>Ga0209210_1002917_pt1 | contig 12017 bp, 8 predicted proteins | sample RifGroA1_FD_183991 | JGI IMG/M metagenome (GOLD analysis project Ga0209210, IMG submission 183991) | Contaminated groundwater microbial communities from Rifle, Colorado, USA - Rifle Groundwater A1 (SPAdes) (version 2) | ecosystem: Environmental > Aquatic > Deep subsurface > Groundwater >...
TTATCGCCGAAGAAGCGCCAGCCGATGTTTTGGCAATTGGTGGCAAGGGTGTAGATATTTATAAACTCGCCACATTTACTCTGGCTGGAGTGCAGGAATTAGCAGGCAAATTTTCTGCCGTAGAGGCGCAAGTAGCCTCTCAATCAACTGCATTTGAACTTTTGCAGGCAAAAGTAGCATCATTATCACTGACCGTCGACGATCTTTTACATGGTGCCCATGCAAATATTGCCAGCGGAAGCGTGACTGTCAGTTCTTCCGGAACTGGAATCACCGACACGATGGGTACTATTGCAAATACATTAATGACAAAAGTCCAAAATCTCTGGGCGAGCGGGGATATAATCGCCGAAGGAATTAATAAAACATATCATTCAGTTGCGAACGCGTTTAATTGGGAATTTGATTTAGCGATAATGATGGAAAACTGGACATCACGTTCAATATCAATATCTCCAAATGCTGACGCAACAACACAATCATTATTTAGTGGAAACGGTGCACAGGCATCAGGGGAGTCAAAATTAGATCTTAAAGAAAATGGCGCATATCTTGCCACCTATGGAGTAGATTCAGCAAGAGGGGAAATAGTGTTGAGTGGTTCTTCAGATTTGATTGGTGGGGAAGCGCGTGTATTCTTTGATGTGTCATTCAGTTCGGTGATTTCTCCAGATGTTCCATTGAAAGTGCTAACAACTCCAACAACTGTGATGCAGGGTCAGCTTTATGTGTCTGATAAAACGCAATACGGCTTTGTGGTTAAAAACATGAACGGCTCTTTGGATGGTAAATTTGATTGGCTCGTGATTGCCCGAAGAAAAGGTTATGAAGGAAATGACCTGCCTGCGCAGGCAGGCTTTGCACCGTCGGCTTCTGCTTCAGCCACATTTTCTCCGTCGCCAACCCCAGTTGTAGAAACGACCCCGACTCCTACACCTGACACAACTCCAATCCCCACACCAGATGCGACCCCAGCACTGACACCTGTGCCAGATGCCACACCAACTCCAACTCCAGTTCCTGATGTGACACCAGCCCCTACTCCTGAGCCTACCTTGAGTCCAAGCCCAACGCCAGATGTCACACCAGCACCAACGCCAGCACCCACTCCCGAACCAACCCCAGCTCCTTCTGGAACATGAACATTGTAAAGATGCCCATTACATTAAACTGTGCAAGTGTAATGGGCATCTTTACAATTATTGGCAATCTATTAAAATTAAATAATATGAATAATAGGGATTATAAAAAATTTGCCACTGGTGCTTACTACCATATTTATAATAGGGGCAATGGAAAAGAAAATATTTTCCTAGATGACAATGATTTTAGTTTTTTTATTTTGCGTTTAAAACAAAATTTATTTCCAGATAAGGATCAAAGAATGTTTAGATCAACTCCTTTGCCAGAAGATGCTTTTAGTTTGGTTAATTATTGTTTAATGCCGAATCATTACCATTTTTTAATAAAACAAAATAAGGAAATTCCAGTGAGTAAATTAATATCCAGAATCTGTACGAGTTACTCAAAATATTTTAATAAAAAATATGATAGAGTTGGACATGTTTTTCAAGATCAGTTTAAACAAGTCAATGTGGACAATAACGATTATTTACTATGGCTTTCTGCATATATTCACCAAAACCCGAGCGTGGCAGGACTTATTAAGAATTCCATAGACTACAAGTGGAGTAGTTTTAGACTAATGGGGGATGAGGATAAGGGGTCTTTAATAAGAGATTATGAAATAATACTTGAGCAATTTGAAAATTTAAATGATTATTACAAATTTGTTAATTCCAGTTTCAATTTGATAAAAGAAAAAAAAGAAATAGAGAATTTGTTTCTTGATTTGTAGTTTTGGGTAGTCATGTAATGGGCATCTTTACATGCATAGTGTAAAGATGCCCATTACATGAGACTATAAATTGTCCACATTGATAAAGGTGTATTAATTGGATAAAATTAACATAACAAATGAGGTCAGATATCTGACCCAAGTTTAACCAAACACTTAAATCTTTAAATATTTGGCCTGGAATGCCTAAATATTTGAAGGGATTAAGTATTTTAGGAACAAATGGACGCCAATTTTTTGGACGGAGGAGGAGTTGATGTAAGAACAGTTTCTTACGATAATCCCGAGGAAACTACTTTTGAAAGTCACGAGGTTAAAGAAACAACATATCTCAAGGTCAGCCGATGGTTTTTGATGGCCGGTGTTTTGTTGTTGCCATTATTTTTCCTGCCTTGGTCTACTAGTGTATTAGAATTTAATAAGCAGTTACTTTTGTTGGTTGTATCTGGGGGAGCTTTGATTCTTTGGCTTTTGCATGTAGTTGTTTCAGGACAATTATCTTGGAGATATAATCCTCTAGATAAGGGCATAGCTGCATTCCTATTAGCCGTGTCTCTTTCAACAATTTTTTCATTAGCTAGATTTAAGAGTTTGTTTGGTTTAACTGGAAGCTTGAGCGATGCTCTTGTGACAGTGATTGCATTATCTATATTTTATTTCGGCATAGTTAATGTTTTTGACGATAAGGGTAGTAAGGTGCGCATGCTTCTCGGATATTCGTTGTTTGTTGCCCTTCTTTATGGTGTCTTAAATTTGTTCGGAGTATATCTGGTTCGTTTCCCATTTGCGATGTCCAAGGCATTTAATACTGTTGGTTCTGTAAATTCTTTAGGCATGCTTGCAGCGATAGCTCTACCATTGTTCTATAAGAGCAAAATTTCAGTATTTAAGTACTTGGATATTGGCAAAATTGGAACAGTTCTAGCACTGGTTGTACTGGTATTGCTTAATTGGTGGGTAATGTGGGCGGTTGCTATTGTTGGAATGGCCATGATGATAGCTTTAGACAGTTTAAACAAGCCTGGATTTAAAATATCAAAATTCTTATTGCCGATGACAGTAATTGTTCTGGGAGTATTCTTCATGGTAGTTAATTTGAATCTTAACTTCTTAAAGGATGATCTTCCGGTTGAAGTTGCTCCGTCTTTCGGCCTGTCCACTGATGTTGCTACTTCTGTATTAAAAAAGAATATAGCCTTCGGATATGGACCGGAAAATTTCTCTTTAGCCTTTGATCGGTTTGGTGCAGGAAAACTTTCAAATACAACGATTTCCGGTGCCAAGTTCTTTGATGCCACCTCCCAAGTCTTCAATTGGGCGGTTCAAGGTGGATTGGTGGTGCTTGTGGCCTTTGCCTTTTTGCTGTGGCTTTTAATCAGAGGAATGTTTAAGGGGGCATTATCTGAAGAGGACACCGGAGTTATTTCAGGATTATCTGCTTTGATTGTTGGACTATTCTTATATCCGTTCAACCTGACACTTATGTTCGTTGCTTATGTATTGATGGGATTGATGGTTGCCTCACTGTGGGGAGATCAAAAGAAGGTGTTTAATGTAGAAGAAAGAGCCACCACTTCACTAATTTCTTCACTTGGATTTATAGGCGGATTGATTCTTGTTTTGGTCGGTTCTTATTTTGGAGCGACTTTATACATTTCAGATATAAAATATTCCCAAGCTTTAACAAATAAGGACCTAGACAAAACCATAACACTTATGAGCGAAGCTCTTAATTGGAATGGTCAGGACGATAGATATTACAGAGTGTCTTCTCAGGCCGCCCTTGCTTTGCTTTCAAGAGAATTAAACAAGAAAGATGCTGATGCAGATAAGCAGGCAAAAATTCAGAATTATCTAGCATCGGCTATTAATTTAGCAAAGCGTGCTACTGAATTGGCTCCAAGAGAATCAGACAACTGGTCTAACTTGGGAGATGTGTATCAGAATTTAATGGGATTAGTAGATGGGGTAGACAAGCTTGCTGAAGATTCATATTTGAAAGCAGCTGAACTTCGACCCGGAGATTCATCTTTCTTCAACAAAATTGGTGGAATGTACCTATCTAAATCAGATCTTTCCCGTCAGTTAGCTGCTGGTGGAGGTGCAAATGCCACCAAGTTTCAACAGGAAATAGCGCCCAATCTCGTTAAAGCCGAAGAGAATTTCAAAAAAGCAATTGAACTTTCAGACAACTTTGGCTCAGCCATCTATAGTCTAGGAGCCGTTTACGACAGAATGGGTAAGGTGAGAGAAGCTATCGTTCAACTCGAAAAAATAGCACCATACAACAGCAATCAACCAACCCTCGCTTTTGAACTAGGATTGCTCTACTATAGAGATAATCAGAAGGACAAAGCGTTTAGTCAATTACAGAGAGCGGTTCTCTTATCTCCCGACTTTGCTAATGCTCGTTGGTATCTAGGATTGTTATATGAAGAAAGACAGGATTTGCCTAACGCAATAGATCAGATGGAGAAAATATTAAGTAATGAAACAAATAAAGATAATCAGGCAGTATTAACGAAATTAGATGAACTTAAAAATGGCAAAAAGGCCGTTCCTCCAAAGAGAGTATTGGACCAAAAACCTATCTAGTAGAACCCAGATTAGTAATATGTTTCTTCGCGATACTGGTCAATCTTGGACGTTACAAGAAGCGACGACGAAAGTGTGCTTATTGCACTCCGAGGAGGAGCGACGCAGTAATCGGTCGAGATTGACCGTATCCCTTCGGGTTGCGGAGATTTTATCATCCCGCTTTGTTTATCCTCGTCGCAGTAGTGTCAACTACAGCTTCCTCGTCTCGCCTTGCGGGACTGATAAAATCTCTTGCAATGCGTATGAAACATATTTCTAATCTGGGTTCCAGATTCTTCAGGGAACATAAAACACACATAGCCGCTTTAATAGCGGTTAGTGTGTTTTTGGGATGGATGTTGGGAGCTGTTCTTCAATCGCCCTTGAGTGCTCCAAAAGAAATCACGATAAAGGAGGGGCAAGGCGCTTATGCAATAGCCGATATTTTAAAAAAAGAAGGGGTGATAGAAAATAAATTTGTATTTATTGCTTATGCTCTTGTGACTGGAAATGAAAAAAAACTCCAAGCGGGGAGATATTTATTTAAACCAGGGGATACTGTTCCCAGCATTGTTTATTCAATTGCGAGCGGTTTTGCTGAAACAGATGATATCGTGGTCACCATACCCGAAGGGTTTAATGTCTGGGAGATTGATAAAAGGTTGGTTCAGTTCGGCTTAATTGCTGAGGGAGAGTTTGCAAAAAAATATCAGCCACAAGAAGGACAATTTTTCCCTGACACATATCGTTTTGATAAAGAAGGGGAGACCGTAGACACGATTGCAGAGAAAATGAAGAATCATCTTAATTTAAAATTTAAGGAATTTTCTTTAATTTTTAGCTCTCTAGTTCTTAGAGACACACTAACAAGGGCATCTATATTGGAAAAGGAGGCTAGGAGTGAGGAGGATATGCGTTTGGTCGCGGGAATTATAAGAAACCGTCTTGCTAAAAAAATGCCATTACAAATTGACGCCACGGTTTCTTATGGGGCTTGTTTGAGGAGATTTGTTGCTGGAAATTTTAAAAAAGATTGTGATGTAACTCAAATGCCTGTAGGCGCAGAAATTCGCATTGATTCCGAATATAATAGCTACATGCGATCAGGTCTTCCTGTTGGTCCGATTGCTAATCCGGGCATTACAGCTATTCAGGCTGTTTTAAATCCTCAATCCAGTGACTATTTTTACTACCTATCTACCCGAGACGGCAGTCAGATGATTTACTCCAAAACCGCTACTGAACACGCAGCCAATCGCCGAAAATATTTAGGGATCTAATCGCTCTCGCCCCCACCTATTTTCTCACCCCTCGCCAACCATCCTCTCACTACGCTCGCTGAGACCGCACCCACAATCTCAGGGTGCAGGTCTGGCCACCCAGCGTGCTCGCTCCCTGCTATTGCTCACAAGCTCTCTCGTCTAAGACTCGAACCATGCCCGCTTATTTCGCAAAAGCCGCTCAAGAATGCATTGGCTCGGGTTTAATCAAAGCGGAGCCCCACTTCATCTTCTTGCATGTGACGAATAGATAGCAGTCATTGATGAACGACGCGTATTTTCCTGGGAAACCGAGCCGGAGATGGCAGGAACGATCCGAGCCGAAAGGCGAAGGTCGCATGGCCTGACAGAGGTGACTCCGGGCGGTCAGGAAAATTAGGAGTGAATCAAATGACTAGCTCTATGAGGAGCTCTGGCGAGAAGATGAGGTGGGGCGGAGCGACCTTTTGACAGGTTGATTGGGGCGTGTTATTTTATTGCAGTTGTTCGTTTAAAGAGAAGATGTAAATGAGAAAGAATCTCGTTCTGCTTGCGTTGGCCATCTTGGCCTTGTTTACGCCTCGTTGGGCTTCTGCGCAAGAAACGTTGGACGTTGCCCATCATCTTGATTTGCCTCAGGTGTCTGTGGAGGTCGCGAATAGTCCAAGAGAGCACCACTTTGTGTTGGGTGGATATAGTATGTCATTATTTCGCGCAGGAAACTTAAGGTTTCCCCGCATTGGAATTGATTGGCAGTATAGAAAGTCTACGGGTAATAGGTGTGACTGTCGCAAGGATGCAACTGGCCACTGGTTGGTGGTTGGGGGTGCTTCCTATATTCTTTTTGAGGGCTGGGATGATGAGTGGGATTTAATCTTTGGAACATCTTACGATTTAAGAGGAGAAAGACTTCTCAACCGACTTGCCGTCAATGTTGGAGTGTCGTATGTGTTTGGTAAGACTCAGTAATGAGTCTTTTTTATTTATCGCTTCGCCCCATCGCCCCTCTCCAACCGCTCGCATTCCCCCGCGAGGAATGCTCACTTCATTCTCGGTCCGGATTTTGTCAAGACTTTCAGTCGTTGACAATCCATGCAATCCGGATTCGAAAGATTGTCTAGGGGCAATGGGGGGCTACGCTTCAAAATTTTAAAGCGGAGGAACCCAGTCACCTGAAGACATTTGAGACGTTGGCTGAGCCGACTGATATAATTTTGAGCGTAGCTCATCAGTCGGCGATTAGACAATGCGATTATAGCCGAGATAAAACCGCTCACGGAGGAGCGGTTTTATCGGAGGCGTGTCTAAAGGTGGCTGGGTTCTGAAGCGAGGTTTAATCCACTTCGATTAGTACTGGTAAAATCATTGGACGTCTTTCTGTTTTCTGGAAAAGGAATAGTCCAACTTGATTCCTCATCTGATCTTTAAGGAAGGGGAGGTTTGGTTGTGGATGAGCACCATTACCTTCCACTATGAATTTAATTCGCTTTCTTACCTGAGATAAAAGTTCCTTGTTTTCTTTAAGGTAAATAAAACCACGAGAAATAATGTCTGGACTACCTCTGACTGTGCCGGTCTTGGAATGTATAAGGACAACAACAACGAACATTCCATCTTCAGCCAATACTTGTCTATCTCTTAATACAACATTGCCTATGTCTCCAATACCAAGCCCATCAACGAATACATAATCGGAAGGAGCTCGCATCTTATCAAACCACCACTTATCTTTTTCAAGATTGATTACCGTGCCATTGTCGGCGATTATAATGTTTGATTCGGGGATGCCTTCTTCCTGAGCCATTAAGCCGTGGTTGACCATCATAGAATACTGACCATGAATTGGTAACATAAATTTAGGCTTAATTAATCGGATCATTTCCCTAAGATCTTCTTTGTTTCCATGTCCTCCGGTGTGAACATCCAACATTTGATAATTGAATACTTTTGCTCCATTTCGGTATAGCTGGTCTTTCAAGAACTGAACATTTACTTCATTTCCAGGAATAACTGAAGATGAGAATATGTAGGTGTCATTTTTGCTTGTTCTAAGGAATCGGTGTTCACCATTAGCAATTCTCATGAGGACTGCATTTCCTTCTCCTTGAGCTCCTGTGACAACTGCCACAACCTTATCTTTGGGATAGCTGTTCACTTCTTCCATTCCAATTTGGGTACCCTTTTTCATTTTTAGGTAGCCAAGTTTTTTACAAATCTCAACATTGGTTTTCATTGAATAGCCATCAAACACAACTTTCTTACCGAATTTTTCGGATATGGTTATGATTTGCTGGATTCTGTTTATGAGAGAGGCGAATGTTCCAAGAATAATCATTCCTGTTGCCTCTGAGAATAGTTTTTCAAGGTTAGCTGTAACTTGCTGTTCAGATAAAGAGTGTCCTTCTTTTTCGGCTCCAGTGGAGTCAGACATAAGAACTAAAACACCTTCTTCGGCAAGTTTTTTCATTTCTTCAATATCGGCTGGCAAGTCGTTTACTGGGGTGTTATCAAACTTGAAGTCAGAAGTATGAACAATGGTTCCAACGGGGGTTTTGATAACTATTTCAAGGTCATCGGGAATTGAGTGATTAATACGAAGAACTTTTACGGTTAATTTGTCGCTGACTTTTATTTCATCTCCGGCTTTTACTTCATTAATTTCCAATGGTTTTTGGAATTTAAAATCATCCTGTCTTTTTATGAGGATAGCTCGAGTTAAGGCAGCTGCATATATATCGGGATCGCCAATTTTGTCTCTAATGAAGGGCATGGCTCCAATGTGGTCCATGTGACCATGAGTAAAGAACATGGCTTTAACCATATGCTTCTTGTCATCAAGATATCCTGTGTTTGGAATAATAAAGTCTATTCCTGGCATATCTTCTCTTGGAAACCTTACCCCAGCATCTATTAATATTATTTCATCATCATACTGAACTGCTGACATGTTGCGTCCAACTTCACCGAGTCCACCGAAGTGAATAATCTTAAGACCACCGATTTTATTTTCGGTTGGTTTATGAGGAGCATCCGTTTCGTTTTTGAATACTCTTACTTGTCTAACTACTGGTTTTACCCAGCGTCTTTTGGCCGAAGGCGCCCTACTGTTTTTTTGATTCATCATTACTACTTCTAAAGAGACATGACTACTAATCAATTAATACAATTAAGTGACTAAATAGGTCATGACTTACTATGAGTATTAGTTTTTTCTAATGTGGGCGAGAGAGGATTTGAACCTCCACGATCTTGCGATCATAGCGCTCTGAACGCTACGTGTCTGCCAGTTTCACCACTCGCCCGAATGAACAGGAAAAAGAGCTCTTTATCTAATCTCGAGGCTCTAATAAAACATGAGAGAATTAACGTTATTTATAGTATACACTCAATTTAAAGATAATGCAACCCGCGCAGCGGAGCAGTGGTCGCATGACCGCAACCCGCGCAGCGGAGCAGTGGTCGCATGACCGCAACCCGCGCAGCGGAGCAGTAACCCTCGAGCAGAGCGAGAGGAGCAATCATCGAATGATGATGGTCGCATGACGGCAAGGGGAAGATATTATTTCCAATTTCTTTGAGTGTCTATGTACCACTTCTCTACATTTGAAAATCTATCAGAAGGCATGGAGATTATTTTATTACCAAATCCTTTAATGCTGTTTGCTTGAGCGTAAACGTAAAGAGGATTGTAAAGGAATACAGCAGGAACATCTTCAACTACTAATTTCTGGAAATCTTGATATTGCTTAATGCGTTCAAGAGGGTTCAAAGTTTGTCGGGCTTTTTCTAAGAGACCATCTGCGGTTTTGTTGTCATAAAGGGATAAGTTTAATCCAGGGTCACGTTTTTGGGAAGAATGCCACAAGCTAAATGGATCTGGATCTATGTTTAAAATTTCTCCGAAAAGAAGCATTTGATATCCTCTTTCCTTGATAACTTGCTGAAGGTCTTGTGATGGTAGTACTTCTATAACCAATTCTACACCGATTTTAGCCCACTGTTCTTTAAGGAGATTGGCAACACTGTTAAGTTCTGACCAAGTCGGAGTGGTCAGGCGCAGGGTGAGTTTTTCGGCGACAGGTTTATCGTTTTTAGATTTAGCTTTTTCTGTTTTGCTCAAAACGCCCTTATCATCAGGGTTGCCCCAACCCGAATCAGCAAGAAGCTTTTTGGCTTTTTCTTGATCAAAATTATATGTTTTTACATCACTTGCCATGTCTAAAATCTCTCCCATCATTGGAGAATTTGTTTCTATGCCTCTTCCGTCAAGTATTTTGTTTATGAGGTCTTTTTTGTCGGTACCATAGTTTAAGGCAAGTCGAATGTTTTTGTCTGATAATATTTTGGCCTCGTTTTCATTAAAAAATACTCCAAAATATCTTGGAAGCTTAAGCTCCTGTATGTTTAGTCGTTTTTTAAATTTTATTTTTTTGAGGTTGTTGGCTGAAACAAAAGACAAATTTTCTATACTATTTCTGTTGTATTCATCTATCAACTCATCTTCGGAGGCATAGAATTTGAGTTCTATATTATCTATATAGGGCCGACCGTCATAGAAATTTTTATTTGATTCAAGTTCGTATGATTTTATTCTGCCAGCATCATCCTTTTTTAGTTTTTTAAATTTGTATGGTCCAGAACCGATAGGCTTTAGATTAAAATCTGAAAGTGCAAAATTTACAGGTTTAACATTTTGCCAGACATGTTGTGGGAGAATATTTAGAGTTAGATTGTTTAGGAATTGGGCATACTTATTTTTTAGTTTAAGTATTATTGTGTATTTGTCTACAGCTTCAATTTCTACACCCCGCCAATTTATTCTTTGGAGGCTTCCGTAATCAGTATTTTGTGCGGTTTGGATAGTGAAAACAACATCTTGGGCGGTCATGGGGGTACCATCATGCCATTTTACGTTTTCTTTTAAATATATAGTGTAATTAAGACCATCACTTGATATCTCATAAGACTTAGCTAAATCAGGAACGAGTTTTCCCTCATCGTTATATTTCATAAGACCGGAATAAATCAAACTGACCAAGTCGCGATCAACATCATTGTTTTGAGATAAAAGGGGATTTAAATAACGAGGCTCGCCAACGATGCCTTCGCTAAAAGAACCACCGTAATCCGGCATAGCTTTGGTGTAGTGATAAAAAACAGTAAATGGTAGTGAAAAAAATGAACCGACAATGACAAGAAGAAGACCGATAATCAAATACCGTTCTTTTTTTGAAAGGATTTTGGGTAGAAATTTTATTTTGGCGATGCCAATGTTTTTTAGAATTGCATCCTTGATGGCTTCTTTTGTGGGCTTTTCTTTGTTGTCTGATTTCAAGCCAAAGAAGTCATCTAATTGATTGTCGTCTTTAAACATGCGAGTAATTGTCCGCGAACGCAGTGAGTGGTTACAATTATCAGCACCCGCCTAAGGCGGGTAACTTTTTGTTACCAATCGCTTCACTCTTGGACAAAAATTTAGGCAAAGAATACTCTGGCAACAGAAACACCGAGAAACAAAATAGCAAAAACTATCGTGGCCCAAAAAATTACTTTCTCTGCACCTCTCTTGGTGCTGTATTCCAAAGAGCCACCCCCGAAAGAAGAGGAAAGACCCGTTCCGCGCTGTTGAAGCAAAATAGCTGCGATGAGTAGTAATGATAATCCTATCTGAGCATATGTTAATATTTGTGTTGTATTCATATTGTATTATTTAATTGCCTTTGTGCCAGCTGACACAAAAAGATTTACTATGGAAATTATGACGACAGCATATAAAAGCGCTGTTACGTCTCTGATTGCCATGAAGTCAAAGATATAATCAACTGTCCATAAAATCAACCCATTTATGACCAGAGTGAAAAGTCCGAGAGTAAGAATTATTAACGGCATAGATATTGCTTTCAGGACTGGTCTGACCACAAGGTTCAGTAGTCCCAGAAACGCTCCGGCCATTAAATACTCTTTCCAGCCCCCACTTATTACAAAACCAGGAACGAAGTAATAAGCTACATAAAGAGCCAAGGAATTGCCTAATATTCTGATTATAAAGCTAATCATACTGTAATTAATACGATAGCACCAAAAGAATTAAAATTCAACCATTCACGCAACCTCCGCCAGTTGTTTGGATAAAAACGCGATGCTCTTGCTTAAGAACCAAAAGTGTTGTATGATTTTAACATCTCAAAGCTTAAGAGAAAAAAGAGGTACTGTGACAACAAGAAGAGCACCTGAGTCGTATCTCAATCACAGGCGACCGCCGCTTTTGGAGGCGATAGTTGCAGAAGGCGACATGTCGATAGGCGAAGCTGTGGAGTCACTTA
>Ga0209210_1002922_pt1 | contig 12004 bp, 11 predicted proteins | sample RifGroA1_FD_183991 | JGI IMG/M metagenome (GOLD analysis project Ga0209210, IMG submission 183991) | Contaminated groundwater microbial communities from Rifle, Colorado, USA - Rifle Groundwater A1 (SPAdes) (version 2) | ecosystem: Environmental > Aquatic > Deep subsurface > Groundwater >...
AGCAACGAAAGCAACAAGAGCAAAGAAACAAACTTCCCAAAAGCACGAGATGATCGATGTGGCGACGGAAAATTTAATAGCTGGTCCATCCATGCAACCGAGGTTTTCCTCAAAAAAGATTTATATCGTGATATTGGTTATTGGGCTGGCGGGATTATTGTTGGCCAATAAAGGCATGGTGGTAGCTGCCATTGTCAACGGTAAGCCGATTTTCCGATGGGAACTCAACAAAACCCTGGTGTCGCGTTTTGGCAAGCAGACGCTTGAAGGCATCATCAGCGAGCGGCTTATTGCCGACGCCGCCAAAAAAGCAGGCGTTGTGGTGAGCAAAGAAGATGTCGAGGCCAAAGAGACGGAAATCGTCAGTGGTCTGGCGGGCGACGTAAAGCTGGAGGAGTTGCTCAAGCTGCAGGGATTGACCAAGGAGGATTTTGATAACCAGATCCGGCTGCAGTTGACGGTGGAAAAGCTTCTTTCCAAAGACGTAAGCACTACGGAAGATGATATTACGAGCTACATTGCGACAAACCGCGCGACGCTTGTTGCCACCGATGAGGCAACTCTGCGGGTGGAGGCAAGGGCGGCCATCATAAACCAACAGGTGAGTGAAAAAATCCAGCCGTGGTTTATGGAGCTCAAAGACAGCGCCAAAATTGTGCGCTTTATCCAATAAGCCGGACTATGAAGATGCGACTGCTTATTGTGGTGCCGCTTGTTATTGCCGCAGTGGCACTTGGCATATTGTATCGGCAGGGAGAAATAGAGATAGCCATTTCCAAAATTATGGAACCTGCTACGACACCGACAGAGGGAAAACAATATAGCAGCCCGCCAGCGATGGCGATAGATGCGGCAAAGTCCTATACGGCAACCATTACTACAGCCAAAGGCGTGATGAATGTCTCGTTATTTGCCAAAGAAACTCCCAACACGGTCAACAACTTTGTCTTTTTATCCCGCGAAGGGTTTTATAACAACACGGTATTTCACCGGATTATGAAAGGGTTTATGATCCAGGGCGGCGACCCCAAAGGGGACGGCACCGGCGGGCCGGGATACCGATTTACCGATGAGCCGGTGACGCGGGACTATACGCGTGGCACGATTGCCATGGCTAACGCCGGTCCCAATACCAACGGCAGCCAGTTTTTCCTCATGCACGCAGATTATCCTTTACCAAAAAACTACGTGATTTTTGGGAGCATTGAGGCGAGGGATGCCGCAAGTTTGGCAACTCTTGATGCCATAGCCGCAACGGCAGTAACAAGCGATGGCCGCGGGGAGCAGTCCAAACCCCTTGAACCGATAACCGTGCAGTCTGTTATGATAGAAGAGAAATGATTATGACGCTGCCATGGTATTTAGGAAATAGCCGGATGTATGGAGAGTGGGGAAGTGTGGGCATGTGGGGAATTCGTGGACTCATTGTTCCGCTTATTGCCTGGTCGGTTCTGTGGACGGGATTGGCCCTTTGGCACAGTGCCCGCAGAAGCGAAAAATGGTGGTTTATCATATTCCTTATTGTTCACACGGCCGGCATCCTTGAACTTCTCTACCTCATATTTGTAGCCAAGGCATTTACCTCCAAGCCTCATACAAAGCATAAAAAATAATGAAGACGTGGGAGAAACTTCGTAAACACCCAGAACTGTGGGATCGGTATTTAATCCGCGAAAAAGTGCTGACCGCCATCCGTAGGTTTTTCCTGGATCGCGGGTTTCATGAGGTGGAGACGCCGTATTTGACGGGCTCACTTCCGCCGGAATCGTATCTGGATGTGTTTGAAACCACGCTTCTTGACCGCAACCGCAAACCGACCCGCGCGTTTTTGCCGACCTCGCCGGAACCGTTTTTAAAAAAGCTTTTGGTGGCAGGCATAGGCAATTGTTTTGCACTCCCCAAAAGTTTCCGCAATACGGAGGATAAAAGTACCACGCATAATCCGGAATTTACGATTTTGGAGTGGTACCGCGTGAATGCGGATTATACGGATATCATGCATGACTGCGAAGAGCTGCTTTTATTTATCAACGCATACCTGAAAAGAAGCGGAAAAGAGGAGGGCGCAACAAAGTCATCAGAATTAATCTATCAAGGTAAGCATGTTGACCTGACACAGCCATGGGAGCGGCTAACCGTGGTTGAAGCATTTAAAAAACATGCAAAGATAGATTTGAATCATGCACTTGATCGCGAGAGTCTTGCAAAACTTGCCGGAGCCAAAGGGTACCATGTGGGGGAAAAAGACGAATGGGAAGAGATATTTCATCAGATATTTTTAAACGAAGTGGAGCCCCGCCTCGGCGGGGGAAAGCCCACGATCATTTGCGAATATCCGGCTGACCTTGCTGCATTGGCAAAACTAAAAACCGGTGATGAACGGTTTGCCGAACGGTTTGAATTTTATATCGAGGGATTAGAATTAGGGGATGCGTATAGCGAACTGACGGATGCCGACGAACAGCTGGCGCGGTTTAAACTCGAAGAAAAAGAACGCGCGCGTTTGGGAAAAACTGCCCACCCGATTGACATGGATTTTATCGACGCACTCAAGGTTGGTATGCCAAAGGCCGGGGGCATAGCCGTGGGGGTGGACCGGCTCATCATGCTGTTTGCCGATGCCAGTGATATCGCCGACACGATGTTTTTCCCGGCCAAAGATTTGTTCCAGACATGAATATTCCAAGACTTCCTTCATCGGTGACGTTGGTTGCCGTGACGAAGACGTTTCCCGCTGATGCGATCATTGAAGCATTCGCGCTGGGCGTCCGGTACTTTGGGGAGAACTATGTTGAAGAGTTTGAAAAGAAGTATGCGAACATTCCACAAGAAATCAAGGACAACGCGACATTTCACATGATCGGCCATGTGCAGTCGAGGAAAGCGGGAGATGTAGTGCGATTGTTTCATTGGGTGGATTCTGTAGACAGTGTGAAGTTGGCGAGAAAGTTAAGTGATGCTGCAGTACGACAAGGACGATCTTTGTCAATTCTTCTTGAGGTAAACGTAGCAGGAGAGGCGACAAAGTTTGGCTTTGATCCGCAAACCCTTCAGCAATCGGTTGATGAAATAATTAAACTGCCGAATCTTCGCGTTGAAGGGCTTATGGTGATGCCGCCGCAGGTTGAGAATCCGGAAGAGAACCGAGAGGTGTTTAAGAATGCAAAACAGCTACTGGACGAACTTAGCTCTCGGCTTGCGGGACGCCATCTCTCTATGGGCACGAGCCAAGACTACAGGGTCGCCATCGAGGAGGGTTCCACGATGGTACGCCTCGGCGAGGCGATTTTTGGGCCACGGCAATTGCCAAAATAACTTCGAAATGAGATAATAAAGGAGTCCCAGATGGGACATTTTCGTTTATGGGTACGATAACCACCGCGCAATTTGCAAAAGGCATGTTTGTGGAATTTAAAGGCGAGCCGCATGCCATAGTGGAGTTTCAGCACGTCAATCCGGGCAAAGGATCGGCGTTTGTGCGCACACGGCTCAAATCCCTTAAAACCGGCAAAGTGCAGGACTTTACCTATAAATCCGGCGAGTCGGTGGTAGAGGTTCCCATTAACACCCGTGAAATGCAGTATTTGTACAAAGAAGGCGAGGGCTACGTGTTCATGGATAACTATACGTATGAGCAATACACGATATCTGCGGGATTGCTCGGTGATTTTGTAAAATACATGAAGGCCAATGACACGTATCAAATTCTCGTAAACGACGATGCGGCAGTCGGGATCCGCTTCCCCAAAAAAGTGCGGTTAATCGTCACCGAGGCGGAGGAAGGCGTCGCTGGCGACACCGTGTCTGGCGCCAAAAAAATCGTGAGCGTAGAAACGGGTGCAACGGTAGCAGTACCCCTATTTATCAAAGAAGGTGACATCATCGCCATTGACCCCGAAAGCGGACAATATCTAGAGAGAGCTTAAGGATCCATCGACCCAGCGGGTTGAGGAGCTGTGTCCGGGAATATTAGAGGCGTTGAAAAATCCCCGCGAGCGATTTGCTCAAAAAATCTCTGTGCTGTTGCGTCCGTATCTAGTATCATGGGGCATTGTCTTATGTGCAGATGCCCAGCATCTTCCATAGCCAACCGATCTTGCTCAAGTGAAGTACTGCCACGACTCCGGCCATGCCATCCAATCGTTTCTCGTACGGATCCGGATTTATATTGGACAATTTCGGACGGATAAAGATAATGGAGTGCAATTGCCTCAAACTGAATAGTAGAAGTCCCATCTGGTTCACAAAATACACTGATGATTGAGCTCCATCCGCCGGACATATTTCGTACTTCTAGTGAAAATACATCCAAATTATCTGTTCGTCTATTTCTTGATACAAAGGAAAATCTTCGCCCTGCATCCTCGTTATAAACATCTATGGTTAACCCGTCATAGGGGTCTGCTTCAGCGGTTATCCCATCAGGGCGATGAGTGAGTAAATGATGAAGTGCATTTCGCGGATCAAGTTCTCCTTTGGGTGGCATAATATTTCGGTTTGGCAGGATTAGACAGGATAATATCATTATCTTTGGCGGTTTGCAACATCGCGATGGCGAGTGGAGATGGTACAATCGGGGATATGGAAGAAAAGCGCGTGGTGCTTTCCGGCGGCGAGTTAGTGTATCTTGAAATCGGCAACGGCCCGCCGCTTGTATTTTTCCATGGCGCGTTTGCCACACCGCGCGCGTATATTCCGCTCTTATCGCTTCTTGCAAAGCATTTTCGCGTGATTGCGCCCACGCATCCGGGTCACGGGGACTCGTTTGCAACCGGTGATGGGTGGCAAATATCGGATTTCGTGGGGACATACAAAGAATTCGTAAAGAAACTTGCGATCGAGTCGCCACTGTTGGTTGGTCATTCGTTTGGCGCAACGTTAGCACTTCTTTTTGCGGCTGAAGGTGTGGGCAAACGCGTGGTTGCCATGGATGCCCCCGGATTGCCGTTTGCCATCACGCCCCGCGGCTGGGTGAGGGCAAAAATGAAAGAAGCAGAATATATTATGGATCACTTGAGGGATCAAAAAAAATTAACCCAGGCGCTCTCCGCCGCGGCCACGCTTCTCTACACCGCGCGCCGGCACCCCGAGGAAATTTCATGGCTTATGGAAACACTGCCATCGCTTGACTTGCGGGATGAATTTTGTCGCATTGCCAAACCAGTGTATATTTTTTGGGGAGAGGATGATGGCATAGTTCCGTTGACGGTTGGAAAAATCATGTTTGAGTGTATCTCTGGTGCCACATTTACACTGTTGCAAGGCCTTGGCCATAATTATCCGATTCTTGATCCCGACCGCACGTATGCTGAAATCAAAAATATTTTGGGCGTTTAGTATTGTTGCGATATTTCTCCTCGGGTTTGGGACGAGCCAACTGATTAATCTTTTTCTTTCTTCTAAAATACCATCCCAGAAGTCCGTTGAAATTACCAAAGAGGCTACATCTACCGCAGTTCTTGGAGAAACAAAAGAAGAGAGAGTGCTCGTTTCGCGTGTCATTGATGGCGATACGGTGGAACTTGAGGACGGCCGCAAACTTCGCTACATCGGCATCGATACGCCGGAGCTGGTGCATCCGGATAAAGCGACGGAATGTTTTGCAAAAGAAGCAATGGAAGAGAATAAGAGATTGGTAGACGGTAAGACAGTAAGATTGGAGAGTGACGTTTCGGAAACCGATAGGTATGGACGGCTTTTGCGATATGTGTCCGTTGAAAATACAATGGTTAACGACACCCTTGTCCGCCAGGGATTTGCGCATGCATCGACGTATCCCCCGGATGTGAAGTACAGCCAGCAATTCTTGGAAGCGGAAAAAGAGGCGAGGGAAAACAGCAGGGGATTGTGGGGAGGATGTCCCTCAAATACTACCCCAGAAGTACGCTTCCTTCAAGCCCCAGGCTTACAGCCTGGTGCTCTTGAGGAGCGCGACTTCGGGGCAGGCCAATCTTCTTGTGTTATCAAGGGGAATATTTCAAGTAGCGGGGAGAAGATTTATCATGTACCCGGCTGCGGGTCGTATGAAAAAACGTCCATTGACGAATCAAAAGGCGAACAATGGTTTTGCACGGAAGATGACGCATTTACTGCCGGCTGGCGTAAGGCAAAAAACTGCCCGTAGTTTCAGATGATTTATTGACAGGAGACAAACGAACATGGAACAATACGGATAATGGACGAACAACCTACAGAAACACCAGTGCAAACGGCGGAGCCCGCGGCAGAGAATACGCCGTTGGCGTACGAAGAAACGCCGGTGATTGAACCGGTGGCAGAGACACCTGCTCAGGCAGCTCCACCGGAGCCAACCCCGCCCGTGATTCCACCGACCACACCACACCCGCCGGCGGCTTCCCGCGAAGCGGGATCTGGCTCCGCCAGAAAGCATTCATCGTTTTTGGGAATTATCGGTAATATTTTACTGTTTGTCGTGTTGTTTGGTGTGGGCATATGGCTGTCAACGATTATCAGGCAGTATCTTCCTACTGGTTTGGGACAGGGCACGCAACCGATTGAGGAAACAGAGCCGCGTCCGACCGCGCGCGTAACCCCCACGCCCACTGATCCATATCGCGGTTGGCAGGTGTATCAGGTGATTAGCAGCGCGACCCGTCAACCAGTCGGTATAAGTTTTAAGCTGCCGGCAGATGTGCTTTCGCCCATTTGCGACGGTACCTCGTGTATGTCCCAGGGCACATATTTATCCGGCGGCACGCGTTTTACCGTGGCACTGCGCGGTCCCGGCATGGCGCTTCGGGATTTCCGCGGGAGGGTCATAACGGACGTCAACGGCACGGAATTTACGACGGAACAATCAACCGTTGTTGGCCGCGAGGCGGTCAAGTTTACCGGCAGCTTCAGCGGCCGCACAGTAACCGGCTATGCATTTACCCGCATGCATGGGTACATGGTGGAGGTGAACGACACGTTATCCTTGGAAATCAACCACTTTACGCCGGCGGGCCTTACTGCGGATTTTGAAAGTGACCACATGGTGTTTGAGAGTGTCGTCAAAAGCCTGACGTTTGAAGGATACCCGGGGGCAACGCAAAAAGGCGCTATCATCCCGACCAAGCCTCCGACCGCAACGCCTTCGGGATATTAAAATCAGTATGCCTATTGATTCAGGCTTCGATAGTTTACAGCCCCAGACCCCCAGATCCCCAGACCCCCAACACAATCTTGATTGCGCATCTTTGCAACATGCGGTGCCGCAAGCTCTTGCGGACATCGAGAATATGTATATTCGAGCACTCGATGATGCCTTTCACAATGACAAGGCGCGCTGTGATATCTCTTCGATGATTTTGGCAGAATTTTTACAAGAGAAATTTGGCATTTCTTTTCTTACACGCGCAAACCGTACGCAATTATTAGCAGGACCACAGGAACAACAAGCGTATGTTGAGTTTATCAGCGGCTACCATGATACCGATGGTACACCAGAGATACATAATTGGTTAGAGCTTCAGGTTGGCGATAGGAGATACTACATCGACGCCGTGTTTAGCTCTCTTTGGGGAGATGAGAGTGACAGACTGATTGTTGAAGAAATGGCTGGTAGAGCCCAACATCGTGAAAAATATCAATTACACCCAGTTGCGGCAGTTTCATTTGATCCGGTGAGCGAAGGAGAAGACAGTACAGCAATAGAGCAATTTCTCTCACAGCCTCTTCCTTTGTGGGCAGCATTTGAGACAGGCGGGACAACTCTACGAGACGGTTACTACAATGGTTTTGTTGCGGCAATACAATCCGGAAGAGATACACCCAGCGAGACAAGGTTGAAATCAAAAACTGGACATGGGGCCAGCGCAGTGTTACAGACGATTTTACCCCGAGAAGGACATGGCCCGGATTATATTCTTTACGAGAATAAGCCAGTACACGCAATAGAGAGTGTAGGGGAAGAGAAGGGTACTATTGTGCGATGGATTGAAAATCATGTGCTTTATGTTAGATCAAAAACTGGCGCGTTGCGTGTATATGAACGAACTGTTCCGGAAGGAAGAGATATGACTATCGAGGAGGTAGAGCGGTTTTATAAAATCATAGCAAACTCACCTGATCCAAAAGTGCAAGAAATAAGACTCTCGCTGCCTCTTTTAGATATTCTTCGTGATACTCAAGGAGTTTCTTTATCTTCACATGGAGATTTTATTTCGTATGATGTGGGCTGGGCACAGGATCAAGGAGAACGATTTCTGTTGCGAGCAAACGGAAGAGTTGAAAAACTTACCGGCGGGGTGAGGCATGCGGCACTAAGCACCGCGACACCAGAGGAGGAAATAGCTTTTTTTGGAAAAATTAAGCTTGTTGTCCCATACAATCAGGCCATTGGTGATTTTTATGCTCAAGCAATGAAAAAACGAGAGAAAGAGAAATGAATTACATCGGCCAAGAAGAAACGATGAGGGGAACATTCTCTTTCTTTCCCAATTTCCCCCAAATTTCCTCCGTCACAAACGGCATGAAGGGGTGGAGGAGTTTGAGAATCGTTGTAAATACGTGTTGAAGAATTGCGAGCGCTTGCGGGTCTCCCGCTTTAAAGCGTTCTTTATTTTTTTCCAAATGTACGTCGGCCAGGGTGTGCCATGTAAAGTCATAAATTGCCTGCGCTGCGTCGGAAAAACGATATCCTTCCAATTGCTTGGTGACGCGGGTAGCAAGCATGTTGAGTTCGCTGATAATCCGTTTGTCATTAGGATCTGTAAGTTGTTTATGCATTGCTTTATCATATATTTGAACTTTGGCATTTGAGCTTTGAGCTTGCAGATTCATTTCTATGAATCTGCCGATATTCCATAGTTTGTTGGCAAAGTTTCGCATCCCGCGGACTTTGTCATCGGAAATGGAAATGTCACTCCCCGGTGCCGCGCCAAAGATGAGTGCCATACGCAGTGCATCGGCGCCGTATTTATCCACGAGTTCAATCGGGTTCATCACGTTGCCTTTTGATTTACTCATTTTTTGTCCTTTGGCATCCACCACACGGCTGTGGAGATGTACGACTTCAAATGGAACCTTCCCCGTGCGATAGAGGCCCATCATCATCATGCGCGCAACCCAGAAAAAGAGAATATCCCAGAGGGTATCAAGGACAGCGGTCGGGTAAAAATACTTGAAATCCTCACTATCAGGGAAGCCCAATGTGGTGAACGGCCATTGGCTGGAAAGAAACCAGGTGTCAAAGGTATCGGTTTCTTGAAGGATATGGCTGCCGGCACAAGTTTCACACGCTGCGTCATTTAGGCTATAGTTCGCCGAAAGCGGCGCCATCATGGTTTGCAAACCTTTGGAAATTTCTTCAAGGGCGTGCGCATCTTTTAATTCCTGATAAGTGCCGGAAACTTTTTGGCCGGATGTATCAATAAACGAAAGCACAATCGTGGGATTGCAGTCCAAGCAATACCACACGGGAATCCGCGGACCCCAAACGATTTGGCGGCTTATATTCCAATCAAGGATATTATTCATCCAATCAAAATACATTTTTTCAAACCGTTTCAAAGGAAAAATTTTTGTTTTTTCTTTTTTCACTGCCTCGATTGCAGGTTTTGACAAAGGCTTGGTACGCACGTACCACTGGGGAAGCGGGAGCGGTTCAAGAACCGTACTGCACCGGTAACAGGTTGAAACCGTGTGGACGTAATTAGGATCAATATGATCCATAAGACCTTTGGCTACTAAGTCAGCAGCGACTTTTTCCCTCGCCGCTTTGACTTTTATACCGGCATAGGGGCCGGCAATACCCGTAAGCCTGCCGTCAAAACCGATAACTTGTTTACTGGGTAAGTTGTGGCGCTTGGCAATTTCTGCATCGGTAAAATCATGTGCCGGGGTGACTTTGGCCACGCCTGTGCCGAATTTGGGGTCGATCGCAGCATCGGCGATAACATTCACGTTAAATGTTCCAAGGAGTCCTTCGACTTCTATTTCTTTGCCGATCCAAGCCGCATACCGCTTGTCTTTTGGATTGACGGCAACCGCCGTGTCGCCAAATTTGGTCTCGGGACGGACCGTTGCCAACACAAACGGGCCGTACTTCATGTAGTACAGGGGATCTATTTGCTCAACGTGTTTAATTTCCAAATCCGAAAAGCTCGTGCCGCACTTAGTGCAATAGTTGACGAGCCGTGCATCGCGGTAGGCGAGATTATCGGCGTTGAGCTTGCGGAAGGTTTCCAAAACAATCGTTACAATTTCCGGCTCCAGGGAATAATGATATCGTGTCCAATCAAGGGAAAATCCAAGCCGCTTCATCTGGTCGCGATTTATGTTTTTATTCTTTTCTACAAATTCAGCGATCATGCCATACAGTGTCTCGCGGTTAAAGTCAAAGCGGCTTTTGCCTTCTTTTGCTAACTTTTTCTCGAATACATACTGCGTTTCGATGCCCGCATGGTCGCCGCCCGGAAGCCAGAGCGTAGGCTCACCCTTCATGCGGTGATAGCGAACCAGGATATCCTGTACGGTAAAGAGCGCATGTCCCATATGCATGGGGTCATTGGCATTGGGGAGCGGAAGGAGGATGGTAAAGGGCTTTTTCTTGGGGTCAATTTTTGGCGTAAAATATCCACCGTTTTCCCACATCTGGTAGATATTGCCCTCCACCGCTTTGGGATCGTACGTTTTGTCCATATTGCTCATGGATCAATTGTAGCGCAGGAGTGCGCAGGGGAGCAAGGTAGTAGCCCTATAAGGCAATAAATTTCTACATGTTTTGAAAAACATACCAAATTTTTACTCCATCAAGTGTATGTTGCACTCCGCGGCCGCGAAGTGTAACATACACATAAAAGGAAAACTATTTGAGATATGAGGAAGCTATTAAGACCGAGTGATGTGTTGCTTTTGGGGCTTTCCGGCATTATGGATATCTTTGAAGATATCAAAGACCCGCTTGGGATTATGGCCACCGGTTCAAAGAATCTTTATGGTTGGGTGCCGGAGCGGTACCGGAAGCATAATTTTTCGCGAGTGGTAGATCGTCAGCTGAGAACCGGCGATATCGAAAAAGTAGTAAAAGGGAATCAGGTGTTTCTTCGCCTTACTTCCGCAGGAAAAGAAAGGATAATAAGAGATTTCCCGATGTTATCTATGGCAGAAAAGCCATGGGACAGACGATGGCGCATGGTGATGTTTGATATTGCCGAGATAGACAAGAAGGTAAGGGATGCACTGCGGTATAAGCTCCAACAATTAGGGTTTGGCATGTTACAGGAGTCCGTGTGGATTACACCGTATGATATAAGCATGGATGTGCGTGAATTTTTAGAGCAGTACGATCTGGGTGACGTTGCGTTTGTTTTGGAGGTTTCGGATATTTTAGCAGGAAACATCGATGCACTCGTTAAGAACATATGGCACCTGGATGATCTTGCAAACGAGTACACGGATATCATAGACGAGGCAACTCAGCTTCAGGGTATGTATGTTGCTATTCGCGGCCGCGGAGTGCAACATACAGGTGCTCATACTCATATTCAAGAAAACCAAAAGAAAGAGGGGAGGTACGATGTGAAGAACGTGATTGGGAAAAACGATGTGGAAAAGAAAGTGCGGGAAATTCGAGAGCGGTATGTGGCGGCGGTGCTTTCCGACCCATGTTTGCCAAAAGAATTGTTGGGCAACGATTGGCCCGGGCCTGCTGCCCGCCGGGCGGTGGAGGGGTTGAAGCGATTGCGTTAATTATTCTACTGAAGGCTGATCGTCTTCCTTCCGCGCTAGCACTTCGTCTACCCTGCGCCATCCGTTTTGCAGGGCCTCCTCCATAGTTTCTCTTGGGTAAAGATTTGTTGAGATGTCAAAAAAAGGTGTTTTGGTGGCACCGATGAGGAGTTTTATAAGTTTCTTGCGATTTATATCTTGAGGATTCACCAGAGTTTCTCCCTGTGCCGATGCGATTACAATGTTTCCTGACATATGAAACCCAAGACGGAAAGAAGAAATATTGGCCGTAATTTGTTGTTGTGTATCATCATAGGGTTCTGCGGTTAGA
>Ga0209210_1002928_pt1 | contig 11999 bp, 19 predicted proteins | sample RifGroA1_FD_183991 | JGI IMG/M metagenome (GOLD analysis project Ga0209210, IMG submission 183991) | Contaminated groundwater microbial communities from Rifle, Colorado, USA - Rifle Groundwater A1 (SPAdes) (version 2) | ecosystem: Environmental > Aquatic > Deep subsurface > Groundwater >...
ATCTTCAAAACCAAAATTATCAGTTAAGTGTAAATGTTTAACATAAGGAGCAATTTTCTCAGCTTCTTTTCTAATATCTTCATCACTATAGCCGCTTTTTCTTAACATATAAATATGTCCGACATCCCAAGTTGCCCCAAGGATTTTCTCAGCCATTTTCTCAGCCTCTTTCTTGCCCATTTTTTTATCTTTTACCAATTTCTCAGCAAATTGTTTTCGAGCATCCTCTATAGTTCCTTTTAATTCTTCAGCTCTTGACAAAGCAAATTCAGGATAAACATTCTCTAACAATAACATAGGGCTGTTTTTCCCATATTCCTTGTAAGAATTAAAAGCAGCCTCAGACAAAGATTTAGCAGTTTCATCCCTTGCAAATTCCTCAACAGGTCTCCATAATTTCGGAGCAGGCATCTCCTGGGCAGCTTGTCTTAGAATATCCGTTTGTCTTTCATAAACCCCATTAATTTCTCTCACTTTTTGATCATACTCTTGACGAAGATTCATAACTTCAGTTTCATCATTAGCTTTTTGGGCTTTATCCATTTTTTCACGCAATTTACGAATCTCCTGACTTTTGTTTATAAGTTCTTCTTTGCCTTGTTTAAATGCTCTTTTATATTTGGGATAATCTAACCGATTATATTGTTCATAGTCCTCTCCTTCTTCTCCTTCAGTATAATGATATTTCTCAAGCCTTTCATACATATCTTCAACAGCAGAACTCATATTTTGATAAAGCTCTTTTTTAAAATTAATATTATCCTTCATCTCTTCTTCAGCCATCTTAAACTTAGTTTCTTCTTTTTGATCTAAAATTCCTCTTTGTTTGTTAACTATTAAATCTTCATAACTAAGCTGGCTTAATTTTGCTTGAGTCATAGCATCTTTTTCATCCATAGCCTTCTTCCATTGTGATAATTGGAATTGTTCTTGTTGCCAGCTAGTATAATTCATATTATCCATCTGTCTTTGAGGAGTCCATGCCTCGGGTTTTTCCTCACCAAATCTTAACTTTTCTTTATATCTTGTAGGTCTTACTTCTCCAGAATGCGGATTAATCAGCATCATCTCACTTCTCTTATCTTCTACAGGCTTGCCTTTTTCATCTTTCCAAACACTATCTTCCCAATCTTTTCTCCATTTTTGAGCTGGAAAAGTGCCTGCATGAATGGTAATAGGAGTGTTTCCATCAGGGTCTAACAAATGTGCTTTCTTAACAACAGCATTTAACTGGGCAACCTTTCTTTTTCTTTCATTTGGGTCCCATCCTTGTTGTGTAAAACCCGCCAAATCCAAATCCTGAATTGGTGCGTGTAAACTAGCTTCTGACCCAGTTAATATTCCTAATCTTCTAGCTTCTTTAAAATGTTCTTCCGGAACTTGATCTAATAATCTTTGATTCATAGTTCCTAGCTCAACAGCTTTCAATCCCTGATTTAATCTGGAATTTAATTCTCCAATCTGATTAGCCACTTGAGGGGAAGTAGTTGCTCCTACCCTTCCCGCAGCAAAAGAATAATCTATTTTAGGTTTTCCATCTATTTGTTCATTGACTTCTTTTTCCCATTTCGCAAATTCTTTTTCCCACTCTTTCATACATAATCCCCTAATCTCTTTTTCTTTTTATCTCTATCTGTTCCTAACACATTATCAAAAGCAGTTCTTTCAGAAAAACTTTCTCTTTGAGTAGTAGAATAAATCTTATCTTCTCTATATTTATCAGATTCTCTGCTTCTCATTTCATATTCTCCCATTTTTTTATCAATTAATTCCTGAGTTTCAGCTGTTCCCAAATGTCCTTGCTCAGCAACTAAATTAGAACTTTTTAATTTTTGAACAGCACTGCCCACAGCATAATCTCTTCCTCCAGTTCTTAAACCATAATCTGCTTCTTCTCCTCTTCCAACAATTAAATCCGGTCTTACTCCTCTGATAGTTGTAGTTCTCTCCTCAAAACTTTCATCAATTTCAGGAACCTCAGCAGTTAATTTAGGCTCTCTTCTCTCAATATGAACATTCCTTACAGCCCTTTCTAATTCGCTCTCTCCCCTAGTTTCTTTCTTTTCTAATAATTTTTCAACTTCTTCTTTTAGTTTCTTATCCTTAATATTTTTCAATAATTTTCTTAGAAATTTCTCAGGATCCTTTTCCTTCTTCAATTGTTCTTTAATTTCTTTAATGTCCATATAGGATAGATATATTGTATTATTTATAATGTTTACTCTGTGTACATACCATGAGCTTTCTTATAAACTAAATAAACAGTATAAGCCGCCCTTGCAGCCTCCCCGGCAGCACCCTTCCTTCCGCCGGCATCAGTTTCATCATTTTCTTTTTTAATATTAATCTTTTTTATAAAATCAGGAGCATCTTTAAAACTGCCGAATAGGGCTTCAAAAGGCCCAGGGCTTTTCTCTTTTTTTTCATCTTTCAAATCCTTTTTTAGTTTCTCAATCTCATCAATAACATGTCTTCTAAAATTTTTATCTCTAAATTTTTCATCCTTGTCAATTTTATCCACTAATCTTTGCAAAAATCCTAACCTTTCTCTGGGATCTTTAAATCCTTCATCATCGCTTTCTAAATAATCATCAACCGCATTTTCAATTTCCCTTATCATTTCCTCATTAACACCCGCTAATTCCAAACCTTCATTAAATTCATATTTCTCAATAGCCTTTTTCTCTTCTTCATTTATGGCAAATCCTCTAAATTGAATATCTGCCTTGCCCCCTTGAACATAATGAACACCTCCGCTTTGTCTGGCTGTATGCGGAATTGTCCTGAAATCAAAAGCGACCTCCATAGCAGAAAAATATTTTTTATTTTTAGATGATTTAGTCCCTAGCAAAGTTGTCTGAACCTGCATAGTATTAAAAGTAGAAACCAAATCAGGACTGTTTGTAAATTCTTTCTGTAATTTATTAGCCGCCTGCAAGTAAGGCTTAGCCCATTGTGAGTATAATTTTAAGCTTTCAACCTGGGATTTTAAATAATTTCTTTCAATTTTATATCTTCTTTCCAATTCTCTTCCGCTTAATTTTTCCCAAGTTAAATAATCCGCAATTCTCGGTCCTAAAATTCTCTTAACTCTTTCATTTAAATCCATTCCTCCTTTATCTACAGGTTTGGCAACTTGCTCAACAGTATCAGCAGCCATAAAAGCATCTCTTAAAGTAACAAACTGCAGTTGCTGGGCCAGCATATTGATGCTCCCTCTCCCTCTTTGAATATCCACTCTGTCCATCCAAAATTGCTTCAATGCTAGTCTTGCACTTCTTTTAACCTCACTATTATCAGACTGTAAATCTTTATACAATTGCAGCCTTTGATCAAATTCTTTTAAATCATATAGAATATTTATAATAGACCTAACAACAGTATTTATAGTTCCTATTAGTTTCATAGCCCTATCCTGCATTATACTTGCCCTTGAACCCATATCCCCAAAAAATCCGCTGCCTGCACTTGCTTCAAATCTATCCATAGTTTTAGCAACCTCATATCCTACTCCCCAATAAGTATCTCTCATATAATCTAATACCCAAAAGTAAATTGGCTCTAACCCTTCTGAATAAGAATCATAAACTAATCTATACCCCGAATTATTCAATAAATCCTGAACGCCTTTCATAGAAGGACCAAAACTATAACCTTCAAGATTTTTCATACTATAGCCTCTTTTAGTCCTCCCACTCCCAGATATATCTTCTGTAGTTAATATAGTCGGTAGTAAAGCTTTCAAATGTTCACTAACTTTCTTTTTTCTATCATCATCTTTCAAATCTTTATATTTACTATTATAGAACTTCTCCAAAGCTTTCCCAACAACGCTAGTAAGTACCATTTACACCTCTTTATTTAGAATAATAATAAGTTATATCTATAAAAAGGTTTTTATAGAAGCAAATATTTATTTTAGTAAAATGGGAGTTTTTAGAAAATTGGCCTTCTGGAAAAAAAAGGAATTGCCAGATTTACCCGAAGAGCTTTCTCCATTGCAAGGTCCAACAGAATTTCCTCAATATGATGAAAGACCATTTCCTCAAGATAATTTTCAGCAGTCAAGGCGTTATACCCCCCCTCCGCAATTTGACGAACCAATCAGGCAGGATTCATCAAATTCGCAATTTCAAATTATTTCTTCAAAATTAGATGTCCTTAATGCAAAGATAGAAGTTTTAAGCGAGAGAATAAGTAATCTTGATAGAAGACTTAATGAACCAAGAATAAAATGGTGAATAAAACTTTTTTAATCGCCTTTATTATCATAATTTTAGATAGGGTTGCAAAGTTAATATTTTTTGATAATTCCTCTCTAAATAAAGGAGCTGCATTTAGTATTTTACCTGGATTTAATTGGCTTTTTATTTTAGTGGCATTAATAGTTATAGTTTACATATTTATTAAAAGAAATGAAGTGCTATACCAAATTGGAATGGGATTTTTGCTTGGAGGAACAATTGGGAATTTAATAGATAGGATATTTTATGACGGGGTAATAGATTTTATCTCATTTTTATCCATACCAAAATTTAATATCTCAGATGTTTCTAATATTATAGGAGCATTATTTATAATTTATATGATGAATAACAATGATAAAAAACTTACTAAAGAGAATAGGAATAGGTCTAAGTCCTGAAGAAAAAAATAAGAGAAGATTAAAAGCTATGTTGGAAGAAATGTTGAAATTAACTAAAAAAAGAGATTTAAAAGGTGTTAAAGAAATTCATCAAAGTTTTCAACATTTAATAAAAGATGTTTTTGGAAAATTAGAGGGAGGTAGAAAAATAACTCAAGAAGAAATGAATTATGATTTAGCTAGAAATAATATAATAAACTCTTTTTCAGATGGTTTTTCAGAAGAACAAAGACAAGAACGTTTAGAAGAAGCACAGCAATATATTGATTTACTTTAAATTTTCTTAGCAAAGATATTTATCCAGGTAAAGTCATTTCCGTCTTGGATATAAGTATTCATAATCTCAAAGCCGGCTTCTCTTAACAAAGCTTCTAATTCATTAATTTCATAGAAGCCGACCATCACCTCATTTTTCCCAAGTTTTTCGTGTAAAATTAATATCTCATCACTACCCTTTCTAACTGAAATAAAAAATACTCCCTCTTTTTTTAAAATTCTTGAAATATGTTTTAAAACATTAATAACATCTTCTTTAGTTACATAGGAGATAGCATCTTGTGCCCAAACTCCATTAAATTCTTCATCTTTAAAAGTTAAATTTCTCATATCCATAACTTCAAAATTTCCATTTACTCTTTTTTTTGCTTCATCAATTAGTTTAATACTCGCATCAATGCCAACAGCTTCCAATTTAAAATCAGCAAAATATTGAACATCTCTCCCTCCTCCACATCCTAAATCCAAAACTTTTCCTTCTCTTGGAATTAAAGAAATAAATCTGTTTAACTCGTACTGTAAAATATTTAAGAAAGTAATATCTGCATATTGTTCCGCAAATTTATTAAAAGACTCAATCACCCCATTATTCATTAATATTTTGATACAATTTTTATTTATATAGTTTATGTATCCTTAATAGCTTAAAACTTTTAATCCTTTTATGTTTTCAAAATGTTTTTTATTTTTAGTTAGAATTTTATCAACACCATTATCCATAAATATTGCAGCGATTGCACAATCCCAACGATTAATTATTTTTCCTTGTTTTTTAAGATTCCATAGAATTTTTGAGGCATGTCTGCAAGATCTTATATCTAAAGAAAAATTAGGCATATTTTCAAGAAGTTCTAAATAATATACTTCCTCTTCTTGATGTATAGGATTTATCAAATCAAGTCCTATATATAACTCAAAAATATTAATGACCGTTGTTGAAACTTGCTCCCTAGTATTATTCAAAAAAGATATGACATTATCATCACCTTTAAATAAATCAATTATAGTTGATGTATCTAAACCTATCATTTCCTAGATTTCTCCATATATCCTATAGTCTCTTCTATCCTTTTATCAAAATCTTTCCTTAGAAATTTTATTTCTCTTTCTCTTTCTTCCCAATTTACATTTTTCAATACTCCTGCAAATCTTAAGAGACTTTTAGCACTTCCCTTTTTATATTCATTTTTTTTAAAATCTAAAATCACTTCACTAAAGCTTTTATTTTTAGCCTTCAAACTACTCAAAAAGTCATAAGCTTCTTTCTTTATTGATATATTTATATTTACCATATGTACTCATACTATGTACTCATATATAAAACTTTCTATATCGCGTTCATTCTTTTTTCTTTTGGAACAAAATTTAATAGTTTATTATCAACAATTCTTCCGCTACCGTAGAAATCATTTTTATTTTTTATTATGACAAAACCTTTTCCATTTTTATTTTCTAAATTTTCCCCCAATAACCAGTCTTTTAGTTCTTTTTCATTTATCTCCACAACGTTTTTTTTAGCTTTATCTCCAATTAACTGAGAGCCTTCCACGCTTAATCTAACATCCTTATCTTTAATATTAGCAAAATATAACCCTAGAGAATTAATATTCAAATCTTTATGATCAAATTCTTTAAACTTATTGCTTAATAAAAAAATCCTGCCTTTGTTATTTTGATAGAAAATATAATCTAATTTTAATTCTTTAATTCCATAATGTTCTTCTATGTTGCTTAATAATTCTTTAATTTGTTTTTTATTTAAAGCTTTTAGAGTTTCCATAAAGAGTTTATATAATTTTTATTTATAAATCTTTAGACAAGTTTATACTTCACAGAACTCAGACAGAAATATACTATTTCATTTACAATAGCCATTATTAATTACACAATCCCAAAACCATCTAGGTCCACCATTTTGGTAAATATATATCAAGAGAAAAACTAGAATTATTATGATTAACCAGAACCACCATAATTTATAAATCTCTTTCATGCATATTAGAATCAGAATATTCTTTTTAAGCTTTTCTTAACTTTTCAATTATTTCTTTAATTTCCTCTTTACTTGGTTTTGGAGCTCCTGTTTTATAAATAACATCAACTAATCTTCTTATGGCTTTTCCTGTGTTTTCATCAAAAACAGCATCAGCATCCCAGTATTTATTGTAAATATTTTTTGATTTAATAATTATTTTCTCATCCTCGGGATTTTTAATATATCCAGTATAAATTTCAATTAATTCTGCTTTTAGTTTTTTATAGTTAAGAGTTTTCATTCTCCAAATAAATAAGGATGAACTTTTCTATATTCTTCCTTCATTTCATATTCTTTTACTACTTCAATAATATTTATAAGCTTTAACATCATTAATAAATTATGCAAGCTTATAAAGTGTATTGGGAAAGACTTCAAACAGGTTATGAAGGAGATAATTATTATGGTGAAGTATTGCTTGCTTTGCCAGAAGTGAGAATAAAAATTCCATTTAGTAAATGGCATTTACTCCACCCCAATAGAGATAGTGTCTCTTTTGTAAAAAATATAAGAAATTTTGGAGATGGAAATGAGGGTTTTGGAGAAGGGGATACCGGATTAGAAATTTTAGCAACCTTAAACCTAGAGAAGTGGGAAAGGCACATGAAACAAGAAGGATCTAGGGATACTAATTATGGTTATATTCCTGTTGAAGTTAGTGATGATTTAGTAGGTTTATTAAGAAAAAAAATTGATGGTAAAACTAGTTTTGATGAGGAGATTGAGATTAATAGGCAATTGAAAGGTGTAATATTAAACTAAGTTTTTTACTAATACTCTGTTAAAAGGGAAGGGGCTCATCATCAACTATCGCTTCCACAGGTTTAATTTCTTTTTTCTTTGGAGATCTGTCAATACCTTCTATTCCATCAACAGCATCCCTCAAAACAACATAATATCTAGCAAGCATTACAGCAACCGGCTCCTCTCCCGGGGCATATCTATCTAAAAATTCTTCCATAACTTTTCCATCTCCAGAATAAATAAATCCATCTCCAGAAACTTGATGTAAATATTTTAATAATGAATGTTTAGGATTATGTTCTTGCAGTCTTTGATATTCTGTAGTAACTAAATAAACTGCTGCATCTTGGTCTGAAGAAAAATCTGGCATTTTAATTTCCTCCTTCTCTTGAGTACTTTCCAAACCCACATCTTCTTCTTATTGCTTCATCACACATTTCAATACCCATTTCAACATATCCTTTCATCTCTTCTCGGGCATCTTTCTTTACTTTAGGTCCAATTAAATTACTATATCCTGTGCTATGTACTGGGACTATTACTTTCACCGTATCTACATGTCTAAATTCTTCTCCTTCTAAAACACCCAACTCTAATTCACCGAACTGTTGCTGTACCTGACTTAACTCTCTCTTTAATGGTTCAATCTTTTCTTGTTCCAAATCATCAGTTCCCTTTGTCCCATATTCCTGCAAAACGGGATACCTACTTCCTCTTTTACTATCTTCCAAACTATGACAAATACTATCTACAAGTAATCTCATTGGAATTCCATCATAATTATCATTTTCTGCCATTTTTTTAAACCCCCTTATCTTATTTTACTAATAAACAAACTTTTTAAGCTTTTCTAAGTCTTTCTTATTTTTAACTTCTGGAAATGTCTTAGAGACAAAACCGCATTTAGAACACATATCCTTCCGTATAAGGTTGACCTGTTACACTGTCTTCTCTAACAATTTCAATTCTAGTGCTTTTACATTTAGGGCAAAATTTTATATTCATGAAATTACACAAGGAAATTTACTTGATATTAGCTTTCAATTTCTTCCCACATGATCTCTTTGGATTTTCTACCAGTGATTTACAGGTCTTGTGCATTTCAATAAGAAACTTTTTGAAACTTACTTCCTCTTTATAGAAGCAGACCCATTGTGTCTACAATAGTTGCTCAACATTCTATATTTTGTTCAAAAAAGCTTATTTTCATTTCTCAATTATCCCTCTAAATCATTTTTATTCAATGCTATACTTTTATAACAAGTATTTCTCATCCCAAGAAATTCATCAACGTCATCGCATATATCATAATCTAAGTCAGGAATGAATACTGCCATTTTAGTTATACAAGAATCTCTATGAGTAGGATAAGTTAAATATTCACAAAATTCGATTCCTACAGGCATCTTTTCTAAAAATTCTAAATAGCACAGTCCCATTTTTCCATCCGGATCTATCTGTCCACAAACCCTATAATCTCCTGTTCTCTCTGCTAAAACTTCAAAACAGTCATCATCAAATGTTTCCGATTTAATTTTAGCACATATGCTTGGGTTCTCATATTTCATAGCAAGTTGATAATAGCATAAATCTCTTTTAGAAAAAGGCATTGCCTCAGGGTCATGAATTACATTTTCACAATTTTTAACTTCTAAAAGTGAAATTTCTTCAATTGGAAATATAAGCTCAGAAGGTAATTCAAATTGTTTTTGAGAGGCACATCCAGAGATAAATACTAAAAATATTGACACTAAGATTAAGAAAAAATTATATTTTTTCATGTCATTTCATTATTTTCTTTATTAATAACTTTTTCTGTCATATGAGATTAGATAACTTAATCTTCTAAATGACATCCTCTCCACACTAAAGTGTGGAGTTTCCTGTAAGGGTTGAGCCATGGTGCTCTTCCTGATATAAGATATAACGCAAAGTTGTAGGAAGATCAGAATAGCCAATGCTTGAAGCAAATTTCCCGCGACTCCACAGATGTCCTCTAGGATATCTCAAGCGGGTTTGGGGATGTGCTCTGAAGAAAAGATAAGCACTTCTTCCCTTAAGCAGTTGCAAAGCCTTGCTCGGAGTCATTGTTAAAGGAAGTTTAACAATAGTATGCAAATGCTCTGGCATAACATTAAGAATTAAAATCTTAATTCCATATTTAGTTGCGGCTTTTCTGATGCAGGCAGCAACTAAGTTTTTATACTTAAACTTCCTAAACATTTGGTATCTGTACTTTGGACACCATTCCATGTGCCAGATGCTGTCACCAACTGAGTGATTGTTTCGCTCATATTCAAATTTCATTTGTGTTTCCATTTTTGCCTCCTGCACAACAAAGGAAACATAGCTCACGCTAAATCGGATTGAAAATGCGTGCGCCGAGTTCGTTGCGCACCCATTTTTAACATTTAAAAATTGAAAAATGTTAACAAAAATAGAAGAAGGAGGTCGTAATTCCTCTACAGACTAAAAGTCTGTAGGAGTTTCCTTACGACGAGAATGAAAAAAATCCTAACTAAGGACAAAAGCATTACTTTCTATAATCCTCATTTTAAAGAACTCTTGCACCCAGAATCAGGAGCCTTAGAAAGTGTTAACCAAAGATACCTAAACCATCTAAATCTAAAAGACAGAATGAAAATACTAGACATCGGCTTTGGAATAGGTTATATCTCTCTAATGATCCTTAACAAAGTAAATGCTGAAATCACAGGATTAGAATATGATAAAAGTTGTATTAATATAATGAGGTCGCTGAATCCACCCCAAGATTTAAAAAAAGCCCATGAAAAATTAAAGAAAGTAAAAGTTTTAACAGGGGATGCAAGAAAGAGTATTAAAAAACTAAAGACTAAGTTTGATTTAATAATCCTTGATGCATTTTCAACAATGAAAAACCAAGAACTTTATTCTGTTAACTTCTTTCAAGAATTAAAAGAGAGAATGAAAAAATCTGCAGTATTAATCACTTATAACAGCTCTCCAATAGTCCGGGCAGGCTTAATTGAAGCAGGATTCAAGTTACAAAAATATAAGATAAGTAAACACGAAGAAGGAACAATAGCCTCTTTTACAAAAGAAAACCTCACAGAAAAAGACAAAAAATTGATTAGAGCTTTTGGAACCCCATTTTATGATCCAAAGTTAAAAACAAAAAAAGAAGAAATACTACTTATACAGCACACCTGTAAAGAAATTAATCTGGTCTAGTTTGTAGAATATAAACACAATAACTAAAGCAACTATCAATATAACCACAGCTAACATGGCCATGACATAAAAGTTCATTTTCAACCAATATCTATGCTGTTTTACCTCTTTAAGGTTTTTTAACTGCAACTCTTCACTAAAAGAAATCCTGTATTTTTCTCCATCAGAGTCTATCTTATACTTCTTACCATCCTCTTCTACATATTTTATATCTGGCATATCCATCCAATATTTAAGCGATTTATAAGCATTATTATTGCGAAGTGGTTATTATAAAAAACAATAATTATTAAACAACATTATTCTTTCTAAAAAAATGTTTGTTGAGCCAATTATAGCGTTTTTAGGGTTAATAGTCGGCTTTACATTAAATAGGGTTGTAAAAGAAGAATTAGAACCCGGAAAAAAATATTTTAAAATTCTCTCACTCGCTCTTTTAGTTGTACTTATTATCCCATCCCATTTCAATGCCTTGGTCTTGGTAGGAGCAGCAATAGGGGTTATTATAAGTATTGCAATAAAAAATCCATACTTATATCTAGGCTTATTGACAGTAATATCTACATTCACAGGTAGATTAGCCTTAATCTCATCTTTAGTGTTCATTTTTGGCTTATCATACTCTTCTTGGTCCCACAGAATTATAAATAAAAGATACTTATTAGAGAGCTTACTTTATTTCTTTATCCCCCTAATCCTGCTGTTTTCTAGCAGGTTTTTAGCAAATTACGATCTTTTCCTTGGAGTGGGAATCGGTGGCATTTTAGGGATAATTTCAAAAAACTTCAAAAGTTTTTAAAATCCTCCCATCAACAAAGGATTATGGCAAAAGAAAAGTTTGGAATATATGTACTAGGATATAGAGAAGGAGATACTGTAAAAGGAGACGCCTATTTTTCAGGAGTAGGATACACCCTAGAAAGAAGAGTGGATAGAAGGATATTCCCTGTAACAATCGACCTTTCCACCTGGGCTATTAAAATTTGGTTGAATAATGGTTATGGCAGACTTACTGAATTAAGTGAAACACAAAGAGCAACCCTTTCAGAAGCTATGCAAAGACTTCGACAAAATAGGTTTAAGTTA
>Ga0209210_1002932_pt1 | contig 11991 bp, 16 predicted proteins | sample RifGroA1_FD_183991 | JGI IMG/M metagenome (GOLD analysis project Ga0209210, IMG submission 183991) | Contaminated groundwater microbial communities from Rifle, Colorado, USA - Rifle Groundwater A1 (SPAdes) (version 2) | ecosystem: Environmental > Aquatic > Deep subsurface > Groundwater >...
AAAGATTATGTTAACTTAAAGCTTTTTTCGTCCCCAAGGCAAGACCTTGGGGTATAATGATTAATTAAAGTGTGTAACTTTCCATCAATAGTCCCGCGAGCTTGAGCAATACCATCAGCAAGAGGAGGAAGCCCGCTCTGAACAATAATTCCCATTAATAACTCATATACTTGTTTTCCAGCTTCACGAGTATCTCCCATAAAAAACTTCGAAATTAACCGTTTAAAAACCTATGTAAAAGCAGCCTTTCAATTCACAAGCTCAACAAAGCAAAAATCCCCAAGCTATTTGCAAAATAGCTAACAAAAATAAAAGCAAACGGATGTATCTTTGTAAAACCCGCGAGTATAGCAACAGCAAGCTCATCCGGAAGAGGAGAGGCTATAATCAAAATAGCAAAAATATAAACAAAAAATACTCTCGCTCTTTCAGGAAACTTATGAAAAAAATAAATAAAATGATTGACAAAAGAAGTCTTCTCTAATTTTCTAAATTCATCCATAAAAGAAATTCTAACAAGAGAAAATATACCCAAATCCGCAATCAAAGCCCCAGCCCCTCCAATGAAAGCATACTTCAAAGGAGAAACGCTATTCAAAGACAAAAAGAAGCCAGTGGCAATTGAAGTCGTAAAACCAGCAGAATAAAGCAAACCGCCTAAAAATATAGCAATATAAAACAACCCTCCAACATCGCTGAAAAACAGAGAAACAGCTGGAATCTGAAATATAAAATACGCAATAAGAATAGCAAGAGTATACAAAGTCAGCTTCGGATATGTAAAAATAAACAGCCTCTTCATAATCTAAAATATATCCTTCAATATATAAAAATAGCCCCTCCATGACTAAACGAAAGACCCTCTCAAAAATTATCTATTTTGTTTATTTCCTTTCAAAGAAAACAACGAATAAGTTCAGAGTTTTTATGATACTCTAGAATTTATATTAATCTTAAGAATAATTTTTAAAGAACTTAAACGTTCGTTTTTTCCGAAAAACAAAATTACTTAAATCCTGTTTATACAGGAATTTTATGGAAATAGGAATCAAAGATTATGCAAGAACAAGTTTAGTAGATACAAAAGGACATTTACTTGAGAGAATTTCTAAATCTTCTTTAAAAGAAGGCCTTATCCCCTCTTGCGATGTGAATCTCCTTGGAAAGTCTGATTGGAGCGTTGTTTTTGAAGAAGGGCCCTTTTCTTTGAGTTATGACAAAGATAATAAGACAATTCATTATCAGAATGAAATTGAAAAAAGTTTAGAATGGGACGTGCTTTATTTAATCAGACAAACTTTAGAGCGACAACTGAATGAACAAGGCTATATAGTTTTACATGCCTCTGCTTTAAAAACTAAGGGCGGGTCCATATTAATTTTTGGAGATTCTGGCGCGGGTAAAACTTCTTTAGTTTTAGAGGGATCAAATAGAGATTATTCTTTTATTGGAAACGAGTCTATAGTTATTTCCCCAAATCTAGAAGCCGTTGCTGGAACAAGAATAATTAACTATAGAGAAGAGATGGCTCAAAGATTTTTCCCAAAGCTTGAGAGAAGAGGATTTTCTCCTGCTCCGAGAGTGAGAGTTTTAAAACCTGAAGAATTATACGGCGCAAGGATAGAAACAAAACCATCTCAGATAATTTTGCTGATAAATCCAAAAATTTCTAGTGAATTTATATTTTATGCTCTAAGTAAAAACACAACCAAAAACAGATTGTTTAGCGAAACATCAGCTTATATCTCAGGCCTCTTCCCTCTAGATGAAATGAGCAAACCTTGCATAATAACTCTTGATAATCCTATTTGCAGAAAACAAAGGTATGATTTAGTTAGTAAGATGGTGGATACCATTCCAGGGTATATAATTGAAGGAAAAGCAGGAGAAATTTTATCAAAAATAGAAAAAATGAGATAATTTTTATACTCCTAATCTATTTATTTCACATGATAGGAATAAGCACCTCTGCTGGTCCGAGAAATTATTGGCAATATTGGCTAAAAGATTTTGGCCTAAATATTGTGGAATTAGATTTAAGACATTCTTATTTCCCATTTTACCAATCTATCATAGACATAGTAAAAAAAGAGATGAGTTCTTATAATCTAAGTTTCCATTCTGCATCAGAATCATTATTCTCAGAAAATTCCATTATTAGAGAATCTAATCAACAAATTCTTCTTTCTGAAATAGAACTTGCAAGAATAATTGGAGCAAAAGAAATAGTTTTTCACGCTCCTACTCTTTTTGGATTAGATGTTGTACAAAACCAAGAAGGCTCAATAGAATTCTTATCAAAAACTTCAGAAGAAGCCAAGAACAAAGGAATTACTTTATTAATGGAATATCCTGTGAAAGGAGATTTTTCTAATTCAGAGACATTAAGGAAATTTTTTGAAATACTGCCAAACATCTTTTTATGTTTAGATATTGGACACTTGCACAGGGCAAAGCAAGATTTGGACAAAGAGAAGGAAATAATAGAGTCTCTCAAGAATAAGATTAACTATCTCCATATCAATGACTGCTCTGGCGTAAGAAACGAGCACGGAAATTTCGGGAAAAAAGAACACCACTATAAAGAATTGCTATCTTATATTAGACAACACTGTTCTGTAAAAAAAAGAATTATAGAAGCAAGTAACGATGATGATGCTAAAGATATATTAAAATCTATGAAAGGTCTGTAAAAGTTCAGAATATTGCTGAGGTGTGTTAACTTCCAATACTTTCTCTGAGGGATATTCCAATCCATAAACATTCCAGTTATTTTTTATTAAAGTATTAATTAAATTTCTATTATCTCCTTCAGTAATAAAACTAAATATTTCTTTTGAAGAAATAAAGATAGTTGGAGAACTTAGGTTAGAACCAGAAGTTCCTTCAACATTAAAATCTAAAACCTTATTATCTCCTCCTAACGTTATTTTAGGCGTAAATTTATCTGATATGCAATAAAAGAGTCCAAATCTTTTAGTTCCTTTATTTTGGTTGATTAATCTCTTTATCTTTTCTTTATCAAGAAAAACTGTGTCAGCACCCATCCAAATAAAATCCTCATTAATGTAAAATTCAGCCGCTTTTAACGAGAGAGTTAAATCCTTAAATTTGTGAATTGCCGTAATGTGTTTAATATCTTTCCATTTCTCTTCTAAATATCTCTTTAAAACATCATTTTTGTATCCTAAAACAACAAGAGGCTCCAAAGAAAGAGATAGTGAAAGTTCTATAGCAAAATCTATAAGTTTTTTTTCATCAATTGGAAGAAGAGGCTTTGGAATATCTTTACAAATATCTTCCATTCTTGTTCCCATACCTCCAGCAAGGATTACTGACTTCATTTTGCTGGATTAAATAAAATTTTAACGGTCTCTCTATCTAATTTTTGCGGCGGCATGTCTAATTTTGGATTTTTTAATCTTTCTTTCACAATTTTAATTGGAACATCAATAGATTCGCCAACATCATTTAAAGTTTTATAAAATCTTTCAACTAATCCCAAAATCTTTTCTTCCCTGCTTAAAGAAAATATCTTATAGCTTTCCTGCTTATTAGCTTCGCCCAACGCTCTGCTAAAATATTTAATTTCTTCAAAATTTACAATTTCTTTATCGTCAAAAAAACATTTAGAATCTAACATATGGTCTTCAATTTTTTTATCCCAAAGAAAATCATTTAAGACAAAAAAGTCAAAATTAATATCCTTATCATAAATTGTTTCAGTTTTAACATAATTAAATGGTAATTTGTTGCCTTTTAAATTCAGATTAAAATATTCCCTTATTATCAATTGGGCAGGCTTACCTTCAAACATTACTTTATAAGAACCATGAATCTCTCTAAATGCACAGTTAAGCACCCAATAAAGTGTTTGATTATAGCACATCAACTGAGCATGCAATTTTGATATCTCTTTTTTTATTTTCTCCGTAAAAGCATCTGTTTTAATCCATTTAATATCCGGCTTAATTATTCTGTGTGTTTTATCTTCACAAAAGCAATTTCCTTCCATAGATTTTTCAAGTAGGTCTAAAAGTCTATTTACCAGATAGATAACTTTTTCCTTATCAACTTTTGACATTTTGCTTCCAAGAAGAATATTGACTATCCAATTCCAAATCCTGGAAGGTTTTAGTTTTATATTTTCTTTTTCAATAAACTTAATTTTTTTGTCTAATGCTTCTATAAAAAAATCCATAAAATAAGGATATGATTCTATTGGATGAATAGGATATATTTCATCGAGAGCCATCTTCCCCGAATCATATGCAGATTTAACAAGTGCTTCTATCATTCTTTCAAATCTTAAAGATTGTTCCTTTATTTCCATCAACTAATACCTCCATTCCATCATTTAATAATTCAAAAACCTTTTCAGTTAAGCCAACTATTGCAGGCTTGGATAATTCTCTGCAAATAATCGCTGGATGGGATAACATTCCTCCGCTTGCAGTTGCTACAGCACCAGCTTTGAATAATAAATCCATCCATCCAGGATCAGTGCATTTTGTAACTAATATCTCTCCTTCTTGAAGTTTCATACCTTCCTCCAAAGACCTAACTATCCTTACTTTTCCAGAGAAAGTCCCACAACTTGCAGGTATTCCTGATATCAATTCTTCCATTGTTTTAAATCCAATAGTCTCCTATTTAAAATTTATGTTTTAGGTATCAAGAATCTCCAAGGCTTTTTTTACAAATTCATAACCCTCTAATAACCTATCATGATTTCCATACAATTTTCTTCCAGAGATTTCAATTCCTGCTAATTTTACATCAGAAACTGTAGAGCGATTATCGCTTCCTTCAGCTAACATAATATATCTCCAAGCCTCATCTAATTTGTCTTTGTCAAAATTTAATTTTTGTTGCTCTAGAAGTTTCTCCCTTGCTTCTTTTAATAAAAGGTCTAATTTTTCAAACCCTATTGTCCACATAGTAATTGGTTTGTAATTTGCCTGATATTTAGGAATAATGGATTTTTTAGGCGCAAATTTTTCTAAATATTCCGAAATAGTAATGTTAACAAAATCTTTTTGTTTTTGAAGTAATTCAAATATCCTTCTAACTTTTTCCTGAGGATTTGGATTATCTTTTGTTTCTGCAAAAAAAGGTGATTCAGAGTCCATATAAAAAATTAATAAAGGATTTTCAGGTTCTATTTTAGCAGAATCTACAAAAATATTAACAAAGTCTTCCGGAGGTCTTTTGTTCTCTAAAACATCGTATAAGTATCTTCTTAATACCAAATCAAGTCCGCCATACTTAAAAACAACTGGAATTTTAGAATTATATATTCCCTTAATAAATTTTGGAGTAAACACTTCTTTATCAGCATTCTCATAAATTTTAGAGATGTTGCTTTCTAAGAGGATCATCCATTTAAATTCATTTTGAAGTAAATGCCAAGGGATAGTAGGGTCTATAGACCATTCAGGAGGATAAAAGCCCCTGCTTCTTTGACCGAGTATTTTCTCTTCAGTTTCAATCCCTTTTTTTATTTGAGCAGATACTTCCCAATCAGGAGTTATAGGCAGTATACTATGCCCATATGTATGCCCAATCAATTCAATTGTTTTATCTTTTAATAAATATTTTATCTTCTCTATTAAACTAGAATTATATTTTTGTATTTGCTCAAGTGTCCAGCCAGTAAAAGCATGGCCAGACTTTATTTTTAAGTCAGATATATCTTCTAATAAAGCAGGATAGGTTTCTTTTAAGATAATCTGCTCTTCTCCGTCTTTTAGAAAATCAAACTTAAGGTTGTAGTTTGTTACAAATGTCCAATAAACAGTCATAATATTTTAATAATTGAACCACTTTTAAAGTCTTCCTTGACGTTGTTACAAAAAAAGAAAATACTAAATAGCCCCTCTCGGATTCGAACACTTCAATTCATCAGAATTGGAGTTACCAACAACATCAGTTGTTGTGGACTTTCAACTCATCAGAGTTGTAAAGGTGAGAATCCTAAAGTAATAGCCCCTCTCGGATTCGAACCGAGGTTTCAGCCGCCAGAGGGCTGCGAACTTGACCACTATTCTAAGGGGCTTTTTTGACTTCCGCCGCGAGTCTCCGAGCCTGAGAGGAGGGTCGAGCAAGAGAAGTCAAAAATATCTCTTCACTAGAAATACAGGCAAAAACCAGTTTAAAAGAGTTTTGCTCAAAAAACAAATAAAACTATAAATACAACAGTCATCTCAAAACCCCATGGACGAAAAAAAAGAGATGCAAACGCAGATAGTTGCAGCTGCCCCAGAAACAAACAACAACAAAGCAACAAAAGAAGAAGTAATTAATATTCTAAGACAAGTAACTCCAGGAACACACATGCGCGCAGGCATAAACGGCGTAGTGCAGGCAAAAAAAGGCGCGCTAATTGTAGTAGACAAAACAGGAATCGATAAAATCATCGACGGCGGATTCAAACTAAATTGCAAATTTACTCCTCAAAGATTAATAGAATTATCAAAAATGGACGGGGCAATTATTTTGTCCGGCGACATGAAAAGAATAACCCATGCAAACGTAACTCTATACCCCGACACAAAAATTCCAACTAATGAAACTGGAACAAGACATAAAACTTCTGAAAGAACTGCAAAAATGATCGGCACTTTAGTAATATGCATATCAGAAAGAAAAAACGAAATAAATTTATATTATAAAAACATAAAATATCCATTAAGAGAAACTTCCGAAGTAATGAACAGAGCTACACAAATGCTAAGTATATTAGAAAAGCAAAGAGAGCTTTTTGACGAATATACTGAACAGCTTAACATGCACGAGATATATAGTGACTTGAATATTGAACAATCCTGCAAAGTCATCCAAAAAGGAATTACAATAGAAAAACTTCTAGCCAGCCACGAAAAGACTTTGCTTGAACTCGGCAATGAAGGCCCCGCACTAAAACAGCGCATCCGAGAATTAATTAAAGGAGTAGAAAAAGAGACAAACCTAGTAATCAAGGATTACACAAAACTAAACGTTAAAAAATCACGCAAGCTCCTTGACTCTCTAACATACGAAGAAACATTAAATCCAGAGAACATCTTGACCGCCCTCGCTCAAAAAGAAACAAAAATAATTGAGTCAATTAAAGGCTGGAGAATATTGGACCGCACAACGCTAAAAGAAAAAGAAATAGGAGAAATCACCAGCAAAATCGGCAGTTTAAAATCAATACTCTCAGCGCACGAATCAGATTTAATTCAGACATTAGGAGAAGAAAAATCTAAAGAGTTTGTCAGAGACATAGAAAAAATCAAAAATCAATAGGTTTTAAAAACCCCCAAAACACAGTAGAAATATGAAACGCTCATCAAGACGCTGGAAAAAGAAGAACCAAATGCGCTGGAAATGGCAGCGCAAGCGCATTAGAAAAGAAAAACACAAGAGAAAATTGCATAGAGCAAGAACTTCTTAAAAATGCAAAAAGATATTCCTAAGATTATCAAAAAAGTTGGCTTTGAGTTTCATTGGGATGAGGAAAAGGTATGGAAATTAACTATCCCCATAACTGAAATAGATATTAACGAATTAACCTGGCATTTTGACATTCCTTTTCACTGGCATGAGGGTGAAGTCTACAATCTTAAGTCAATAGAAATCATCAACAATCCTGAGAAATATAAAGAAGAATACGAAAGAACAATGAAAGCAGATTTAAAATATCCCATCGATATTATGGAAAATAAAGGTCGTTGGTTAATACTAGATGGACTGCATAGATTAATGAAAGCATATATATTGAATATGAAAACAGTCAAAGTAAGAATTATTCCGAGAGATAAAATACCAGAGATATTGAAAGATTAATTATTTTCGGAGGATTTATGCCCTATCATAAAAAACAAACTTGAAAGTCTATTTATGTACTTATAAACTTCAGGCCTTAACTTTCCATCTTTAAGCAGTTTAACAAGCAAAGTCTCAAGCTCGCGACAGCGGACACGGCACTCGTTAAACCAAATGCTCTTCTCATTTGTAAAACGAACAAATTTCTTAGGAGGTTCGCCTAAAGAATCAACATACTTCTCAAGATTCTCCAAATCCTGAGGCGTAACCGGGTCAATCAAATAGTCCCCAGAACAATTTGCAATTTCTCCGGCGATTTGCCACATCTTTTTCTGAACATTATTTAGAAAATCTTTATGTTTCTCATCCACCAGCAGAATACCCATATCTAAAGCAGACTGAAAACTATCCAATTTCCCATTAGCTAAAATGCGCAAATCATCCTTAAGCAATTTATTACCAGAAAAATCCATTGTAATCCCCTCGTCTCCTTTTGTAGTATAAGCTTTCATCCACGAAAAAACAGCAGCAATATAATAAAGATTGCGGCACCACAAAAGTTATATATAAATAAAAACGCTTTCCAAAAAGACATATATCTTTATTAACAAAGAGGTTACCATTCAAAATATGAGCCAAAGTGAAATATGGACGGAAAAATACAGACCTTCTGTATTTGAAAACATAGTCGGACAGCAGGAAATAGTAAAGAGAACAAAAGCCCTTGTACAGGCAATGAACATTCCTCACTTATTATTTGCCGGTCCAGCAGGAACAGGCAAGTCAACTTTAGCACTGATTATAGTCCGCGAATTATTCAAAGACAAATGGAAAGAAAACTATCTGGAATTAAACGCAAGCGACGAAAGAGGAATTGACGTCGTAAGACAAAAAGTAAAAGACTTTGCAAGAACTAAAACAATAGGCACTGTGCCATTCAAAGTAATTTTTCTAGATGAGGCAGACGCATTAACTCAGGAAGCCCAGCAGGCCCTAAGAAGAACAATGGAAAACTACACAAACACATGCAGGTTCATTATGTCGTGCAACTATTCAAGCAAAATTATCGATCCGATACAATCGCGTTGCGTCGTCTTTAGATTTAAACTTTTAGAAAAGAAAGACATTATCTCAGTAATAAAAAGAATAACAGAAAACGAGAAATTAAAAATCACCGACGACGCTTTGGAAAGCTTGTACGAAATGAGCGAAGGCGATTGCCGAAGAGCAATAAACCTTCTCCAAGCAACAGCCTCAATCGCATTAGATATCAATGGAGAAATGGTTCGCATGATATCCTCATCAGCAAAACCAACAAATGTCAAAATTGTTTTGGATTACGCTCTGGCTGGAGATTTCCTCAACGCAAGAGAAAAACTATTAGACATAATGTTAAAAGACAGCGTTTCAGGAACAGACATAATAAAAGCAATTCAAAAAGAAGTTTGGAATCTGCAAATAGAGCCACAAGTAAAAGTAAAGCTGACAGAAAAAACAGGTGAAGCTGAATTCAGAATAATTGAAGGCAGCGACGAATTCGTTCAGCTTCAAGCACTATTGGCATCATTCGTCCTCGCAGGCAGCAAAGAAGACATCTAACATGATGCACATCGATACAGGATATGCAAGCGTAACAATCCATTCTGAATTAATACTAAGAGGAAATGAATCCCCTCAAATGACATCAGAACCAGATGACAAGGACGCGCCAGAAAACATTCTTAATAAAAATCAAAGAGAGATTGGAGATATGAATATTCTTGACGTAAAGCTCACTGCATCAAGAGGAGCACCAATAACAACAGGTGAATATATGATAATTAAATTATTAAATAATTCAAAAGGAGAATAACAATGCAGCAAAGAGCCCCAAGTTTCGTAGAAAAATACCGTCCAAAAACAACAAAAGAAATGGTCGGCCAGGAAACAGCAGTAAGAGAAGTAGAAAACTTTCTTAAGAATTTTCCAAAAAAAACAGGGCTTATTCTTCACGGTCCTCCAGGCACAGGTAAAACAACTTTAGTTCACGCAATAGCAAAAGAACTTAATTTAGATATTTTTGAACTTAATTCATCCGATTTAAGAAACAGATTAAAGCTTGAAGAAATTTTAAAACCAGCATCAGAACAGCACAGTCTGTTCAAATCAGGAAAAATACTTCTAATGGATGAAGTAGACGGCGTGACTGGAACAGATATAGGTGGAGTTCCGGAATTAATAAGAATATTGGAAAAAACAGCGCACCCGATTATAATGACTGGAAACGACATATGGGACTCGAAATTCTCCAGCCTAAGGCCAAAGTGCAAGCTCGTTGAAATGAAGCCAATATCTATAGAGAATCTTATAAAAGTAATTCATCGTGTTCTTAATGAAGAAGGAATAGCAGAAAATCCCCATTTCCTTAAACAGATTGCAATAAAATCACAAGGCGACTTGAGAGCAGCATTAAACGACGTCCACACTTACGTCTTATCAGACCAGACAAATGTTGACTTCCTCGAAGACAGGCACAAAGACGATAGCATCTTCAATATCTTAAAGAAGCTATTTCAGGATAAAAACGATAATCTAAACCTGTTTGACAGCACTCACATGTCCCTTGATGAGATACTTTTATGGATTGAGGAAAACATTCCTCGAGAGTACAAAGGTAAAGAGTTAGCAAAAGCATATTTAGCTCTGGCGCGGGCAGACGTATTCCGCGGAAGAATTTACAGGCAGCAATTCTGGCGTTTTCTCGTATACCAAAACATTTTCCAATCCGCAGGCATTTCGCACGCAAAAGACAAGCCAAAAGCAGGCTTCACAAAATACGAGCGCCCGCAAAGAATTCTAAAAATTTGGCTTAACAACACAAAAACAGCAAAAAAGAAAACAATCTCGCAGAAATACGCCCGCCTAGTGCACTGTTCAGTCAAGCGTGCAATGCGCGACTTCTATCTAATAAAAAATATAATCCTTCAAAACCCAGAAACAATCAAAAACCTTCAGCTCACCGACGAAGAAATTGAGTTTATTAAACGTTAAAGCATAAACTTAAATAATGAATCAAATATTAAAAAACATGGAAACTTATACAGCAATTATCCAAAAAGATGAAGATATGTATGTAGCTACTTGCAGCGAATTAGGCACAGTAAGTCAAGGAGCGACAATAGAAGAAGCTGTTAATAATCTAAAAGAAGCAACAGAATTATACTTAGAGGAATTTCCGCAAGAAGAGAAAGAAGCTCCATTCCTCACAACTTTTGAGATAACTATTCCTTTCAATGCCAAAACTCAAAAAAATATCGGGTGAGGAGTGCATAAAAATTCTCTGCAATAAGTTTGATTTTGCGGTAGCCAGACAAAGAGGCAGTCATGTTGTCCTAAAAAAAGAAACAATTAGTGGAAAGATAGGCACAGTTGTCCCAAAACATCGAGAGCTTAAAATAGGCACACTAAAAAATATCAAAAAAACAATGTGCCACCACACACTAAAGTGTGTGGTTTGATTGGCACTTGTTTTTTGGATGCTCGACGTGCTCTCCAGCCTAAAGGCTGGAGTTATCAAGAAGCACGTCGACATATTATTTTTAGCAAAAATTTCCGAAGATGAATTTATGGAATATGCCTAAATATAGATAACTGCATGAGATATATCTCTTCGTTTTCGCAGTTGTTCATTAGAGAACTACGGACAAATGTACCATAAGCTACGCAGTTCTATATATCTTGCCTCAATTATCAAAAATCTACCTTCGCCTTATCTAACTTTTCTGGATCATCTTTAGAGGCAGAAACCGTGTATCCAGTCTTAATTAAGCAAGATAAAAACCATCCTATCCCTTGGTCAAATGCGTGCGTGTTTGTTGCGGAAGTAGTAGAACAATACACATCAAAAAATGTCACAGCGAATTCAGGAGGCGCATCTCTTAGACGTATTTCCCTAGAATAATCTGCCTTAAGATAAAAAGGAAATTCTTCAAAATCTAAAATATCGCTCCTTTCCGTTCTGCTTTTGAGCAAACCCACTAAATCTTTGAATCTTCCATCTCGTGCAACAATTGTAGTAATATAATTCCCGCGTCTTCTATTTTCTTCGCTCATCTTATTCCTCCACCGCTTTATCTAAACTCTTTTTTGCGGGTATTAACGAACATATTGCCACAGCGGATATCAATTCTATTGACTCAGCAT
>Ga0209210_1002934_pt1 | contig 11986 bp, 10 predicted proteins | sample RifGroA1_FD_183991 | JGI IMG/M metagenome (GOLD analysis project Ga0209210, IMG submission 183991) | Contaminated groundwater microbial communities from Rifle, Colorado, USA - Rifle Groundwater A1 (SPAdes) (version 2) | ecosystem: Environmental > Aquatic > Deep subsurface > Groundwater >...
GCCTCATTGATGGTGTGGAAAGACCCTTGAATCTGCTGGATATACGTGAACATGCGATAGATAAGATAGGCCACCGGCGCGAGAGCGGCGATAGGAACGAGTCCATACTTGAACGAGAGAGCGAAAATAACCGCAATGTAGAGAACGCCGATAGATTGTATTGTCTGTAATGATATGTGTTGCAGGAAAGCTATTTTTAGACTGTATTCCTTGAGGAGCGCGAAGAGAATTTTGCCTCGCGTGAGGACTTCCGTGCCAGCATCAAGAGCCTTGATGGTCTTCACTCCGGAGATACTCTCGCCGACAAAATGCAGTGTCTCTCTGTTTGTAAGCGTCTGTTTACCAGCAAAAACGCGGCTCTTGTAGGCCAGTCGCTTGAAGACGAGGAACACGACGCTTCCGAGAATAAGCGTAAAGAGTGTCACGGTAGGAGAGATGTTCACGGCCACAGCAATGTATATAGAGAGTCCGGCCACAACCATGAACCCGGCACTTATCTGATGCAACATGGCAGAGCCGAATGGCACGTCAACCATGATGACCGATTCTAGATGTCCGAGTTTCTGCTTGAGAAGGTGTGGCCAGTCCGAGCGAAGTATTGAGCTGAGAAGCTTATTTCTTGTTTTTTCCTGATAGTCTGCCGCTATACGCACTTTCATATATTCGACAATAAGAAGGACCCCAGCGCGGACAACGAAGAGTATTACGATGAGCGCAAGCAAGTATTGGACGGTGAAATCAATATTCAAAAAGAGGAATATTTTTTCGAGCATCTGCGATACGAAGTCGTCTCCCGTAGCTTCTCCAGACATGACGAAAGAAAGAAGCGGAATGACGGCGTTAATACCAACACCCTCGAGAAGTCCGCTAATAAAGCCGAGACCTGTTAAGGCAAGGATCTGTTTTTTATACGGACCGTATGCCTCGCGCGCGAGAACGACAATTGTGTTTATTCTTTTTTTGCCTATTATCATGATTTTATTAATGCAATATGCTCGAGAATACTCTTGGCTCGTTTCCGCCACGTATATTGTTCCACATCAGACTTTGCTTGTCGCGCCCTTTTAGCACCCTCATCGGGACTATTGACTGCCAATTTTATCTTTTCCGCGAGGTCTTTTGGGTCTCCGGCCTTGAAGATGAAGCTGTTTTTGTCCGACAAAACCTCGCGAAGCGGCGGCACGTCGGAAGCGATTATCGGCACGCCGCTTGCCATATGAGCAAAAACTTTCAAAGGGGAGGTGAAGAGTTCAAAAGGATCATTGGTAGTTGTATTCGGTATGACTAGTACATCAGCAGCTTTTTGATTAACCGGCAAGTTACGGTACGGTTGAATTCCTAAAAATATGGCCTGCGGATAAGTCTTAGGTAGAGAAACTAATCGCTTTCCCATATTCCCAATGATGACGACCTGTATATCATCTGAAAGATATTTGGATGATTCAAGAAGTGTGAGATAACCCTTCCATTCTTTCAAAGCACCGATATACATAACGATCTTTACATCAAGAGGAAGGTTAAGCTGGCGACGAGCACCTTCTTTCGTAATATTCGTATTAAATTCCATAAGGTCTACAGCATCATGCGCTACAAGAATCTGGCTTTTAGGCACTCCTTTAGAAACATAAAATTCTTTGAGTCTGTTTGATATGGTGGTAAGTTTGGCACCTGATCGAAGAAGAAGTGCTGTCAAAAAATTGTACCGTCCCATGTGAGACTCTAGAGCAAGCTTTTTGGAAGAAAGGGTGAGTAAAAAGAGAGGTAGATCGTCGCGCGAATATATGATGTCGAATTTCCCGGAAGCTGCATAACAGGCGCTAACAAGACTGAATAAAAGATGGTGGAAACGGAAACCGATTTTGCCAAAACGGACCGTATCAAGAGTCCATAATTTTTTAATCTTAAAATTAGAACGGACGCCATAATACGAAAAGGGGTCGTCTTTAATAGAGGTGCGACGATTGGGCGCCACGAGCACCACTTCATGTCCTTCTAAAGCAAAAGCCTCGCACATCTTCATTATTTGGATTCCATGAGCCTTGCTCGATGGTATGCGAGCATTTACGATATAGCAGATTTTCATACAGAAAAATATTTTACAACCTCCTCGTATATGATAGTTGCGTTCTCCGTGGGATGTCTTGTGCCGTCTAATCTAATGATACGAACACCTCGCCTTGCCAGGGTTTCTATCATACCTTTTTGTGTCTGCTGTTCATTCATAAACTCCTGCTGCTGTTTTTCTTTATCGACCACATTTTTCTCAACAGCTACGCCGGCAATTGCCCTTAGACGACGCTCTCTCTCCCACATCCGCTCTACCGCATCTCTTGCAGGCGTATCGACATACACCAGCAAGGTCTTGTGGGGAAGCCTCTTTTGAATGAACTCCACTACTGATTCCTCACTTTTAAATCCTGATGATATAAGTGCAGAAAACACCTGCACAAACCAGCCGTCCCACATGGCAACCTCTCCTTGTCTTTGATGCTTGAATTGGTAGCGGAGTTTCTGATGCTCATGCAGTTTGGTAAGCATATTTTCAAGACTCGATCCTCTGCGACGCGCGAGACGAAACAGCAATACAGCAACAGGAAGGTCTAGATAGTGCATGTGGCACAATGACCAGAGTATTTTATATCCTCTTTTCTGCTCCAGTTTAAAGAAGGAGGTTTTGGTGGTACAGCGGATTCCGCGAGCATTGAGCATCTCCGCCGTCCTTTCGACGATAGTGGTCTTTCCCGCCCCCGGCACTCCGACACATTCTACGTACATACTCTCTTATATTTAGCGGGCTCTTGCCTCACGTTTTAAGATTTCCTTATAGAATCCAAGAACAGCTTTACCAAACGGCTGTTTGGTCTCGACAGCTATCCGCGCCTCGTGACCCATGCGCTCCGCCACGTCGCGATTGTTATACAAATATTTTATTTTTTCTGCTATCGCTTTCGAATCGCGTATCGGCACGATAAACCCAGTTTTTCCATCTTCGACAATACAGGGAGCATTCTCCGTGACAATAACTGGTACCTTAGAGGCCATTGCCTCAGCAATAACCTTACCAAAACACTCGGAAAGCGCTGGGTGCACAAATACAGATGCATCTTTGTAATAGTGCCAGGGGTCTTGTGTGCCACCAACCAAGGTAATGTTCGGGTGGCGACTGATAGTGCTGTCGTAATATTCCATCATTTTCTTCGGCACATCAGAGAGAAACTTTCCTACCAATACAAGCTCCGAATTAGGCAAATCTAAACTGTCCCACGCTTCCAGAAGATAATGAAGTCCTTTACGTGGAGTGGTGTAGGCAACATAGACGACTTTAAATTTGTCTGTGTGTACTCTCTCGATCACTTGAGGGATAGGAATATCCATGGATGCCACAAATATCTTCTCGGCAGGGAAACCTTGCTCAATGAAAGTTGATTTTGTAAAGTCAGTGAACGTTACAAGATAGTCAAAATTATTAACAACAGACACCCGTTTGCGGAAAGATCTGGCGTCTTCTTCGGTAAATGGCACACCGAATTTCTCATGTTCACGCCGATATACCTCTTCGTCAAAAAGCGGGTGAGCGGTAGTAGCAACACCTATCACAATACTACCATTTTTTTTCGCTTTTCTACCCACCCTACCGAATCGCAACGGATGCAGAAACGTCACATCTGCCTTTTGTAACTTAAGTGCTGCGAAGTAATCAAAGAGTTTGAGTCTAACTTTCTCTAAAGGCAGGTGCAGATATTTTTCCAGCGCTCGCACGAAGTATCGAATGGGTGTAGGAATGGCAGAGTGGGTATTTGGAAAATAGAAGTTCTTATTAATTTGGCAAATCACCTGCTTAAGCTCCCCTTCTTTTGCAAAGGTATCAATAGCCGGCAAGACTTCCATGGTCTTGAGATTCTCTTTCTCTCCCAAATTTCCAACAGTGACGATAGATACTGACATAGTGTTAGGATATTTTATAATTACTCGTTGCTGTCTTGACTCTCCGCATAAACTGCCAAAATTTCCAAGAAAATCTTCCGATCACAGTGATAATCTTGTCTCTCAACAGTATAGTTCTACCTTGTTTTTGAAAAAAGTAAAAGTAGCGCCCCCAATCAATACAAATGAGTGGCAATATGCTGAACCTTTTAGGCAGAATGTGTTGGGCCAATAGTCGTGGGCGCAGATACTCCTCACTAAAGGCACTCCCACGCCACACAATCGAGCGTAACACTTCTCCCCCGAGCGATACATATACATTTTCAAACATGTATTGAAATATCTTCTTGGTTGCGGTACTTACCCCATTTGGCGGCGAGTATGGGAAGTACGCCCAGTCAGGGACCCTTATATCACCACGATAGCACGTATAGGCGTGCTTTAATACCATTTCACGATGCACGGAATCTATAAATTCAAACATATCATAGGCGAGCACTGCTTCGCAGAACTTTTTCATTGCAATGAGACTCGAAACGAAGTAGAAATCGTGGAGCATATAGGTTGCTGGATGGAAAAAAGGCACACCGATAATCTCTGTCGGCCGCTTCGCCTTTTGCACTTGCTTCATGAAAGAGTCTGTGAGTTTTCTCAGATCGACATACTGGTCAGATCTCATCTTAACCACATACTCAACATCGTGTCTTTCAAACTCGAGCAATCCGTTATATGTCCCAATAAACTGTCGATATTTGTTATTACTCTTGTACGTGTATGCACTACCACCTTTTTGTATACCGCCCGGATCTGGCCCATGCACAAGTACGGCCCCTAGCCATTCATCACCCGCCATAACCTCACTGTCCCAAGTAGACACCACTACAACTTCGAACAAATCCTTAAAGTCACTAATTATTCTTTGGATGTTCTCTCTGCAGTCAAACCGTACAAGACCTTCCTTGCCCAACTCCTCGGTCGGTATGTGGGAGCTCGCCCCTCCCCTTCCGAACGAAGTGAGTGGCCCTTGAATTATTAAGCCGATGTTCTTCTTTTCCTTCATTTTAAAAACTCGCTACCCCCTTCCTGAAGAAATTTCTCCGTTCTTTGTAAGGCTCGAGTATTCCCCGTATCAAGCCAGACCTTATACGGCACCCTAGTAAACACAATGCCCTTTTTAATCATTGCGTCAAGAATGGGCACATCTGAAATCTGGGAATCGTTTGGATCACTTTTGTAGAGAGATTCAAGTATCTCCCACCACAGTTGGTAGTCGAAAATACCATCAAGACCAATATGAAATGAATCGCCAGGAATCCCGCGATCGTTGAAGTTTAGAATCTTATTGTCTTTCATTGTGTGTGTTCGGTACTCCTTGAGCGGCAAGTCCGTCATCTCCCAGTCATCTATAAAGCCGCCTATCCAATTTTTCTCCGGTAGCGGAATCTTTTCGACAAAAATGCCGTCGCAAGCGTGGAAGATAAATGGGCATTGCAGATTCTCTCCAGCCTTGAGCATTGAGTAGCCGAGTGAGGAACCGGGGCCTTCGTACTTATCAATCCAAACAAATTCAAAAATACGGTTAGGATGATTCTTTTCTAAATAATCCTTTACACTTTGGCCCAGATAACCGAGAGTAATAACAAACGGCACGTCTTTAGCGTATGAATCGAGAATATAGTCTATAGTTGGTCGACCATTAATAGGCACTAAGGACTTGTTAGTATTCTTGGTAATCTCGCCAAGACGAGAGCCTGTACCGGAAGTTGGCAATAGGATTTTATACATAGGCCCAATATATCATAAGGCCGGCGTCGCATGCGACGCCGGCCCGTTTATCTTACTTCACGTGTTCGCTCTCGATTCGACCGTCACCTCGACCCGTGTCGTCTTGATGCCGAATCACATCATCAACCTCAGGCGTGGACGTCTCGATCATGACGACGTCCTTGATAGCCGTGAGACGATGCTGGCGATGCTGAGGAACCGTATAGGTGTCGCCCGCCTTGAGTGAGAATTTCTGGAAAACGCCCTGCTCGTCTTGGATCTCGAGCGTCGCCTTCCCACTCACGATGTGATTCGTCTCATGCTTCACACGGTGGGATTGGAGGCTCGTACGCTGACCAGCCCGCAAGACGATCTTCTTCATCACGTACCTATCGTTGTGGTGAAGCCACTCTTCTCTTCCCCAAGGCTTCTTCACCACCTTTACGCTGGTATTAACCGCAATCATACTTTCCTCTTTCTAGACAATGCTCAAACCGCCGTCGACGGCCAAGCACTGTCCGGTGATGTAGCTTGCCTTGTCGCTAGCGAGGAAGATCACCGTTTCGGCGATCTCCTCCGGCGAGGCCATCCGTCTCATCGGGATCTTCTTGATCTGATCCCGCAAAGTCGTCTTGCCCGCCGACCCTTCCTTGTTGAGTGTTGTCTGCGTCATCTCCGTGAGCGTGAAGCCCGGAGCGACTGCATTGATACGGATACCCTCTGGAGCGAACTCTTCTGCCATGCGTGCCGTGAGCTGGATGACACCAGCTTTCGAAACGGCGTAACTCGACTTCCCTGCAACATGCGTCAAGCCCTTGATTGAAGCGATGTTTACGATCGCTCCACTCTTACGCCCCAACATGCCATGAATGACTTCCCGGCTGACGTTGATGACGCCAAAAAGATTGACATTCAAGATTTCCTGCCAATCATCGTTGGTGAGTTGGAAAAAGGTCTTTGACGGATTGATGCCGGCGTTATTCACCAAGACATCAATCTGCCCAAGTGCCCCAATCTTGTTTGCCACCGCTTTCGCATCAGCGACATCGAAAGCGATAGCAGTGCCCCCAAGCTCATCTGCGAGATCCATAAGACCTTGCGAGAACAAGCAACCGTGCACGATGACTTCCGCACCGCACTGCTTGGCAAGCCTTGCAGTCGCGGCACCGATGCCACGCGATGAACCGGTAACAAGCACCGTCTTACCTGTGAGATTCATAACAACTCCTTAAACACGTGTACAAAACCTGGCGCTAGATTACGTCAAAACACACGAAACGTCAATGCTACTGGACGTAGTGCTTGATCACTCCAATGACAGCGTTCATAATCACTTCTTTGATATCCTCCCTCTCTCCTAATTGCCTAATGATGGCCTGGTAACTTTTGGAGGTGAAGTGATAATGCCCAGCGATCAGAGCACGAAGCATTTTATTTTCTGGTCCATTATCTTTCATCCACTTTTGCCACTTCTTGCCTTTATAAATTTCTTCCAGCCATTCATCGAAACTCACGCCATAAATTAAGCATCGACTAAGCACTGTCGCCGTCTGCACTACGCCCAACTGAGGTGCAATGTTCATAGCATCTACTAGGCCTATGCGCTCTTGAATCTCTCCCTTACTCAAGTAATCAGCGTTATGCTCTTTAAGCTTAAGGCTCCTCGACTTCAAAAGTTTGGAAACTTTGGCGGTAAAATCTTTGTTGAAATTGCCAACCTGGCCAATCTCCATTACCAAGCTTCCAGTCTGCACAACATAGAAGGTGGGTTTAGAAAATTTTTGGAAGAAATCTATCTCCCTCTCCCACTCCTTAAGGTTGGGCAAGCTGTAGTTGGTACCACGATTTTCATCTGTTCCAATCTCAAGCTCAATCTTAGGATTTTTCTTCAAGCAATAGAGAATGGCTTTCTTCGATTCTTTAAGCTTCTCTTCGCTTGAGCCTTTATGCTTGCAGAAGTCAATATGAATGAGATCAAACCCTGTCTTAATATCTTCATCTATAGTCTTATAAGTGTCTTTCAAATCATAGTTACCATTAAAGCCTGGCCCGCAGTGATCGCGACAAATTTTTACCTCAGCCTGCGGATAGAGTTTTTTCATCTCGCCCACAAACTTCATATATTCTTTGGTTGTCCAATCATTCACATAGCCACCGTTGTAATCCACTTGATTTTTCGAAGCGATGAGCATCAAGGGCGTGCGGAAAAAGTTGGAGTAATAGAAAACCGCTTCAACTATTTCTTGACTCATTGGGCCAATAGCAAGCTCTGGACGCATTGCTCTACCTTAGCGCATCTCTAACGTCTTATGAAGCATGGATCTGCCTAAGCTGTGGAGCATTTTATCGAACGGACCATGATGCAAGGGTGACATATTGAGGAAGATAATCGCGGTCAAAGTCTTAATTTTTTTAAGATCGTAGCCTTCTTCGCGCAAGAATTCCTCATAATACTCTCGTGCTTCAAGCAAATCACTTCTAACAAAATAGTGGTAGTGAACCTCATCACCATCACCCTCTGCCGAAAACATACCCTCTTTGATCAGAGGGTACGAAATGGTCAGCCCGCCATAAAGCTTGGCTAGATCGTAATAAAGATCTCCCACATGAGTAAGCCCGCCAAACTCGTGACGCCAGTCGAGCAATGCGAATTTGTCTTTAGCGCTTTTAGCACCTGATCTTACCAAGACATTGTCGAACTGGAGATCACCGTGGAAATTTACCGCCTCACCGGACATAATGTGGGCCCAATTTACTTTACTTAAAAGCTCCCTTGCCTTCGGCACATTAATACCATTTATCATCTGGGCTTCGCTCCGGCCATGCTTCTTTTCATATAGAGCTATTCTCTCTTCTGTCTTGTCTTTATAGAATTTTTTCACGGCATCCTGGAATATCTTTTGTTGTTTTGCATCAAGTTTAGCCTTCTTCCAGAGATGAGTTTTAGCCCAGGAAAGGAATTCTTGAGTAAGCTTGGCATTAAGCATGCTGTAAAGCGTATTGCCCTCAAGCATTTTATAAGCGTAGAAATTCCCCCGCTTAGCTTCGATCTTCGGGGTAATACCCTTAAGACCTTTTTGGGAACGTTCATGACGCTTGTCGACCACAGACTTGTCCGCGAAAAATTTGATCACCCTACCATTAACGAAATAAAGAAACTCGTTAGTCTTGCTGAAGTCGAATTTACTTTCGCCAGAGAAATTTTTGTTGGTTTCAATATAGTTTTCAGAGTGACCAGTATCAAACCAAGTGAAGCCAATGGGCGAAAGCTTCTTCTCTACTAAAACCTTAAAACCATTTGAAACTTGAACTTCCCCCGCGATCGCCCTCTTATCATTTTCAAGTGCTTTGAAAAATTCCTTATAGTCTTTGATGCCAGCAAGTCCAATAAACGCGAAATGGTTGTCGGTCTTTATTTTGTCATCGAGCTGATAGATGACATTATTTCTGATTTTTACCGTGCAGTATTGTTCTGTTTCGTGCACGGGGGCAATACCTATCCAGTTTTGGTCGGGCGGTAAAATATCTTCTGCAACGATAGTGTCTGCGGTAGAAAAAATGAATGGACACTGGAGATGCTTCTTACACTGCAAGAGTGAGTAACCAGGTCCGGTGCCAGGACCAACAAACTTCTTTATCTCAACGAAAGTGAGCACGCGCTCTGGATATGCCAATTTCAGATAATCAACCACTGTTTCCTTTTTGTGCCCCACAGCAACAATGATTTCTACGTCTTCAGGAAACTTTTCAATCATGTAAGAAATAACTGCCTTATTGTTCACAGGAAGCACGGCCTTGTTTACATGCTCATCGAGGTGGTCCATCGCGGACCCTGCTCCCGCAGCCAATATGCAAACTTTATAAGGAGGTTCAGTTTTCTTTCTCATTTTGTATTCCCCCACTCGCCACTGCTCTTCTCTAATTCGATATTTAGTGGGTCAAACGGTACAAAGAATTTTTCCATAATATGAAGACAGGCTTCGGCTACTGCGCCATATCCTCCAATAGATGGAGTGACAAAATCTGCTTTTGCTTTAGTAGTATAGAATCCATTGGCAGGAGCAATACTGTACCCAACTTTGTCAAAAACCATAGCATCAAAAATGCCATCACCCATATAAATAGATTCGCCCGGTTTATAACCATTGTCCTCTAACCACCTTACCCTCTCAACGGTACTCACAAGCTCAAGCGGCATCTTCATGTCATCGACAATTCTTTTTTTAGAAATTTCAAATCCTTTCTTATCTCCAGTAACAAAAAACACATTCATATATTTCTTTAATAAAAGTATTGCATCGTGGTCATCAGCGCCAAAAGCTTTCATGACTTTACCTTCAGCAGTATAGTAGAAACGCCCGTCGGTCATAACCCCATCAAGATCGATGATAAAATTCTTCAGCTTTTGCATACGGCCACTATACTATACTATTGTCTTATGTTATGAAAGCCATAATTCTAGCTGCCGGCATGGCCACACGCTTAAGGCCGGTTACCGATAATTTACCCAAATGCCTCTTAACCATAGGCGGCAAGACCATAATCCGGAGGCAGGTAGACACCCTTCTAAATGAAGGTGTGGAAGAGATATTCGTCGTGACTGGCTTCAGGTCTGAGCTCGTGGAGCAGCATATCGATTTTTATTATCCGGGCAAAAAAATCAGGGTCATAAAGAATAAGGACTATGAATCCACCGGACCGGCCTACAGTCTTTGGTGTGCCGGAGAAATCTTAGGGAAAAGCGAGACAATCTATCTCAATGGGGACCTCGTCTCTGATCCTCGAGTAATAAAAAATCTTATCGAAAGCGATAAAGGCTCGATCACTGCCGTCAGCCGAAATCCGTGGGACTTGGAGCAAGTGAAGGTCTCTATCAACAGAGACCAGTCAGTGAGCGCTTTGGGTAAATGGATCGAAGCTGGAAAATCTTATGGAGAATTTGTCGGAGCCACAAAGATGTCTAAAGAATTTGGCCTCTCTTTGAAACTGGTGCTGGAAAACCTCAAAAAAAATAATTCTTTGGCTAATAAATTCGCGGCTGACGCTCTTAATGAAACTCTCTCTAAAGCCGAAAGTGGTCTCATGTATATCCACGATGTTACTGATTACAAAACTATGGAGATTGATACTATTCTGGATTTAAAAACCGCAGGTAAAATGTGGCGGCATAAAACCATAGGAAAACTGGAAACGGTGATGAGGGTGGCCTTGGCACGAATTGTTAATATTGCTTCATTTATGCTCCCGAGATCAAACAGAAAAATGATTTTTATCGGCTGGCACAGCAACCAAGGAAGCGAAATATTCGCCGACAACTCGAAATATCTCTTTTTGCATGCGTACAATGAATACAAAGAAACCGTTCGACCAATATGGATATCCAAAGATAGAAACATGGCTCAGATCCTCAGGTCAGCGGGTATGGAAGCGTGCTACGTCTACAGTATCGCCGGGATATGGCATGCGCTAACATCAGGATTTACCATCATTGACTCACACCTATCCAGAGACAACTGGCAATTTGCCGGACGAAGCAAGGTAATCCAACTCTGGCATGGTAAAGGCATGAAGAAAAGCGGCCTGGTTCAAAATGCCAGTATCGGCAAACTGGGTAAATTTATTTCACCGGAACTACATCGAAAGCCTGCCCTTCTTGCGGCCTCCTCAGATTTTACGGCCACTCTAATGTCCGATATCTTCCGAGTTCCTCGAAATAAAGTTATTGTCACCGGCCTGCCTAGAAACGACGCCTTGTTCCGAGATATTGCCGGCTCTAAAGTAGGCGTTGACGAGAAGTGCGCCGCTATCATCTCTGGATTTAAGAAGGAAGGAGCAAGCAAGATAATTGCCTACATGCCTACTTTCCGCAGAAATAGCTCTAACCCTCTCGATCAGCTAAACCTGGAAGAAATAAATGAGATGTTGGAGAATAAAAACTTCCGCATGATAATCAACCTCCACCCGAAATTCTCTTCTATGAGATACGAGGACCTGAGTAGATGGAAGAATATCAAAGTGGTAAACGCTGGCCACGATATCTATCCCCTTCTCAAAGGCATTGATAGCATGATCACCGATTACTCGTCTGTATACGTTGACTATCTATTGCTCGACCACCCAATTATCTTTTACACCTATGACAGAGAAAGCTATGAGAAAGAAACGGGCTTATACGAAGACTTTGACGATTTAACTCCTGGTCCGCACATCAAAACATCGAGCGAGCTGGTGAAAGCCATTGCTTCTTACGATGACACTCTCTGGAAAGGAAAGCGAAGAGAAGTAACTGATAAACTGC
>Ga0209210_1002935_pt1 | contig 11985 bp, 13 predicted proteins | sample RifGroA1_FD_183991 | JGI IMG/M metagenome (GOLD analysis project Ga0209210, IMG submission 183991) | Contaminated groundwater microbial communities from Rifle, Colorado, USA - Rifle Groundwater A1 (SPAdes) (version 2) | ecosystem: Environmental > Aquatic > Deep subsurface > Groundwater >...
ATTTTTTAACTATGTTTGTTATGTATTTTTTGATTGACACAAACTCTCCGAGCAATCGGAGAGTTTACTATTTTTCTCGAAATTTTAAAGTGATAAATTAGTTAGAATTCCTGTGCGGAGATACTATCCAGAACCAAAAGATATTTAAATACTAATTAGTAATTAATAATTATAAGTTAATAACTAAGAGATATAAGATGATACAAACCAAAAAAGTTGAAGAAAAAGAAAGACAGACTCATTGGCCAACTTTAAACACGGTTATCATGGTAGAAGAAACTTTAAAAAGAATAAATGAAAGTGTAATCTCTGTTGCAGAATTAAAAAGAAAACTTCCTAGACAAGTAAATCATATAACTCTTATGATAATTCTTGAATATCTTGAAAAAAGCAATAAAATCGCAGTATCATTAAAAGGAATAACGTGGATAGAAAATAATAATCCAAACTTAAAAAGGCAAATTATACGAGGAATGGAATTATAATGAAAAATGTTAGAGTAATCCTTTCGCCAGAAGCAGAAGAAGTTTACAAAAGACTAAATGCTGAAGCAGAAAACAATAAACAATCCAGAATGATTTTGAAAGCAGTAAATAACAAAATTGAGTTGATTAAATCAAACATTCATTATGGAGATCCAATAGCAAAAAATCTTATTCCAGAAGAATATAAACAAAAATATTCTGTTACAAATTTATTCAGAGTAGAACTTCCTACATTTTGGAGAATGCTTTACACTCTAACAAATAATGAGGAAATAGAAATAATCGCATTTGTTTTAGATATAATTGATCATCCAACTTACAATGATAAGTTTGGATATAAAAGAAGATAATAAAAGATCGTTTGAATAAATAATAAATTTCATTTCACAAACTTCCTAATCACATCCATCGCTTTCTTCCCTCCAATTCCCCTAAGCTTTTCGTCTTTCATTACAAGTCCCATATACGCATTCGTTGAAAGTCCGGGCTTCGACTTAATTAAATTATGAATTTTCTCCTCGACGCTTCCTCCAATCATATCAATCTTTTTAATTTTCAACGCCTCATCTAAATGCTTTCCTCTAACAATATCAGCCATAATTCTCTTAACGTCTTCTTCAGAAATCTTTTTTTCTTTAAGTCTCTTAAGAATCTCAATCAAAACGTCTTCATTCAACAGCTCTTTAACGTCCTCAATTTTCTTTTTTTCTTTTGAAGAAATTTCTTTTGGATAAAGAATCAACATCTTAACAATCAAATCAGCTTTCTTAATTTCAGAAATTTGAAGCAGCTCTTTAAACTCATCAACCATTTGGCGTTTAAGCAAAAGTTTAATCATCTCTTTACTTAACCCCTCGCGTCTAAGTTCATCTTCCAATTCATTTTTACTAATCAATTTAGGCAGAGTTTTTTTAGCATCATCAATCATTTTTCTAGAAATTTTCAACAAAGGCAAATCTGTTTCAGGATACATTCTCGCAGCGCCAGGAAGTGGACGCAAAAATTCGCTTCTGCCATCAGGCAAAACATTCCTAACTTCCTTCGGATTATTCTCTTTCTTTTTAACAAAATCCAATTGCCGGTTAACTTCATTTTCAACAGTCTTAATCATAATCTTTTGATCCTGAAATCCCTTTAACTCAACTCTATTACTCCCTTTAACAGAAATATTAATATCCTGTCTAATAGTTCCAATTCCCCTCCGAACCTTGCACAAACGCAAAATCTGTCCGATTGTCAAAGCAGTCTCTTTCGCATGCTCTGCATTTTTTATATCTGGCTTAGTCGCAATTTCAACTAAAGGAATTCCCAACCTATCAAGTTTAAACACAACTTTATTTTCATCACGTGAAACCGGCCGCGCAGAATCCTCCTCCAAAAAAACATTTTCGATTCCAACTCTTCCTTGCGAAGTCTCAACATAACCATCTCGCGCAATCAAAACTGTCCTCTGAAAACCGCCAGTATTACTTCCATCAATAACTGTCTTTCTCATTATTTGGCTTATTGTTTGAATTCTGCAATTTAACAACAAAGAAATTTGAATAGCAACCTTCAATGCTTCTTGATTAATTAAATGCGGGGGTTCCTCGTCGAGTTCAACAAGACAAGTTGTATTATATCCTTGATAAACAAACTTCTTATCTAAAACAGCTTCGTGTTTCGCAGCAACATCAACCTCGCCGCTCTCACCAGCAACAACATGCAGCCTTCTCTCAACAGTAAAATCCGGCTCATCACTCCTCAACAAAGAAAGACAATTACAAAACAATTTTTTTCCATCCCCGTCAAGCTGCTGGTGAATTTCCAAACCTGACTTAAAACCCAGTTTATCATAATTAATATCCATAAAAATAAATAGAAGAAGAGTTTATTAAATTATTCTTCATATAAATAGCATCCAAAAAAAGTCTTCCTGCAATCCAATATACACTCACTCTGTTTGTGAATTAATTAAGATTAACTTAAACTCAATAATAATTAAGAATTATTGATTAACATCTTTTTCTGAGCGAATAATCATGACAAAGTCTGATTATGAGTAATCAATTACGCGAGTTTACGAGCGCTAAATTTACATAAAAAATGAACTCCAAATTTCACAACCTTTATAAAAAACATTAACCATAATATTTTATGGTAAAAAAAGAGGTTTTAAAAAAAATAAATTCAACAAATCATCCAATTTATCTCAGTAAAAGAACATTCGGAGAAAAAGCTGCTGATAAATTAACCAAGTGGGCTGGTTCGTGGACATTCATCTTAACATTCATATTCTTCTTAATAGTCTGGATAATTATAAATGGAATTTGGTTACTCCAATACAAAAGAGGAAATCCTTTCGACCCTTATCCGTTCATACTTCTAAACCTAATTTTATCATGCCTCGCAGCATTCCAAGCCCCAGTAATTTTAATGTCACAAAACAGGCAGGCGCAAAAAGACAGAATCAAAGCAGAATATGATTATCAAGTTAATAGAAAAGCCGAAAGAGAAATTCGCGAGATTAAAGAGCAATTGAATAGGATTGAAAGGAAGTTGAGATGAATATTTATGGAAGTAAATTATACTTATGAACATTATAAATGGTTAAAGCAGAATAATCCTTAATCATACTGGAGAACTTTGAAGTTAAATCCATCATGATTCTTCTGAACTCCTCCACACTTTCAACTTCCAAATCTAATTCCAAATCCCAACTTCCAAATGCTTTTATAATATAAATTATTTTAGGAATTGACTTGCAATATGAATAAAGTTCTTTTTCCTTTTCTGAGGAGAGGTTATTGAAATACAAAAAAACTTTATAATGAATCTGTCCGATTTTTGCATTGTCTATAAAAATATTATACTTTGTAATAACTTGATTTTTTTCCATCTTTTTTATTCTTTGAATTACAGTATCGGATGAAATTTCTAATTTTGTTGCAATTTCTATAATAGAAACCCTTGAATTTTTTGCCAATTCTTTAAGAATTTTCACGTCTCTTTCATCTACAATAGATTTTCCAGTATCAGAATAATAATCAGCATTTTTTTCGGAGACTCTTTTCTTATTCACGAGATAATCTCTGGTTAAATATTCACCACTTATATTCACAGATATTTCTTTATTTTGTAGAAATTTCCCATACACTTTGTAAAGTTCTGCTAGGAATTCTTTAGCCTTGATTAAACTATCAGTTCCTATTGTTAAGGCTATATCATAAACTCCATATGTATCCGCAACCCATAAAACCAAATTATTTTTTACAAGATATCCCATAATCTCTTTTTTCTTTTTTTCATCTACATTATGAAGCTTCAATAATATTTTGTAAATTATTTTCCCAAGTTTTGATACATCAATAATAGTAAAGAAATTTTTTATAATCCCCTCTTTAGTAAAATTATTTATCCTGTATCTCACTGTTTCCTGTTTTATTCTAACCTTTTTGCTTAGTTGAGAATGAGTTTGTCTACTATTTTTATCAAGTTCATACAAAAGTAATCTATCCTTTTTGTCAAGTTTTACCATAAGTTACTATAAATTCTATTATTTTTAAATTTATCCAATATTTAGCAAAATCATTAAGGAAACTTTAATATATATCTAATATGATACTATTACCAAGTAAATAAATTTACTAAAAACGAAGAGAAAAATAAAATGACAAAATTTAATCAAGAATTGGAACGGGCTCAGGAAGTAGTAAGGGGGTTGCAGAGAGAATTGGAGGAAAAGATTATTGGGCAAAAGAAAGAAGCTTGGAAATGTTGGGGTAGTGGAATGGAGTGTTATCAATTAGAAGCGTTCGAGGTTACTCCAACTTATCTTAGTATGTCTTGGAGTCCTGGTGAATGGAAAGTAAGAGCTAAAGATAAGGGAGAAGAGAAAATATTGCGTCTAGGTGATTTTTTACCTGAAAAACAAATTAAAAATATATTTGATAAGTACCTTGTAGGAATTGATCTTGGACGAATCGGTATGGAATGGTCTGCTAGAGAAAAAGCAAAAATGTATGGAGAATTTGCGAAAGAAGATATTGTTCGGGCTAATAGACTTAAGCAAAAAGGAGATTTAGAGGGTTATAAAGGGGCAATGGAATCTGCAAAAGAGGATGTTGCTCATGGGCGATTTGAGATGAGAAACTTTAAGAAAAAACTGGAGAATCGTTGGCTTTAAAAAAATTTAAGGGTTTCTATAAATTATAAACTATTCTTCAAGACGATCAGAAAATTCATGAGCCATATTAGTTAACATAAGTTTTTTTACTTCTTCTTTATTTTTAGTTTTACCCAATACATACCCCAACTTCACCAACGCTGTCTCACTTAACATATCTTCTAAATAAATAATTCCTGTTCCTAAAAGTTCTCTTCCATTACTATACACAAGGGGATCAACTCTTCCGTTAATACATTGCGAAGTCGCGCAAACTATAATTTTGTGCCGTTGTTGTATCTCTTTTAATTTTTTGGTCCATCCTTTTCTTGCTCTCATCGTCGATATGTGACCAAGTCCAGACATTTCTAAAACAATTCCTTTATATTTGTTCTTAACATAATAATCCAAAATAGATGGGTCTTGTCCGGGATAAACTTTAATTAATGCAACTTTTTCTTCAAATTTACTATCAACATTAACTTTTCCTTTATTACCTTTTAAATTATACTCTGAAATTATCTCAATTTTTCCTTCTGGAAATATTTTCGCAAACGGCTTTCCATTCACAACCTTAAACGCGTCCCTTCTTGAAGAATGAAGTTTACGAACTTTTGTGCCAGGCATTGCATAGCAAAAATTATCATCGGTGTTCGCGTGTCCAACTAACATAACTTCAGCAATATCGGAAATCGCAGCCAACGCCGAACACTGCAAATTCAAATTCGCGTCAGAAGAAGCTCTATCAATAGAACGTTGAGAGTAAGTTAAAACAACTGGTTTATTCAAATCTCGTAAAAAAAACGAAAGCGCGGATGAAGTGTAATGCAAAAAATCAGTTCCATGAGTGATAATAATTCCTTTAATGTTTCCGTCATTCAAAAACTTCTCGGCAACTTTAGCTATTTTTTGCCAATCTTTATAATCCATATCTTCAGAAGCTTTCATAAATGGAATTTCAACTTTAACAACATTAACTTTTTCAAATAATTCAGGATAAAATTTAAATAAGCTTTCAGAAGTGTCGAGCCAATCAACACCTCCTTTTTTTGGGTTTAAACGAGCAGCAATTGTCCCTCCAGTAATTATCATCGCAACATTCGGCTTGTCATTGTCCCGCTTCAATTCAAACTTCTCCTCGACATCCTTGCCCTTCTTCAATAACTTAACTTCAAGTGTATCTTTTTTATGAATTCCAATATTATAACCTGAATCCAACTTCAATAAAATAATTCCCTTCTCATCCTTCGGTGTTTCAAGAAGCGTCCCGCGATATTCTTTTTTAACCATCAAAACAGAAACTCTGTCGCCGGGCTTCGCGTTGCTTTTTTCCATAAATTAAATAAAATCAATATCTATAAAAACCTATCCTTCTTTTTTCATTCATGCCACCCCAAGTTAAAATAGGTTTAGAAATCCACGGATACTTAGACACAAATGAAAAATTATTCTGTAGTTGTAAATCCATTCACGGTGCAAAGCTAACAAAACCAAACACAAACATCTGTCCAATTTGCACTGCACAACCAGGCTGCAAACCGCAACTTCCAAATTCTTCAGCATTAAATAAAATAATCCAAATCGCTCTAATCCTAAATTGTAAAATAAATAATAATTTAATTTTTCAAAGAAAACATTATTCATGGCCCGACTTGCCTAAAGGATATCAAAACACAATTTCTGGAACTTACGCAATTCCCGTCGGAACAAAAGGAAATTTTGAAGATATAAAAATCACAGAAGTCCACATAGAAGAAGACCCGGCAGCATGGAATCCAGAAACAGGAGAAATAGACTACAATCGCTCTGGCTCACCTTTAGTCGAAATTGTAACAGAACCAGATTTCAAAAATTCAGAGCAAGTTACCCAATGGCTAAAACAATTACTCCACACCCTAAGTTACGTAAAAGCAATTGACAAAACTTCTGGAATAAAAGCAGATGTGAACGTCTCTACAAACAATGGAAAAAGAGTTGAGTTAAAAAATATAAACTCTATAGAAAATATAAAAAATGCAATCGAAATAGAAATTCAAAGACAATCTTCATTGCCTAAAGGCGTTCAAGAACAAGAAACGCGAACATTTAATTCAGAAAAACAAACAACGATTTTAATGCGAACAAAAGAACAAGCAGCCGACTATCGTTTTATTTCAGACCCTGACTTGCCAATAATAAAATTAGAACCTGCACGAGTGAACAAACTCAAATCATCACTTCCAGAATCTCCAAAAGAAAAATTAAACAAGCTAATCAAAAAACACAAGCTCGATAAAAAATCCGCAGAAGTCTTAACAAAAAACATTGACATCGTCGAATTCTTTGAGAAAGTTGTTGAGAAAATAAATCCACAAACAGCAGTCCCATGGATAACAACAGAACTTCTTTCAGTTTTAAATTACAATAAAAAATCTTTAGAAGACAGCGGCATTGAAATCAATGTAGAACATTTTATAGAATTACTTAAATTAATAGAAAAAAAAGTCATAACAGAATTAAAAGCCAAAGACATTCTTCGTTCGTGGATTCCAAAATCTTCATCTCCTAAATCAACCGCCAAATCATCTGGAAAAATAGACGACGAAAAACAAATTAATTTATGGTGTAAACAGGCAATAAAAAATAACTCAAAAGCCGTCGCCGACTTCAAATCCGGAAACGCCAATGCTTTAAACTTCTTAATTGGCGACGTCATGAAATTATCAAACAAAAGAGCCGATTATGTAAAGACGAGATTGATATTGGAAGGTATGTTGAAATGATAAACGAGCAGTTCATTCATTTAAAATAAAAACCTAGCCAACTGAGTCATTCGACCATTGGTATTAGAGTCAGCCAAATTGTCTTCATTGCCATTCCAGTTGCCGTTCCTGTTGCGATTCAACCTACGAACACCAAGTTTGTAGCCTGTTAACTAAAAGTAAATCACCATAGCTTCATTGTTCAACTTGTAAGACACCTACGATTCCTTGACAATCAACCTCCCTTACAAATCTACCAAATGTTGTTATTGAATTTTATCAATTAACAGACGTGTGGCCCAGCCATATAAACGGCTAGGAAGAATTAAAAGAAATAAATCTTTATATAATTTCTCCTCCTCTTAAAATAGAACGCGCCGATTGTTTTGCTAAAGATATTCTTTCGTTGACTTTTGCTAATCCTTCTCTTCCAATATCTTCAACTTCTTCTAAAATTATTCCTTCCAAATTTTCGCGCGTGGCTTCGCCACAAACAAAATCCACCTGACCATCGGTGCCAGAGCCAGCCAAGCCGCCTCCGAAAGCACACCAATCACCGCCCCCGCCGCGACTCAACCTACGAACACTAGAATTTGCTTTGTAATTAAATTGATCTAAAATATTTCTTGCTTCTTCTCCACACTTAAATCCCTGCATCTCTTTGTAAGGAATAATTGCTCCAGTTTTTCTTTTCAAATTTAAAGCAGAAAATGGCAATACAAGAGGTAATTCCAAATTTCTTTTTTTAGCTTCTTGAACAAACACTTTAGCTATTTCTGAATTTGGATTGCTTCCATCATAAACAACTATTCCATATTCCCTATAAACTCCATTGCTTAATTTTCCATCAGCATCTAATTGCCTTCCTTCTTTAACTGTTGGAAGCCATAAACCGCTTTTTATTAATTCCTTATTTACTAATATACAATATTTAGTATTAGAACCATTTATCTCTCCTGTTTCTTCGTTAAACATGAAATAATTATTAAAATCCGAAACATCTGGAAAATCTTTTGCAACTCTTTGTTTAACTTCATCGTAAATTCCTTTTGCTTCATCTCCCCTAAATGGCTTAGCATAAGTAAATCTCTCAATAATAGGCGCAAATACATATACTCCACTATCTGTTCTTTCTTGAGTAGCCGATGTCATAACAAATCTCATAAACTAAAGTTTATAAAGTTTTCTATTATGTAATCACTAAAGAAGAGTAATAAGTCTCATTAAAACATCAACTCAACCACAATTCCTCCAACAAAAATCAAACTCAAAACTCCAATAATAAACCAATTAACAGGTATTTTAAATTCTGGCTTCCTTTCCGACTTTTTCTTCGCATTCAACGCCATAATCAAAACCATAATTCCAGTTATACCTCCAGAAATAACTCCCCCAATACTAAGAACTTTAACAAAACTATCTAAATTAAAATAACTAACAATTAAATACAATATCAAAGGCGCAATCGAAACTAAAACAAATTTAACCTTCTTTGACTCATGCACATCATAAGTATAAATATCTTTTAATGCAAAACTCAAAACAAAATAACTTGTTGTCATAGTAAAAATTCCCAATAAAACAATTAAATTTCCCAACGCCAGCGTCGCAATTTCAGGAACTTGTTTGCCAAGTACACCGACAAAAGTCAATGCAAAAATAAAATAAAGAACAACCGGAATTAAAACACCAATAATAATAGCTTTTCTCAATAATTTTTCGCTTCCATTAATTTCTCTCCGTAATTCTGGCACACTCGTAAAACCAAGCAAAGCAAAAAGCGTAACACCAAACGGCAGGAAAAATTTACTGTTGTCAAAATAATTTAGATTACCAATTTCAACTCGCGGCAAAAACAAAACAAAAATAATAATTATAATAACAATAACTCCAATCACACCATATGTCTCAACTTTCTTCAAACCTTTGAGACCTTCCCTTAAAAGCAAAGTCATAACAAACCAAAACCCTAATGCAAAAACTAAAGAATATTCCAAATTCCCCATAAACAATTGAGAAAGGCTTTCTCCTTCACCAATCAAATAAGCCAGCAACGCAGAATAAATTCCAAAAACAACAGCAAAAAACATAATTCTTTTTCCTATTTTTCCTAAATACTTTTCAGCTAATCCCGGAAGGTGATGTATTCCTTTCGATCGCAGCGTCGTTTCTCCAATACACAAATTAATATAAATCATTATCAAACCAAGAAATAAAAGCCAAAAAATTCCAAACCAAAAACCCGATTGAGAAAAAACATAAGGCAAACCAAGAATTCCTGCGCCAATAATCGTGCCGCTCAAAGTAAAAGTTGTCACCCAAAATTTTTTATTCATTTTCACTCCTTATCAGCCTTGAGCAGTAACCCAAGGGAAAGTTGATTGTCAAGGAAACCGTAGGTGTCCTTACAATGAGCTCGCGAGGAATCGAACCTCGATCAACGGGGTTTTTCCTATTTTCACAATAGCCCGAAACCCGCTATTCTATCCGTTAAACTACGAGCCCCAAACTTAAAAGAAAATAAGATATTTTAATTGTTTCTATCACAAATATTTTTATAAATCTCATAAACCTAAATTGATTATGCCTAGACAACACGCAAAAGCAGATCCTGAAATTGTAGAAGCTGTAAGAAAATGGGGAGACAATTTAAGAAACATGACACCAGAACAAGAAGAAGAATTTAAAAGACAACATATTTATCTCAACAGATTAGTAATAAACGCGTTATATAGGATTGAAATCGGACAAGCTTCAATGCCAAAAGATGAAACCCTATATAGATAATTTATCACCCTTTTTCAAAATAAACAATTATCTAAATATACTTCTTTCTTCAAACAAAAAATCTATTTCCTAAAGAACAAATATGTTAAAAATTTTCTGCATTAATTCTCTTCTTCAGCGAGAAGATTCAAACGGAGTGGAATCTTCGAGCCAATTTATAACGCGAGCGCCGATGTTCAATCAAAGTATATTGATTAACTTGTCGTTGCGAACGCTAATTAAAAAAGCGATTTCATAAATTCAGTACCGCCCGGGGTGGGTGGCGAGAGTTTACGATTTGACAAATTAGAAAATAATAACAAATCGTGGGCTCGAGTTGGGGGAGTCGGATGGTGGGACTATGAAATCGCTTTAAAGAAAGTTTAATAAATCAAATTTTCTTTATCATATCACAATGCTCGCAAAAACCAAAAAAGAAAAATATCAGAACGAAGATCTTCCTCACTACAAATTCCACAGAAAACACAAAATCCTATTCGGCGGTTTCTCATCTTTAGTAATCGTATTTATAATTTTATCAAGTGTTGCATTATACACTATTTACATAAAACTCGACGCAAACTACGATTCTTTACAAATAAAAATTGAAGAAATGCAGCAAAATACAAATAACAAACTTGACGAAGTTACAAATAATTTAATCTTAACACAATCAGAAGTAGATTTAGCAATACAAAGACTAAGCTCAACTGAAGAAAGAATAAGTTCTCTTGGCACAGAATTCGATGAACTAAAAGCCTCGGCAAGTGCAGATTTTTCAGGCGTGATTGAAAAGGCAGTTCCAGCAGTTGTAACAATTAGAACAAACGTGGCACAAGGAACAGGATTTATTATTGATGACAGAGGCTACATTGTAACAAACGCGCATGTCTTAGAAGGAGCAAGTCAAGTAAACGCAATAACATATGATAAACAAAATATCCAGGCAGAATTCATAGGTTATGATGCAGAATATGATGTCGCTTTATTAAAAATATCCGGAAGTTATTCAGAACTAGAACTAGCAAACTCAAATGATATACAAACCGGAGAAAAAGTAATTGCAATAGGAAATCCTCTCGGACTGCAATTTTCTGTCTCAGAAGGAATTGTCTCTGCAGTTCACCGTCCTGGAATAAATAATATTGAAGCATACATTCAAACCGACGCTGCATTAAATCCGGGAAACTCAGGAGGCCCGCTAATTAACAAACAAGGAAAAGTTATTGGAATAAATAATTTCAAAGTCAGCGGCGGAGAAAGCCTCGGCTTCGCATTAGAATCAAATTATTTAAGAGATGTTGTAAATGAAATATCAAAAAAAGAATTAGAAATAACATTGATTTGAAAAGTAACAAAATATTTATAATCCTTACTTCTAACTAAAATCATGTTAAGCTTAAAACAAAAAGCCCAAGAATTGCTAAAATCAGCAGACATTAAAATTAATCCTTCAAAAAAAGAACATCGTCCTTTTGATATTCAAGTTCACAATGAAAAGATTTATTCAAGAGTTTTCTCTCAAGGTTCATTAGGATTAGGCGAAGCATATATGGACAATTGGCTTGATGTTGAAAAATTAGATGAATTTATAGCCAAAATCCTTTCTTCTAAATTAGACAAAAAAGTGAAAACCCTGCCGACATTAATTCTGTTTTTAAAATCAAAAGTATTAAATCTCCAGTCAAAATATCGCGCCTTTGAGGTTGGCGAAAAACACTACAATGTTGGAAATGATGTGACGTCCTCCCCACCCTAAAGGTTTTTTACTTCGTAAAAAATCCGCTTCGCGGAGTGGGGCTTCCTACGAACAAAATTTACTCTTCCATTATCCAAACAGTTCCATGAT
>Ga0209210_1002937_pt1 | contig 11984 bp, 12 predicted proteins | sample RifGroA1_FD_183991 | JGI IMG/M metagenome (GOLD analysis project Ga0209210, IMG submission 183991) | Contaminated groundwater microbial communities from Rifle, Colorado, USA - Rifle Groundwater A1 (SPAdes) (version 2) | ecosystem: Environmental > Aquatic > Deep subsurface > Groundwater >...
TATTTTATCCCCGTAATTTAAAAGCGCAAATAAAACCTCAGTGTTTGCGGGAGACCCGGAATACGGCTGGACATTAACATGTTCTACGCCAAAAAGTTTCTTAGTTTTATTAATTGCAAGAGTTTCTATTTCATCAACAATTTTATTTCCCTGATAATATCTTTTACCGGAATAGCCTTCAGAGTATTTATTCATTAAGACCGATCCAACCGCTTCTCTTACGGCTTTTGAGGCATAATTTTCAGACGGAATCATCATAAGCGTGTCGCGTTGCCGTTCTTCCTCTTTTTTAATTAATTCAGAAATTCTATTCATATAACTATTTTACACTTTTTAAGAAGTATTAATGTTTCTTGGTGAACTTCATCAATTGACTTAAGCGCGTCTACCGTCTTCCATGTCCTTCTCATTTTTTTACCCAACTGCCTATAACTCATTCTAACTTTCCTATGAAAATTAACTTTCTTGACATCATACCTATCGGAATCTTTATGCCCCGCTTTCCTTTTCATCCCAACTTTTGGATCAAGATCGTAAAAAATGACAAGATCCGGTTTTAAATTATCTACCGCAATTTTACTTATCTGTTCGATTATTCTTTTGTTAGCTCCGTTTGAACCCTGATATGCATAGGTTGAATACCAATATCTATCTAAAACGATGTTTTTGCCTTTTAATAGTTTCGGAATAACCACACCCCTTATCAAATTTGCTCTTGCCGCCATATAACCAAACATGGCCGCGTATTCTTCGACTTGGTAATTATGTATTCCCTGAACCGCGTCTCGAACTTTCTCGCCGTACTCAGTGCTTCCCGGCTCTCTGAAAAATTCCCAACCTTCGAGATCTTTTTTAAGAAGTCCGATTTGGGTTGTTTTTCCGCAACCCACCCCCCCTCAATAACCAAAAGCTTTCCTTTTTTCATAATTTAACTAAACCTTGGGAAACCCGGTTTTTACAGAATATGTTCCGTCAGGAAGGTGGACTATTTTAAAATCCTTAAAAAGCATTGGAGAAACTTCTTTTAAGATTTTATAAATATTGAAAAATACGTTTCTGATTTCTACTTCCGCGTGGTTAGATGCCCTCATATTAATCATATGTCTCCAAGCTCTGGCATTGGCAGTAACCACAATCGGAGCTTCGGTTTCATTGGGAAGAAGGGACCTTGAGACCTGCTGGACTTTTTTTCTTAAATCTGTCTTCTCGTCACCAGATAAAATCTTATCACCTTTTTCTTGCTTAGAATAAAGATAATCCGCCATTTTGGAATATTCTTTATAAGCTCTATCGATTCTTTCTTCAAAAAGCTGATGTAGATGTTTATCTTTCTGATATTCCGCTCTTTCTACAAACCTTAAAACCCTTCCCGAAACGTATCTTTGGGAAACTTGAGAATATGCACACCCCGCTCTATGGCGGACAATTTCATGAGTAAAACTACGGGAAACTCCCCAAATAAGAAAGGAGAAGTTGGCATGTTCCATAACCGATCCGTGACCTGAAAGAATAATGTTGTCAAAATATTTCTGTGCGTCTTTGTTCCAAGTTCTTTTTGGCCCGAAACTCATATAACAAGTCTGTCCTGCAACTTTGGTCAGTTTTTCAGCCGGTGGAAGTTTTACCAAATCTTTTAGATATTTAATAAATTCGTAGTCTTTAGGAAATCCTTCCAAAAAATCGGATATGCCGGAAATATCCACGTCCGGTTTTGAAATTAAAGCAAGGCCTGGATTTTTAAGATATGCTGTTTTCTCTTTGGTAAAATATACCTTACTGTCCATTTTCCTATTTACTTTCAAACTTGTACAAGTTATAACAAACTTTAGAAAAATCACAACTACTAAAAATGATTGTTATTGGAATTACAGGAACTTTAGGAGCAGGAAAAGGAACGGTGGTTGACTATCTGGTTAATAAACAGGGCTTTAAACATTATTCAGTAAGCGGTTATTTAAAAGATATCTTACTCAAAAAACACCTTGAACCAAACCGCGACAACCTTCGGACAATTGCAAACCAAATTAGAGAAAAATACGGACCTGACTACATAACCAAAAAATTGTTTATTAAAGCAAAAAAAGGAAATGGTAATTCAATAATTGAAAGCATCAGAAATCCCAAAGAAGCAGAATTTATTAAATCACAGAAAAACGGTTATTTGTTTGCGGTTAATGCAAATTGTAAAGCAAGATATTTAAGAATTAAAAAAAGAGGATCTGAAAAAGATAGTGTTTCCTTTAAAGAATTTAAAGATCAGGAAAAGAAAGAGTTGCAGTCTAAAGATCCTAATGCCCAAAACCTTCCCAAGTGTATCTCAATGGCGGATTTTAAATTTGACAATAACAGTACAATAGTAAAGTTGCATGAAAAAATCGAAAAAGTTATCAACAAAATCTAAGTCTGACTATATTCGCCCCCCCTGGGATGAATATTTTATGGATATTATGATTGCCGCTTCAAGACGCGCCACTTGCGATCGGGGCAGGGCTTCTTGTGTTTTTGTAAAGGATAAACAGATTTTGGTAACCGGCTATGTCGGTTCTCCGGCAGGATTTCCCCACTGCGATGAAGTCGGACATCAATTAAAAAAGACTGTTCATGAAGACGGGACAGTGACTGAACATTGCGTAAGAACCGTTCATGCAGAACAAAACGCAATTTGTCAGGCAGCCAAGCGCGGAGTCCCCATAGACGGATCAACTGTTTATGTCAACATGACCCCCTGCCGAACCTGTGCCATGCTTCTTATCAACTCCGGAGTAAAAAGAGTGTATGCCGTAAGAAAATACCATGCCGGAAAAGAATCAGAGACGATGTTTAAAAAGGCCGGAATTAAACTTGAATATAAATATAAAGAGGTTCAAGAATATCCTTCTAAAGCGAAGAAATAGGCTTTCGCCAGGAAGCCCATTTACAATCGGGGTAGCGTGAACAACCGAAGAATTTTCTTCCCTTTCCGCTTTTTTTAATGATTACGTCCCCCACCGGGCCGTAGCCTTCTGGGCCGGAGGCCTTCTTTTTGCAATCGGGACACTTTGCTCCGGTTTTTTCAAGATATTTTTCCGTATGTTTACAATCGGGAAAAGTCGAACAGGAAATAAACTTTCCGAATCTGCCAATTCGAATTACCAGTTCTCCATTTTTACAATCCGGACATTTTCTACCTAATTTCTCTGTTTCAATCTTTACCCTTTTTCCTTCTTTAGTTACAACTTTAACTTTTTTGGCAAACGGTCCCCAGAATTTTTTAATCGTTTCTGCCCATTTTTTCTCACCTAATGCAATATTATCCAAATCTCCCTCCATCTCGGCTGTAAATTGATACTCTAATTCCTCCGGAAAGTTTTTTACCAGAAAATCATTTACGGCAACACCCACAAGAGTCGGTGAAAACACTCCTTCATCTTTTTCCACATAATTTCTAATTTGTATTGTTGAAATAATCGGAGCGTATGTCGAAGGACGACCTATTCCCAACTTTTCCAACATTTTAATTAACGAGGCTTCGTTAAATCTGGGAGGAGGTTCCGTAAATTTTTGAGCTGGATTTACTTTGATTAAATCAAGTATCTCTTCCGCTTTAACATTGGGGAGAACTACGGAACTTTCGTCCCTTGGGAAAAGTTTTCTCCAACCGTCAAACTTCATAATCTGTCCGGAAGCTCTGAGCAAGTAGCTAGTATCTAGTCCACTAGTAGCTAGTGCCTGCACGTCGATAACTGTTTCATCGTAGATACTCTCTGCCATCTGACAGGCAACAAATCTCTTCCAAATAAGTTCGTAAAGTTTTTTCACCTCGGGAGAGTCAAAGCCCACTCCCGAGGTGGGATTTTTATTAACGTCCGTAGGACGTATGGCTTCATGAGCTTCCTGAGCAACTTTACTGGTGGTTTTGTATAATTTCGGCGATTCCGGAAGATATCTTTCACCATATGTTTTTTTAATAAATTCTCTTGCTTTAGTTATTGCCGCTTGAGAAATATTAAATGAGTCGGTTCGGTGGTATGTAATTAAGCCCTCTTCATATAATTTTTGAGCCGCTCTCATCGTTCTTTTGGCAGACCAGCCAAAAAGTCTGGCTCCGGCCTGAGACATGGTTGAAGTTGTGAAAGGAGGATATGAACTTTTAACCACTTCCCTCTTTTTAACATCCAAAACTTTGTAGTCCGATTTCTCAAGTTCGCTGACAATAGCACTTGATTGTTTTTCATTCTTTACTTCCTCTTTAATCAATTGAACAACAAACACCCCCGAGGTGTCTGCAGATTTCACCTCGGGGGTGAACTGTTTTACATCACAATAAATTTCCCAATATTCATCCTTCTTAAAGGCTTCTATTTCTCTTTCTTTTTCAACAATAAGTCTTACCGCAACTGATTGAACTCTGCCTGCCGAAAGTCCCCGTCTTACTTTTTTCCAAAGAAGAGGAGAAAGTTCATAGCCCACAAGTCTATCCAAAACTCTTCTGCCTGTTTGGGCATCAACCAAATTTTCATCAATCTCCCTTGGTTTTGAAATCGCTTCTTCTACTGCTTCTTTAGTAATTTCATGAAATGAAATTCTAAAAACATTGGCTCTTTTTCCCAATATTTCCTTAGCGTGCGAGGCAATGGCTTCGCCTTCGCGGTCAGGGTCTGAAGCAAGAAATACTTTCTTTACTTTTTTGGCGTAACTTATAAGCTCCTTAATAATATCCTCTCTTTTAACAACCGGCACATAATCCGGCTTGAAGTTATTTTCAACATCAACCCCAAGTTTACTTTTAGGTAAATCTTTAATATGGCCCATGGTTGCCATAACCACGTAATCTCCCCCCAAAAATTTGGATAAAGTTTTTGCTTTTGTCGGCGATTCAACTATTACCAGATCCATAATTTATTAATCAGCTCTTTTGGAGATTTTACACTATTTGCGCCTTCATTTATCAACCAATCTGTCGCTTCAGACCCGGGAATTGCAAAAACCTCAACTCCCAAATTGGCTGCCCAGGAGGCGGTTGATAAAGTTCCTGATCTTCTCTTTCCTTCTACAACAAGAACTGCTTTTGAAAGCTCAACAATAATTCTGTTTCTGGCTAAGAAATTCTTAGGAAGGGGTTTAGTGCCATTAGGAAAAGGAGAAACTAAAGCTCCATGTTTAATAATATCCTCGGAAAGATTTTTATTTTCAAAAGGATAAATAATATCAAGACCGCTTCCTAATACCGCAATTGTTCTTCCTCCTTCCTTAAGGGCAGTTTGATGAGCGGCCGTATCAATACCCCTGGCAAGACCGGAAATAATTGTGTAGCCATTTTTGACAAACTCTTTAACAAATTTCTTTGTTAATAATTCCCCCCGCGCCGTCATTAATCTTGACCCGACAACCGCAATTGCTTTTGAGTCCGATTTTAATATTTTTCCTTTTAAGTAAAGCTTCATACTAGTATCTAGTTTCTAGTAACTAGTGCCTACCCAGTAATCCATAATTTTTCTAGCAACGGGGCCGGCAATTTTAGATCCTTCTCCGCCGCTTTCAATAAGTACCGTCAAAGTAATTTCCGGGAATGTGGAAGGATAAAATAAGGTAAACCAAGCATGAGTTTTACCGTCGGTGTTTGTTTCCGCCGTTCCGGTTTTACACGCAATCTTTTTATCACTATTCCAATCAAAAAAAGTGTACCCAGTACCTCCTTCACTACATACTCCTTCCATACCGGTTTTTATTAAATCCAAAGTTTCTTCCTTAAGATTAAGACTAAGGCATTTAGGTTTTTCCACAATCATAGGCCGGCAGATTTTCCCGCCGTTGCCGATGACTTCAATTGCCCGATTAACCTCAATCGGCGTTACCGCCACATCTCCCTGACCGATAGCAAAGTGATAAGTATTGCCTAAAAACCAGGCTTCATTTTTAACTTTCTTTTTCCAATCTGGTGTTGGAATTAAACCCTGGATTTCTCCGGGAATATCAATACCGCTTTTTTCGGCATATCCGAATTTCTCCGCATATGAAACCATCTGGTCAATCCCTGTAATTTCTCCGATTTTATAAAAGAAAGTGTCGGTAGACCGGGCCATAGCTCGAATTACCCCAATTTCACCTTCGGTTCGTCCATACTGAGTGAAATACCAATTAGTATATGAATAGTCGTTGACCTTAATTATGCCGGTATCCGTATATCTATAGTTTTTATCTATCTTCCCTTCTTCTAACGCTGCAGTGGCAATGGTTGGCTTAAAAACGGATCCGGGGTGATATAACCCCCCAATCACCCGATTAAAAAGAGGTAGGGCGGGATCATTTAAGCTTGTAACTACATTATTTGGATCAAAAGACGGCGAGGAATAAAAGGCTAAGACTTCACCATTTGCATCAGTCACGATAACTGCTCCTTTTTTACCAATCATTTCCTCCGCTACCTTTTTCTGAAGGCCAAAATCAATGTTAGTTTTTATATTTTGTCCGACGGATGGTTCAATTTTTCCCAAAGTTCTGACATATTTTCCAGAAGTATCAACCTCAATTAATTCTTCTCCCGGGACCCCTCTTAAAAAACAATCATCTTCTTCTTCAAGACCGCTTCTACCGACAAAATCTCCTAATATTCTTGGCCCCTTATCGGGACATTTAGGATTAATTTTGCCTATTTCATCCTCATTTGCCTCCCCTAAATAACCACCGGTGTGAGCAAACATAGTCCCTAAAACATAATTTCTCTTGCCGTCTCCAAAATTGCCCACTAATGTTTCTCCACCTCTAGCTAATATTTTTCCCCGGGGTGCGGCAATTTTAATTCTTTTTATCCGATTACCATCCGAAAGTTCCCGAAAATATTTTCCCTTTATTATCTGAAGCTCAAAAAGCCTGGAGACCAAAAAAAGAAAAAACAAAACCAAAACACCCCTTAAAAACCAGGAAAGCCATGATTGTGTTTTTAAAGCAGGTAATTCCATATTACAATCCTCTCGAAACTCTGATCTTTTTAAGAAGTCCTGGATTATCAAGACAAATTCCGCAGCCCCTGACGACACAAGTTAATGGATCTTCAGCAATATACACAGGCATCTTTGTGGAATCGGCAACCATTTTATCAATTCCTGGGAAAAGTGCTCCTCCTCCGGCAAGATATATTCCTTTCTCCATAATATCCGAAATTAGTTCCGGCGGAGTTTCTTCAAGACAATCGGCGATATTTCCGATAATTTCCTGAATTATGGGAGAAAGAGCTTCTTTTATTTCACTGCTGGTTAGTTTTATCGATTTCGGAAGCCCTGTTTCCAAATCCCGGCCTCTAACAACCGCCACCTTTTCTTTATTTTTCTCGGTCATACCGATACCGATTTTCACTTCTTCGGCGGTGGGTTGCCCTAAAAGAAGCGAGTATTTAAGTCTAACGTAAGAAATTATGGCGTCATCCATCTCATCTCCGGCCGTTCTGACCGACCTTCCCAAAACTATCCCCCCATAGGAAATAATGGCCATTTCGCTAGTTCCTCCACCGATATCAACAATAAAAATTCCGTTTGAGGATTCCACCGGAAGTCCTGCTCCGATTGCCGCCGCCATTGGCTCTTCAATCAGATGTACTTCTCTTGCTCCGGCATCCAAGACAACATCAGAAACGGCTCTTCTTTCAACTTCGGTCACCCCTGAAGGAATTCCGATAATCACTTTCGGCCTCGGAATTCTGGGAATTGTTGCCGTAGATTCATGAACCTTTTTAATATAGAAAGAAAGCATTGAGGCGGTAGCGTCAAAATCAGAAATAACCCCATCCCTTAAAGGCCTAACGACTTCAATTGCGGAAGGAGCTTTTCCGAGCATTTTTCTTGCCGAAGTTCCGATTGCCAAAACTTCCTTTGTCTTTTTATTTCTTGCCACTACTGATGGCTCTCTGATGACAATTCCTTTTCCTTTAACATAAACTAAAGTATTGGCAGTTCCTAAATCAATACCGATATCGTGAGAAAAAAAGCCAAAAATTCTATTTAACGGATAAAATCTCATATGTGTATAATAACAAATAAGCAAGCTTGTTGCTTTGCAATTAATGCAGATATTGTTTTACATTCTTTTTTTCTTTACGCCACTTGTTCTTTGGCCTCACAGCTCAGAGCTTTTTGAGTTTAATAAGATGGTCTTTGTGTATATTATGACAACATTGGTTGTGACTGTCTGGTTGTGCAAATGCATCGCTGTCAAGAAGTTTATTTTTCGTCGCACATTACTGGATATCCCCCTGCTTATTTTTCTTGGATCCCAAATTCTTTCTACCATATTTTCAATCGACACAAGAACATCACTATTGGGTTATTATTCCCGTTTTAACGGAGGTCTATTCTCCTCTATCTCATACTCTATCTTATATTGGGCGTTTGTTTCCAATATGACTAAGGGAAAGGTCATTAAATCTATCTATTTTCTTCTTTTTTCGTCGATGGTTGTTTCAACTGTTGCCGTTTTGGAACATTTTGGCATTAATCTCACCTGCGGACTTATGGGACAGGGACTTTCTTCCTGCTGGATACAAGATGTTCAAAATAGAGTTTTTTCAACTCTCGGCCAACCCAATTGGCTAGCTACTTGGCTGATTGCTCTAATTCCGCTTATTTTATATAAAATACTGGATTCCCAAAATATCAAAAGAATTTTCTTATATTTTTTAAGTATTTTGCTTTTTGCCGCCCTCCTTTTTACCAAATCCCGTTCTGCCATCTTAGGATTTATAGTTGCCGATTTAATATTCTGGATATTTGCTTTTTTTATTAAGCGTAAAAGTGTCATTGTGCCTTTAATTATTTCCAATCTGTTTTTTATCTTTTTGTTTCTAATCGTTTCCACTCCCTGGAATCCAACAAAAATTATTAACTCGGAGAAAGTTCAAGGACCGGCCCTAGAAACCGGAGGAACGGAATCAGGAACCATCAGAAAAATTGTTTGGAAAGGAGCTTTTCAAATCTGGCTTCATTATCCGATTTTAGGCAGTGGTCCGGAAACATTTGCGTTTTCGTACTATCAATTTAGACCCGTAGAACACAATCTCGTCTCGGAATGGGACTTTCTTTACAACAAAGCTCATAACGAATACTTGAACATGGCCGCAACCACCGGAACTCTGGGAATTTTAAGTTACCTGTATTTAGCAGTAATGATATTTTTAGTTTTTCTTAAAAAACCCAACCTCTTTTCGGTTTCATTGGCCGCCGGATTTTCCGGAATTTTAATTGCCAACTTCTTTGGTTTTTCAACCGTTTCCACTCAACTTCAACTTTTCCTATTCCCTGCCTTAGCAATTACAATTAATAACGAAAAACTTATAACTAATAACAAAAAAATAAATAGCGCTCAAAAAATCGCGATTGGCATCATCTTACTTCTTACTTCTTACTTCTTACTTCTTCTTGGCCGCTACTGGTATGCCGATACTCTTTTTGCTAAAGACGACGTTTCCAGTCTTAAAAAAGCCATTCAACTTTCCCCCCAAGAAGCCGTCTTTCATAATAAATTAGCCGAAGTTAATCTATCTGTCTCTGAATCCAACAAGGCAATTGAAATCTCTCCTAACAATGTTAATCTCTTAAGGAGTCAGGCGGGAATATATCTTAAACTGGCAATTTCCGATCCTAAATATTTAGGATCTGCCAAAACCACCCTTCTTAGGGCAATTACCAAAGCCCCGACAGATGCAAAACTTTTATATAATTTAGCACTTGTTTATGTTCGTACTGGAGAAATAGATCAAGCCACCAAGCTTTTAAAAAAAGTGATAGAAATGAAATCCAACTACAAGGAAGCGAAGTATCTATATGATATAATTACCCGATGATTCGGAGAATATTGCGCTCTGGAGATCCAAAGCTAAGAGAAATATCAAAACCTGTCGGAAAGATTGATGCAAAGATTCTTGAACTAATTCGCGACTTAAAAGAAACTTTAGCGATCCAAAAAGATCCTGAGGGGGTAGGCCTTGCCGCGCCTCAAATAGGAAAAAACCTTAGAATTTTTGTCGCCAATTACAAGGAATTAAACAGGGTGGTCATTAATCCTGAGGTTCTAGAAGCTAAATCACCAATCACTAATCACAAATCACCAAAATCTCGTCAAGAGATCTTAGAAGGTTGCCTTTCGCTCCCTAATTACTACGGACCATTAAAAAGAGTGGGTATTGTTAAAATTAAGTATTTGAACGAAAAAGGACAAGAAACAGTTGAAGAATTTACAGGCTTTAATGCCCAAATAATTTTCCATGAAGTTGATCATTTAAACGGAGTGCTTTTCTTGGATAGACTTTTTGAACAAAAACAACCGTTATACAAACTGGAAAAGGATAAATGGGAGGAGGTTGAACTTTGAAAATAATATTTTTTGGAACACCAGAATATGTCGTACCCATTCTTTCAAAACTTTCCAAAGTTCATGAAATTGTGGCCGTTATCACTCAACCCCCAATGCCACAAGGACGCGAACAATTCAAAAAATACTCACAGGTAGATGACTGGGCACACAAACGGAATATTCCCATTTTTTTTGGTTTTGACCAACCCTTCCCCGAAGCAGAACTTGGAATTTGCGCCGCCTATGGAAAAATAATTCCAAAAAAAGTTATTGATTTATTTAAATTCGGAATTCTAAATATTCATCCTTCCCTTCTTCCCAAATACCGAGGAGCTTCTCCCATAAATGAAGCCATTAAAAACGGTGACGCGGAGACCGGAGTAACAATTATAAAAATGGATGAAAAGATGGATCACGGTGGAGTTGTTACCTTTTTCAAAGAAGATATCCTACCAAACGACACGACAGAAGTATTAAGAGAAAGGTTGTTTGATCGGTCTGGAGACGTACTTATTCAACTAATCCCCGCCTATGCTTCAGGTAAAGTTAAGCCCAAAGAACAAAACGAGAGTGAAGCAACGTTTACAAATATTCTTACCCGGGAAGACGGACTTATTAATTTAAAAGAAGAAACTCCCCAGGAGGCGGAAAGATTTATCAGAGCCATGACCCCATGGCCCGGAGTCTGGACCAAACTTGAAAACCAAAAAAGATTAAAGTTATTAAAAGCACATTTGGAAGAAGATAAACTTATTTTAGACGAGGTGCAGCTTGAAGGCAAAGACCCCGTTTCCTGGAAACAATTCAAAGAAGGCTACCCCAAGGCAGATTTTTTGTAATCAAAAAGTTTTCCTTCTTTTTCAAATCTCTTAATACATTTTGCGCAAAGCTTCATGGTTTGTTTTACCTCTCCTACCATAACCGCAATTTTTTGAAGATTGGGTTTAAAGGTTCTTGGGGTCATCTGGGCTCTTTTCTTCCACCTTTTTCCGGCAACACCACGTTTGTGCTGTTGGCTGCGTCCAACAACAATATCTTTTCCGCACTTATCACAAATATATGACATAATAGTTAACTTAGGGGTATTATATATTTAACTTGACGCTATGACAATACTTTCTATATTTTTCTTAATTTTAGCTTTTGCCATAACCATAACGGTTCACGAAGCGGCTCATGCCTGGATGGCCAACCGACTAGGAGACCCCACCGCAAAACTTAATAAAAGACTTTCTCTTAATCCCCTGGTTCACTATGATCCAACCGGAACAACCTTGCTTATTGTTACCACCATCCTCTTTGCTAGAGGCCTTCTTCCTTTTCCGTTTGGTTGGGCTAAACCCGTTCCGTTTGATCCCTTTAACCTCAAAAACCCCCAAAGAGATTCGGCACTTATTTCCTTTGCGGGACCTGCCGCAAATTTAATTTTAGCCACAATTCTCTCCATTCTTTTTAGGCTAAACTTTGCCATAGGCATACTTCCGATATTTATTCTTCTTAATATCTCTCTGGCTGTATTTAATCTCATTCCGATTCATCCTTTAGACGGAGGCAAAATCTTGATTGGACTATTACCTTCAAAAGACGCCCATAAGGTAGATATTTTCTTAAACAGATTTGGATTTTTAATTTTAATTGGACTTATCTTTCCTATTTTCGGCAAT
>Ga0209210_1002939_pt1 | contig 11979 bp, 17 predicted proteins | sample RifGroA1_FD_183991 | JGI IMG/M metagenome (GOLD analysis project Ga0209210, IMG submission 183991) | Contaminated groundwater microbial communities from Rifle, Colorado, USA - Rifle Groundwater A1 (SPAdes) (version 2) | ecosystem: Environmental > Aquatic > Deep subsurface > Groundwater >...
AGGCAGTGCAGGAAGTGGCGTTAGTGGAACTCCAAGTCAGAGTGGCGCTCTGCCCGGCGGTGATGCTCGTGGGACTGGCCGAGAGCGAGACCGTGGGAGTAGGAATGGGTGTGGGGGTTGAAGTGACTGTCACTGTCGCGCTGGCCGAAGCCGAACCCCCAGAACCGGTACAAGTCAGCGTATAAGTGGCTGTTTGTGTTGGAGACCCTGACTCGCTGCCAGAGAGAGTTTTGCTACCGCTCCAGCCGCCGGAGGCAGTGCAGGAAGTGGCGTTAGTGGAACTCCAAGTCAGAGTGGCGCTCTGCCCGGCGGTGATGCTCGTGGGACTGGCCGAGAGCGAGACCGTGGGAGTAGGAGTGGGTGTGGGGGTGGGTGCCGCGCTTTCGACATTGACCTGGACTGAGTCGGAAGCCGTCCCGCCCTCGCCGGAACAGCTGAGAGCATAATTTTGGGACACAGTTAAGTTGCCGGTTGAAACCGAGTTGGAAGTGCCGCTAGAACCTAGGGGCGAGAGACTGCAACTGGTGGCATCGGTGGAAGTCCAGGAAAGAGTGGCCGCGGTATTGTAGCTAATGGTAATCGGGCCGTCCGAGCCGTTGGCCTTGAGGTCAGCCGTGGGAGCAGGAGTTGGTTCTGGAGTTGGTGGTGGAGTGACAAGCGACTTGCCATAAATAGCAACCGTGCCCCACAAATGAGCATCATTGGCATAAACTGCAACATTCAGATATCTGAACCCAGGAACGAATTCAGGCTCAAAAACACCAGTAAATGCACAACCTTTATTATTACCAATTCTGCCATCTTGATATGTACCGGACCCTCCGCAGGTAGGGGTACCTCCTTCATGGTAATGGATTGCCTCCACACAAGGACCATCCCACATGACTCCATTTGGAGAAAAACAAACCCACATACCAACGCCTCCGCCGGCGGCGCCGGAATCACCAAAACCGTCAGCCATTAACGACCAGTCTATTCTGTAAGCATCTTCACTTCCGGTAGATCGTAAATAATTACAGCCATCACCATTTTGCCCTTCCCGGTCACAATTAATACTAATCGGAGCATAGATATCCGCCTTGACCAAATTGGGCGCTATAAAAAAAACCAAGAAACTCAAAAAAACAATAATCAGAAATAAAAAATAAGTTTTGTATGTTTTATGCATTTTTAATTATTAAAGATGGGAACCCTGAAATATAAGGACCGGGCGGTATAGTTTTTATCAAAAAATCCTTTTCGCAGTGAACTCTCTATCCCCATAGAGGGAGATTGGGCAAAATCATTTTGTATTGTGTCCAAATTGACCGCCGATTCCTCTTGTTTTAAGTCTTTGGTGTCAAAACTCCCCGCGCCGGTCGGTATATGGAGAGCCAAACGCGTTATTTTTGTATCGTTATCGGTTTTTATTTGAAGAATAACAAGGTCATCCTCCTTCCCCGGTATAGGTTCGCCATTTTTTAAAAAGCGACCACTGGCAAAAATCACTCCCGACTCTATTTTACTGACACTGCCCGCAAATTCATATACTCTGGTATTTTGAACATAGAAAAAACCAAAAACTACAACAGCCAGGACAACTGCTGCGACTAAAACTTTTTTTGTATCAAAGGGCGAGTTCATTTTTATATTCAAATCCTATTAAACTTTACCGAACAATTATACTATACATACGATTATAGCAATATAATAATCATCCACAATGATTTATCCCCTGTTTGTATGATAATGGGCCAGACATCGCGCATTGCGAGCTGGCCCATTCAGATAGAACACGAAGAACGAGAAGCGTCGGCTAGGGAACCTTGACTTCCCACCGGGCCGAGACGCTGACGTCGGCCCGCAGATAGACAACGAGCGCGACAGGTTTGAATCCGTTGAGGGGATAGACCCCTCCTCCGCCGGGGCAGGCCCCTTCGAGCCTGGACCCATCCGTTGCTTCGGCGTAATGGCCGAGGGCAGACCGATTACCAGTGATAGTCATCTCGCAGTACAGGACCTCCCCTGGACCGGCTCTATTGCCGATGGCAATCTTGGTAAGGGTCACCGAATGATCCCCTACCATCTGCGTCGACGGCTGGCCGGGTACGAGGATGTTCTGGCTGGGATGAACGCAAGTCCCCCCCGAGCACACAACGCCATCCGACGGCGCGGACGGCGACTTGGCGCAGGCACTGGTGACGAGGGCCACCAGCGCCAGAGCGACGACGAGCGAACGCGAGCGGCTGATCATGGCGGCCTCCTTCACTGAACGACGTTGACGATTGCCTCCGCGACCGGAATGGTCACGTCAGGCGCGGCGACGACGTTGAGCAGCTTGTACTTCCACTCCCCACGAACGTTGGGGGTGTGGCTGGTCGACGTGCCACTGGTCGCGATGGCGACGCACTGCGAACTCGCGTTGCAGGCGTCGATGCGAACGGCGGACGACGAACTCCACGTCACATTGACGGGAGTGTTGACCACAACGGTGGTCGGTGTAACGGACAGCGAACCGACAACGTTGATGACTGCCGACGGGGCGGTCATCGTAGGCATCGGTTGGTTGCCACAGGCGCTGGTCAGGACCAGCGCCACGAGCGCGACGATTGAACGGCGCAGCGGCTTGGTCATGACCCACCTCACCTAAAAACGATTGTCCATAGAGTACGACGGAATTATTCCGCCCTCTCTTACTGTCTATATACAGTATACCCCCTTTCTTCCCAATTGTCAAGCACAAAACAAAATATGGCTCTAGTCAAGGGTAAAATCGGGGTTTTAGGGGGCTTTTGACCACAAATCCAAAATAAAGCGTAAAAACATCACCACTAGATTGGACATCATAAATTGTTTTTAGGCAAGCACAGTAGCAAATTATGTGTGATAATGTATTGAAAGATTAAACTAAACGTACTTTTGAAAGGCAGGTTGGAGTTATGCATACGGACATCATCCGGTACCATCCTGGCGGCGAAGACAATTTGCTGACAGGGAAACTCGTCGAGTGCTATCGCGAAGTTTTTGCTGACCGGCCGTGGAACGAGTTCCTCAAGTGTCCCGAGTGCGAGAAATACTGGGGACACAAAGACCTGTCAGAGCTCACCGCAAACCAGTTTCGACATTGCGACGTCCCCCTGATCGACTTCTGGTCACGAGAGCAGGTGCTGACAGACATTGTGCACGAAATTACAGCAGACGCCTCATGCTGGCTCTCAATCACCTCGAGCCGCAGCGGCCTCACGACAGGCGCGTACAGAGTCGTCGGCTTTTGTTGGGGCTACCCCATCACCATCGCCGAACTCAAGGAGAAGCTCAGCATTCAGTTCTCCATCAATGGAAATGATGGGGATGAGACCGTCGCGTACCAGGACGAGGTCGGGGTATCGTCGCCATATCAAGGCCGTGGCATCGCCAAATCGCTCGTGCACGAGAGACTCAAGGATTTCCTTGGGCGCGGACTGAAATTCGGCGTCGTGAGAACAAGGGAAACGCCGGAGCCATCCGTCACCTTCAGCTGGTACACCAAGAAACTAGGGTACGAGATTCTTGCCAGGTATCCGGGAGATGACGGCAGAGTGATTCTCGGTCGGTCGCTCGAGGGCCTGGAGAAGATGTTCTGAATCGGAGAACAGAGTCTCCAAGTAGCCTTGCATGGGTTAAACCACGCAAGGCTACTTTATTTTTTCTCCAAAGATAAAGGCTTCTGCATTTATGCTGTTTCTGTTTCTGGCGAAAAGGATGAGTCCGTCTTTCACGGCCCTCACTTCTTCCCCACCATCCATTCCAATAACCTGACCAGCCGATACATTTTCGAAATCATTGTATGGTTTCGACAAAACAAACTTATCTGTTTTTGTTAGATATAACTCGGATACCTTTACCTTCAGCTGTTTTCTGGGAGCTAGATCACTTTTGATATGCCCGCATGCCTTCAAGAAAGCGAGTACACTTTCTTGCGCTACAAGAGCCGAGTTAGGATCACCTGTGAAACCACATTCGATACAGATTCCAATTTTGCCAATACTATTCATATAATAATCGGTGCCGCCCGGTTCCACTTCGTCAAAACCAGAAACTACCTGGTCGATTGGTAAAAACCGCACAATTTCCATGGCATTTTTCTCACATATGACAAATGGATTACTGCCAGGCGTGTGACTGGTGTGCAAATCAAGCAAGACTTCGGCTTGATCAAGATATTTTTTCAGGAATTGAGCACGTTCGTATTCATAACTTTTCTTGTCATCCCTGGAAAGCTCTGTGTCCTTCTTAAACATCCTATTTAAATCAGATTCCATAAAACGCTTGCCGGCTTTTATGGCTATTGGGTTGCCACAAACAAAAATAATCCTGCCTGATTCTATTGTAAGGTGCGTTAAAAATTCTCTTACGGTTTCCATGATGTATTTTTCATCACCATGAACTCCTGCCAAGATAATACTGGTTGGGCCCTGCTTGCTTCCTTTTAATTCAAAAACTTCTTGAATCATAGGCGCGATTCTAACAGAGAAAGACACTTTAGTCATTTTTGTTGGCTCACCACCTCTCTCTATGTTAGTATGCCTTTTAGAGCTTTTTGACAAACTGACGTTTTTACCGTACAAAGGAGAGAATATGGCTCAGAATAATCCAATCAGCCCGGCGTTAGCATCCGGCTTTCGAGATTACCTGCCGCAAGACATGATTCCCAGGCAGTGGATGCTCGATACCATCCGCAACGTTTTCGAACGCTTCGGTTTCGTACCACTGGACACTTCGGGCATTGAGCGGGAAGAAGTGCTCAAGGGCGGAGATCCGAACTTCAAGATGCAGATCTTCAAGACGTTTCTCCGCAACCAGGAATCCGGCCTAGCGCTGAGATTCGACCTTACCGTTCCCCTGGCCCGCGTAGTCTCGCTTTACCCGAACGAAATTTCGAAACCGTTCAAGCGATATCAGATGGGCAAGGTCTGGCGAGGCGAGAAGCCTCAAGCCGGCCGATTCTGCGAATTCATGCAGTTCGATGCCGACATCGTCGGCTCCAACCGTACAAGCGCAGACGCCGAGATCATTTCCTTGATGTACGAGACCCTCACGGCTCTCGGCGTCTCGGATTTCGTGATCAAGGTCAACAACCGCAAAATCCTTAATGGACTTGCGGCTTACGTCGGCTACTCGCCTGACAAGACCGTCGAGGTTCTGCGCCTCATCGATAAACTCGACAAGTCCGGATGGGAAACCATTTCGAGCGAAATTGCCGAGACCGCCAGCCTGGCGCCAGAGCAACTCGATCAGTTGAAGAGGTTTCTCGATCTCCGCGCCGGCAGCAACGAAGAGACAGTGAACTCGGTGTTGGAGCTCATGAGCAAGTCCCCGGAAGCAATCGAAGGAGCTAAGGAGCTCGCCGAGATTACTACATACGCCGACGCCTTAGGAGTACCGCGCAGCGCGTGGCAGATTGACCTTTCAGTCGCTCGCGGACTCGGTTATTACACTGGCCCCGTGTTCGAGACGATACTCTTGAAACTTCCGGGTATCGGCAGCGTCTTCTCAGGCGGAAGATACGATGACCTGGTCGCTCGATTTGGAGGTGACAACATTCCGGCGACGGGGGCTTCTGTGGGTGTCGACCGATTGTTCGCTGCCCTCGAAACTCTCGAGCTCATCCCGAAGAAGAAGACCATGACCAAGGCCATCGTGTTGAACTTCGATCCGAGTGTTGAGACATACTGCAACAAGGCGGTCGGCCTGATCCGTCAAGCGGGCATTCCCGCCGAGCTCTACCTGGGCAAGGAAATCACTATCAAAGGGCAGCTGGCCTATGCCTTGAGACACGAGATTCCGGTTATCGTTATAATCGGTTCTCGCGAACGTGATAACAATGTCGTACAGGTCAAGGACCCGAAGAACCGCGTACAAAATGAGATCCCCCTTGCAGAACTCCCCGCGGCCGTAAGAAAGATCGTCGATTGACAAGAAGGGAGCTGAACTGATAGGTTTAGCGTGGTGAGGGCTCATAGCTCAGTCTGGTAGAGCACTGGTCTGTGGAACCAGCGTCATGGGTTCAAATCCCATTGGGCCCCTTTCTCCACGCAATGGAGATCCGTGCATTCAAAAAGGCCTTGTCTTCTGTAGACAAGGCCTTTTCTCTTGGTACATAACTAAAAACTTTAAAGATTATTTTTCATCTCTACTGCCCTCTCCATAATCCTCTCCCCTATTTCTCCCCAGTCGAAATACTTTTTATAGTCTGCCGGGTCGATAAGCTTGGTCTCGGTAATCTCTCCGTCGGGATCAAGGGTGAAATTGCCATATGGTTCCACAATACAGAAACTGCGCGTTTGACGAACTATCCTTCCCGGCTCATATATATCCTGGAATCCAATCAATGCCTGAGAAACAACTTTCATATTGATTTCTTCTTTTACCTCTCGAATGATCGCTTGTTCGTATGTCTCTCCCTGTTCTATCCCTCCCCCAGGCGGCATCCAGCCACTTTTAGGATGCTTGACCAGAACTAATTTGCCATCATAGAAACAGAAGGCGTGTACACCCTGCAGTATTTTGCCCTCCAAGTCGGCGAGCGGGTCCCCTTCCCAATAGACGACCTTGAGTTCCTGACCTGAATGATTGATGAGAGTCGATTTAATTTCCATTATTTTAATGAATTTAGATACTCGACAATCCCCTGCCTGATATACCAAGTAAAATAAGTGTTGAAATAAAATGCATCTTTTTTTCCTTCAAGCATTAAATCAGCAGCTTCTTTGTATTTTTTTAGCGCAAAATCAAAATTAGCCCACCCGGCTTGAATTAATTTGCTTCGTGGTATTTCTTTTGTGCTCTCATGAGTCGCGTATTTATCCGCAATGGATTCAACAAGAGGCTTTAATTCAATTTTTAACGCCAATCTGCTCTGCTCGTTCTGCAAAGCATCTTCAATTTTTTTAAATTCTTCTTTATATTTTTGATTATTCATTATTTGCTCAAAGGGGCTAGCAAGCAAACTTGCCAGCCCCTTTTCATGTTACTTGGATCCGTCGTTATCTAGCGGATCCTCGCCGGTTTCAGCTGCTTCCTCGACATACTGAGACTCGGCCTCTTCTTCAGCATCGTTCCGAGCCTCAGCCTGCCCACGCTCGATGTCTCGATCGACTTGCTTGTCGCTAGGACTTCCGAAAAAATCACTGAGAATTCCCATCTTTTTCACCTCCCTTCTATTGTGGGCTCCGTAAATTATCCCACTAATCTAACTCAAGCATACCCCTTTTTACCTCAAAAGTCAAGCACGATATAAAAACAGCCCCAAGTCAAGGGTAAAATCGGTGTTTTGGGATTAATTAATGCTTGTACGCCAGGAAGCTTCTAGTTCTGAGATATTTTGCCCAATCACAGATTCCAGGATTTTGATATTCTCCTCTCTAGTGCTTCCCCTATCCATGACGGAGTATATTTTCTTCAATATATCTAATCCTAAATTCCCGTAAATATACGCAACAAATGAGCCCGCTACAGAATAATAAAACTCCGCTTCTTCGTCCGGAGTATCGAGCCAACCCTGTTGAGACATAAGATTTTTAATATCAACGGAAAGTCCTTTTTTAAGTCCACTTCTAATAACATCGTTATGATTATTACCGAACATACTTTTGCCAACCATAAACTCCGCTAGACCTTCTTCAAAAAGACCGATAGATAATCCCATCTGCAAAGAAAGCAGATGTGTATCTTCATGTTCTCCAACCACTTTATCTTTTTCGTTATAGACTGCATGCACCGTAAATTCATTACAAATTGTTTGGCCATACCACCCATCACCCATTAGTTTCGCTTTCTCTTTCTGGGATGAGTAGAAATAATAGATAATTTTCTTACCCGGAGGAGCCAGTTCAAGTTTTTCTATAATTTTGGCATAAGCTGATTCTTGTCTGGTCTTTATTACATCAATATCACTTTCCGCTAAGGATTTTTCTCCTACGTGAAAAATATAATGTTCTGATTCATACACCTTCCATGGAAAATCTTTAAATTTATGTATGTAAAACGGTATATTCTGTTCGTATTTCACGGTATTATAGTTTAGAGGGAATATTTTCCTATTTATATTGATACTTTACAGATATTTCATACACCTAACTTCTCTATGACTTTATCTAAACTTTCAAAAACGGTTTCTTTTGTAGGATCTACAATTAAATCTGGATTTTTGGGTATTTCATAAGGCACATCTTTGCCAACTTTTCCACCTTTTATATAAACCCAAAATGGACTAATCAATTCAGTTATTTTGTCTCGCGTTGACTGAAAAGGGGCTATTACAGAAACAACAACATTAAAGCCTTGGCTATGCAGAACCTTTGCTAGACGTGCAACTCGCATATTGTGTGTGTCGCGGTCATTTTTACTCAAACCTAAGTCGATTGATATTGATGCGCGTAATTCATCACCGTCCAGCACTACGGCATTCAATCTTTCTTTGAGAATATAAGCTAAGGAGGTTTTACCTGCTCCAGTATTGCCTGTAAGCCATATTATTCCCTTAAATGATGACTTACCCATAAGCTTACACAAGTGGATATTCTCCTTCGAGAAGTTTATCTGTCACTTCACGTAAGTTAGCAAGTTTCTCCATAACAATTTTTTGCACTTTTTTTTCGTCAATAGATTTATTAGAATTCACAACAATAAACGCCGGATCATCAAGAGGTCGATCAATTTGACTTGTAATAAACACTTCGCACGGTACTTTTTGCTGTTCAAATATTTGTCGCGCGATGTCCCAAGCTGCGACAGAATAAATCTTACCAGCATGGTACGACGGATTTTTCCCGCTTAATCCTTCAATACTGAACGGCCTGCATGAAGATATTACTCCACCTAGCCTATTTCCTCTGCTAACTTGACCCTCATCTCCCGATTCGATGCACGACCCAGTAAGTCGAATGTATAGCATCTCTTTATCAGTATTATCACCTGGATTAAGGGTAACTGAGACATTCTTAAATTGAGAATCTTCAATTATCTTGTTCGTGAGGGCCAAGGTTGTATTATAGTTATCTTTGTAACCTGAAACAGAATCCACATGAGTTGAAAGCTGTGGAATTGAGACAGTCAAATTGACTTTTTCTTTTATGCGGCAAGCCATTATTTTACAGTCAGACCCCATCCATGGATATTTTACCCACATTTCATCAGAAGTTAAGGTCTGCTCAATATCAAGCACAAGTTTTTCGAGTGGAGTAAACGGAGCCCAAGAACAACCCACAGCAGTATCATTTGAGATTGGTTTTGACGATTCAGGTAAATCCTTTAGGCTTCGAGGATGAAACCTGTGATGTATTGCTGAGTTACCACCATTTACACCTTCTATCATTCCCCGAGTACTGTTTGATGTATTTTCCCATATCACCCTACAATCAGTCAAAAAATTAAAATTCCTTAGTTCTTTTTCTAAAAATTTAGCTGCGGTATTGATAAGTAGATCTTGAAAATTAATAATTTCGTCCCCTATTCTAGGAGTGGCCCTGCCATTGATAAGGAGTCGTATCGGTGATTTAAAACTACCCCCTCCAAATCTAACATCACACTTTCCACCCATTATAGAGAGTTTATCAAACTGATGTCGTAATATTGCCCCATATTTGTCTCTGGTAAATTTGCTGTATGTACGTGAAAGTAGCTCGGCCAACCGATCAGAAAGTGTGTCAGGATGCCCACGTCCCTTGCGCTCCACTATCTCAAAATCGCTATCCGCTGGACTTTTAATATCATGAATGATATTTATTTTCATATTATGTTATGTGTTTACTAATCTTGATCGTTCACTTTCAACAAATCTGTAAATAAACTCTTCCTGAACTTTTGTAGTTTTTGCTCTTTTTATTTCACTATCTGGCTCAAAAAGTTTAGTCTTTGCCGTATCTTTAGAATATAATTGTGATGCATTATCCATTAGTTGAATTTCTCGATCAGTCAAAGTAATACCCCATATCTTTGCAATATTATTAAAAAATAAATTTTTTAAATCTTTATAGTCAAGTAAAAAAGTGTCTTTAGAACTTAAATTGTTGACCTCCCGACAGAGTGCACCTAGCATTCTTGCGACATACTCATCAATACTCATCATAAGTAAAGTGTTTTTTTCTACTCCTAGAAAACCAGAAAAATATTTTGCATATGTTGCGCGACTTCTAAGCCAACCAGGTGGGTCTCTAAGAACCGACTCTAGAACTTCTAGTCCATTACGGTGAACAAACATCCATTTAGTCTTTGGAAACTGTTTAATAAATTCATCTAGAAATAAAGTGTTCCAGCTACGAAATTTTATGAAAGTAAATTCCGTATTCTTGGGTCTACATGATTCAATGGCACAGATGATTGCTCTTAGTAATTCTTCTTTTGTATAATCTGCGGTTAATGTTAAGGCCGGATCAAGTAGTTTGGTTATTACTGGCGGTTCTGAAACCACAAAAAATCTTTCTGAAGTCGCCAACATCTGCGTAGTGAGCGTAGACCCGCATCGAGACATGTGGAAAATAAATCTAAGTCTATCTTCTAAAAGATCTCTTTCAGTAAAAGTATGGATGAAGTCGTCTAGTAGAGTAAGCTCTATCCTGGAATCATTTTCATCATAATGAAGAGGCCTGACTAGTACATTCTGCTCATCGGGTGCATCTTTACTTACTTCTGCTATACCAAAACGATACTGTAGCGAGTCAAGCATAAAAGGATCGCTAAAATGTTGTTTAGGCAATATTGCGGAAACTATGTAGTACATCCCCCCGCGACTTAGTAGATCAATTGGGAAACGCATCTCAACTTCTTTTATACCATTCATCTAACTAGACCTTTTATTCGACTTCTCCAAGATGGGCATGGTCGTTCCATGTAACCAATTCCCATTTGGGGGCATCATCGTATAATTCTTTGTCGTTTGATTTTAAAACAGTAATACCAGTGTTATCTAAATAAAGAGCAACGAAAAACTTCCAATATTCATAGGAAGTAAGTTCATCACCTATAATTACAACAGCAATAAGCATCCTCATAAAAATACCGTGAGTAGCAATAACAATATTTTGCTCTTTTCGTGTTAAAAGATAGTTTAGAAGTGCTACAGCTCTCTTTTTAAAATCTTCAAAATTTTCTTCGTCCGAATGCTTCCAACCAGAAACATGAAAATTGTCCTTAAGTAATTTCTTTATTTCTTTCACCTTTGGGTCCTTTTTTAACTTTTTAATAATCACGGATGGTTTTATAAATTCAACAAGTAAGTCACTTAGCTCGATTGGTATATTTGTATATTTACCAATAATTTCCGCGGTTTTCTTCGCGCGTTCTTCAGGGCTAGATAAAATTACATCAGCTGAAATAGACTGGAATCTTTTCCCTAATAACTGCGCTTGTTTTATACCATCCGCAGTAAGAGACTCTTCTGGCCCTTGAACAAAAGGACCGACATTGCCCTCACTTTCACCGTGTCGAATAAGATAAACAATCATTACATCTCGTTAAAAGGCGGGCTTATCATTATTCAAATAGCTTATCGCATACCTTTTGTGCAGTCAATCGAAAAACTTCCGGATGGCAATCATCAATAATAGTATATTTCCCTTCCTGTGGCCTAACAATTGAGAGTATATGTTCGATTACTTTTTTATCAAATTGTTTTTTAATATGTTCTCTTATCAAATTGTTTTTCCATAGATAGTTTGCTACTAATTTAACTTCTCGGGTCTCTTTACCTCTCAGTTTTTGCAATGCTACTGCAATCAATATCCCAATATACAAACCTGCACCATGCGCACATTCAATTTGATTTTCAATATAAGATGAAATTGTATGTTCCGATCCGCTAACCGGACGACCACTTCCGTATGCTTGCGTCAGTAAGCCAGATTCAAACAACCCTTCAAATAGCTCTTCCAGTCTTTCAGAAATAGTATCACAATTTTTTAATAAGTCGATTGTTTTCTCTATTAAGACATTTGAGCGTTCCCTAATATGGACATCTTCTCT
>Ga0209210_1002940_pt1 | contig 11978 bp, 7 predicted proteins | sample RifGroA1_FD_183991 | JGI IMG/M metagenome (GOLD analysis project Ga0209210, IMG submission 183991) | Contaminated groundwater microbial communities from Rifle, Colorado, USA - Rifle Groundwater A1 (SPAdes) (version 2) | ecosystem: Environmental > Aquatic > Deep subsurface > Groundwater >...
CGCGTTGTTTCATTGGAAGAAGCGATCGCAAAATCGCTCGAGCTTGCGCGCGGGATCATCGAGAAAAAGAACCCGGGGTTTCCGAAAAAAGAGAAAGAAGCGATTGCAAAGGCGATAGGCATCGGTGCGCTTAAATACGCGAATCTCAAGGAGAACCGCCATTCGGATATTATTTTTGACTGGGGGAAAATGCTGGATTTTTCCGGTGACAGCGCTCCGTATCTTCTTTATACATATTCTCGGCTTTTGAGCGTATTACGGAAGGCGGGAAAAATAGGAAACTACGACTTCGCGCTACTTATAAAAGACGAAGAGAGGGCGTTAATGTTGAAATCCGTGCGGCTCCACGAGAGCGTTTTCCAGGCGGCCGCAGAATATGCTCCGAATGCAGTTGCGGACTATCTTTATGAACTCTCGGTTTGCGCGAACAAGTTTTATGAGACCACTCCGATTTTAAGGGAAGAAAATCTCTTACGGCGGAACGCGCGTTTGGCGCTTATCCGGGCCACGGCATACAGTTTAAAAAGCGGGCTCTCGCTTCTTGGCATTACGGTGACGCCAAGAATTTAGAGGTGCGCAGTACTAGCTGTTCCCCTCCGTGCTCGTCGTAGCCTCGCCATTGAGGCCACGACATAACAGTTAGTACTGCGCAATGGTATTTTTAGTGTTTTTCTGTTTCTTGTCAATTGTCACAAGTGTTTCTATCTCGTATTATTGTTACGAGGGATGCATATGCCTAATTCGCGTTTTTTCTCAATTTTTATGTCTAAAAAATAAATGAACAGCAAGAGAAAAGAATTTTTTTCCCACGAAGGGTTTGACCTTCCGAAAACCGAGGAGCAGGTATTGGCGTTTTGGAAAAGCGGTGCGATCTTTGAAAAGAGTTTAGAAAAGCGCAAGAAGGGGAAGCGGTTTATTTTTTATGAGGGCCCTCCGGGAGCGAACGGCCAGCCGGGGATCCACCACGTCCTTGCACGGGTTTTTAAAGACGTGATTCCCCGCTATAAAACGATGCGCGGGTACTTTGTGCCGCGCAAGAGCGGATGGGACACGCATGGGCTTCCGGTTGAGATAGAGGCGGAAAAGCAACTGGGGTTGAAGTCGAAAAAAGATATCGAGGCGTACGGCATAGCGGCGTTCAATAAAAAATGTAGGGAGGTGGTTTGGAAGTACAAGGCGGACTGGGAACGGCTTACCGAGCGCATCGGATTTTGGCTCGACCTAAAGGACCCGTATATCACCTACGAGAGCGGCTATATAGAAACACTTTGGTGGATCATCAAAGAAATCGACAAGAAGGGGCTGCTCTACAAGGGGCACAAGGTGGTGAATTGGTGCACGCGGTGCGGCACCGGGCTTTCTTCGCACGAAATGGCGCAGGGATATAGCACCGTAACCGACAAGGCGGTTACAGTGAAATTCCAAATTACAAAATCCCAGCCCGCCTTGCTTCGCAATGCGAAGCTGGCAGGCAAATTCCAAACAAATTCCAAATTCCAAATTCTAAATAATAAACCTCTCTATATTCTCGCATGGACGACGACGCCGTGGACTCTCCCTGGAAATGTCGCGCTGGCGGTTGGTAAGGACATTAAATATTCAATTTTGGAATCAAAAACGGCCATTGACCTTGAAATTACTGGCGGTGAATTGCATTTGACCCCGGGCTATTATGTTATTGCGAACGATAGATTACCCGAGTTGATAAAAGAGGGAAATTATTTTACCGAGAAAATACTTCAAATATTAGGAAGTGAGCTTATTGGGCTTGAATATGAGCCGCTTTTTAATATTCCAGCCCTTCAAAATGACAAATCCCATAAAATTTATGCCGCGGATTTTGTGACAACGGACGAGGGTACCGGCGTGGTGCATACCGCCGTAATGTACGGCGAGGACGACTACCGATTGGGAACAAAGGTAGGCCTGCCCCAGCACCACACCGTTGATGAGCAGGGGAAATTTATAAAAGATGTGCCGGGCCTGGGAGGGCTCTATGTGAAAGCGAAAGAAACAGACGAGAAAATTTTTGCGCATCTTCGAAAAAACGGAAATCTTTTGAAAACCGAACCGTACAAACACGACTATCCCCACTGCTGGCGCTGCTCTACGCCGCTTCTCTACTATGCGCGGACGTCGTGGTTCGTCGCGATGTCGAAATTACGGAAGGAGCTGATCGCGAACAACAAAAAAATAAATTGGATTCCGGAGCACGTAAAAGAAGGCCGGTTCGGCGAATGGCTCCGCGAAGTGAAAGATTGGAATTTCACGCGGGAGCGGTATTGGGGAACGCCGTTCCCCGTCTGGGAGTGCGCAAAATGCGGGCACTATGAAGCGATCGGGAGCCTTGCGGAACTTGAAGAGAAACTAGGCGGCGCGAAAAACGAGTATTGGGTTATGCGCCACGGGGAATCGGAGAATAATGTGAAGCGCGTTATCGACCAGGGGCAGGGGAAATATCGCTTGACCACTATCGGCAAGGACCAGGTGCGCCGTGCCGCGGAGCGCATTCGGAAAACCGGCATTGACCTTGTTGTTTCTTCGGATATTTTGCGCACCAAAGAAACCGCGGAGATAGCAGCTTCCGTTCTGGGGGTTAAGGTCCATTATGATCCGCTCCTTCGGGAAATTGCCCATCCGAGTTTTGCCGGATGCCACGACAGCGAATACCTTAAGCGGTATCCGACCTATGAGGCGCGGTTCGTTGAGCGGCCCGAGGGCGGGGAATCGCTTCGCGATTTGCGCGCGCGAATGTGGGATTTTCTCCGCGAGACGGAAGCGAAATATCGAGGCAAGAAGATCCTCATTGTGAGCCATGAATACCCGATCTGGATGCTGTTTCACGCGGCGGAAGGATGGACGGAGGCGCAGGCGATCCGCGAAAAAGGCCTGCGCGAAAAACCATTTATCAAAAACAGCGAGGTAGCGCCGCTTCATGTGAAAACAGTTCCGCGGAACGATACCGGCGAGATAGATCTCCATCGGCCATATGTCGATTCTCCGGCTTTTCCGTGTTTGAAATGTAAAAAGGGGACGATGCGGCGCGCAAAAGAAGTGGTGGATGTCTGGTATGACTCCGGCGCAATGCCATTTGCTCAGGCACATTGGCCGTTCGCGAAGAATCACGTGTCAGGCGTCAGGTATCAGGAAGAAAAATTGGAATATCCGGCAGATTACATCTCCGAGGCGGTGGACCAGACGCGCGGGTGGTTTTATACGCTTCTTGCGGTCGGAACGCTTTTAGGGAAAACGGCACCGTACAAGAATGTGATTTGTCTGGGGCACATCAACGACAAGGTTGGCCAGAAGATGTCGAAGTCCAAGGGAAACGTGGTAGACCCCTGGATGATGGCGGAAAAATACGGGATGGACGCCGTGCGCTGGTATTTCTATACCGCAACGCCGCCCGGAGAACCGAAGAATTTCGACGAGGGTGAGATTGCCAAGGCCTCCCGGAAGTTCCACGCTATGCTCTATAACTCGTTCGCTTTCTATAGAACGTATGGTGTGCGAACAAAGGAGGTGAATTCGTCAAAAAATATTCTGGATAAGTGGGTCCTTGCCCGCCTTTCGGAAACCATAACGGCGGTGACGGATAATTTAGATGGCTACGCGATCCGGGAAGCGGGGCTTGCGATAGAAGGATTTGTTGATGATCTCTCGCGATGGTATATCCGCCGGTCGAGGCGGCGCTTTCAGCTTGCCCGCCGGAATCTTGATGGCGGCGGGAAACCGACTGACCCGAAGGATTATGCCGCTGCATCGTGGACTCTGCGATTTGCGCTTCTCGAGACCGCGAAACTTGCCGCCCCATTTACGCCATTTTTTGCGGAGGCGCTTTATGGGGGTGTCAGGAATCAGGTGTCAGGCGTCAAGGAACTTCAATCGGTGCATCTTGAGGATTGGCCCCTTCGACGGGCTCAGGGTAAACAACTTAGAAAAAACGAGAAGGAACTTATTGCTAGCATGGCGGAAGTGCGACGTATCGCGAGCATGGGGCTCTCGCTTCGCGCGGAGAAAGGAATAAAAGTAAGACAACCATTAGCCTCGCTTAAGATCAAAGATCAAAGATCAAAGATCAAAATTGAAAAGGCATTGCTAGAGATACTTAAAGATGAAATCAATGTGAAAAAAGTTGAATATGATAAAAATATTGTTAACGAAATTGAACTAGATACCGTTATCACGCCGGAACTTCGGGAGGAAGGCCTGGTGCGCGAAGTGGTGCGCGCCGTTCAGGACTTGCGCCAGGGGGCGAATATGAAGCCAAGAGACGTGCTCGTTCTTATGATTGCCGCCCCGGCATTGCTTGAGGGTATCCTTCATAAAAACGAATCGGTGCTCAAAAAAGAAGTGAATGCGAAGACGATCGAATACAAAAAAGGGAAATTCAGCGCGGAGATAGAAACTAAAATAGACGAATTTCCAGTTTGGTTTGGAGTGCGGAGGGTTTAAAAAGGTAAACCCCGTTAGAGCCAGGCCGCCCCAAGGTGGCCGTAGCCACTCCGACTTTAGTCGGAGGGCGGGTCTCTAACGGGGTAAAAAAATGGGGCGCACGTTGTTCTTGTGTGCGCCCCTCTCTGTTTTCGTGTTTGGCAGTTTCTCCTCTCTTGGATTACCGCAACGGGTGAGCGCCTTGGTGCATGTCGTCGATCTCAGGGGCCGAGAGCCTCGTGGGTTCGTCGAACTCGTTCGCCTCGGGCATGTACTTGTTGAACGGAGCCGACGAGAAGCACTCGAACTGCGGAGACGGCTTCGTGAAGACGAAACGATGAGCCGTGTAGCGCGGGATCCGGATCGTGACCATCGGACCGATCTTCCACTCAGCTTGCGCTCCGCACCGTTTCCCTTCGGAGTCGACGGGGTAGGTGAGGACGTAGCCTTCGGCTTCCCGGAAGAGAAACACCTCATCCTTGTCAGGATGATGGTGGTTGCCGAGTGGTTTCTCGATCCCGGCTTTGCCGTCGAAGCACTGGACCGAGGAGCGAAGGAAGTTCCACTCGTAGATCTTCCGCCGGGAGTCTTCGTTGATGAGCGTGAGCTGTCCGGCCTCGACCTTGTTTCTTGTGACATCCCAGTAGTGATCCCCGAGTGCCCGCCGGATGTCGTCCTCGACGCGGTTCGGAAGCCTTGTCGTCTCCGCGATCTCGGCGCCGAGCTCTCGGATGTAGTTCACGAAGAAGAGCAGCCGCTCGCGGTTCACGAGTGCCCGCGCTTTCTCCGAAGGCAGCATTCCGTACCACTCGAGGATTCGGAAGAGATCGTTGTAGATGGAACGGAGTTTTCCCTCGACGGTCGAGGAATAGCCGAACGGGTGTTTCGTGTCGTAGGGGGGCAGTTCACTCCCCCGGAAAGCGGTCGACGCTATGACCCCCAACGGACCCATCCGGTCGATCTTGTCGGCGATCCGAAGCGCGGTGAGGAGTGTCGAATCCCCGGGGTCGTCATCCTTCTTGGGATGCTGAACCACGGCATTCACGATGCGGACTCGGGCATCTCCATCGAAGGGACTGCTGACGAGAAACTCATGGCAGAGTTCCTGGATGGAAATGTGCTCCTCCTTGATGCGCTTCTTGGTTTCGGGATTCCGGTCGATGTTGTGGAGCCACGCGGCCACCACATACTCGTCCGGATCGAAGTCGAGAATGGTTGCGATCTTCGGTTCCATCGCCACCATCCTCTCCACGTGGGTCACATCATGACCCCCGACGCCCGCAGGCAGGGCGTAGCGGGGACGGAGTTGGTCTTCGAGGTACGTGAGGAACTCTTCGTTCAACACTGGCACTGGGAACCTCCTCTCTTGTCGTGCGGTTAGAATATCTTGTCCAGACGAAATTGCACAAGGCCGTTAGAGATGACCCCGACGAGCTCTTCGTTGATGAGGCCGTTTGTGGCGATCACCGACTCGGGGCAGGGGTACTTGTGGATAATGCTCCCGCCGGCTTTCTCGACGATGAGTTCGCCTGCGGCCGTGTCTTCCGGTTTGGGTTTCGTATGCACGTAGGCGTCGATCGCGCCTTGCGAGACGAATGCCATGCTTGCGCTTGCGCAGATTGGAACGCCTGGGAGCATCGTTCGGAGCGAGAGTGAGTGGAAGATCTTTGAGATCATCTCGCGGTCTCTGTCGTCGCCCTTCACGTGGTCGACGAAGACCCTTGCCTTCGCGATGTCGCTCTGATCGCTCACTCGAAGCGTAACGGCGCCGCTGAGCACTGCTGGGTTCCAGATGTCTCCATTTTTATTCTCCCCAATCTTCTTTGCGGGGAGCAGAATTTCTTGCATGAACGCCTCGTCGTTCTCCGCATGAGCGGAGAAGAGCCGTCGGAGGGTCGGAAGGTAGATACAGCCGAGGATCTTCTCTCCTCCGCGTATCCTTCCGATTGAGACTCCCCAGAACGGCAGGCCGCCTTTGTAGTTTACTGTCCCATCCAGGGCATCCACGACCCAGTGATCGCGAGAGGAGCTTGCATCCCCGCCGGATTCTTCGGAGTAGAAGTGGACATCGGGGAAGGCCAGCTCGAGCTCGAGCTTAATGAGCTAATCGGACGCATGGTCGGCACTAGTCACGAAATCGTGCGCTTCCTCGCTGGTCAGCACGACGCGGCCATTCTCTCTCATGGCAAGCAATTCTGCGCCTGCCTTGAGGATGATACTCTTAACAGTTCTCAGCTCTTTTGCCCAAAGCATTGGTTCACCTTGTCGTGGAAAGAGTAGCGGTTTTTATTCTGGAACTGCCATATTTAGTTTACAACGAACAGAGCCACATTCTAAAACGTGGCTCTCGAAATGTCAAGCGTTTTCTGGATTTAAATTGCTATTCCGATTTTCTTTTTGACTTCGGAGATTTTCCGAGCAGCAATTTTTGCTGCTCGCCCTGAGCCCTGTCGAAGGGTTTGTCGGAGCAATGCGGGGTTTTCGAGCAGCGATTTTTTCTTTTTCCGGTAATCGGCGAGGTGACCTACAATGGTTTCCGCCAGTTTTGCCTTAAATTCCGAGTATGTTTTGCCATGGAACTCGTGTTCGAGCTGTTCGAGCGTCCGCTGTTCGAGTGATGTGTAGATTTTAAGGAGATTACTGATTGCCGGTTTATTTTTCGGGTCGTATTTGATCTCTGAGCCGGAGTCCGTGACCGCGGTTTTGATCTTTGCTTTGATCTCTTCCGGCGAGTCGTCCAAGAAAAGGCAGCTTGCGGGGTCGGATTTCGACATTTTCTTTTCGGGATTTTTCAAGCTCATCACGCGGGGAGATTGGGTCAAAAGTGGTTGTGGCTCCACAAACGTTTTGCCGAATCTTGAATTGAATTTCCGTGCGAGCGTGCGCGCAAATTCCAGGTGCTGGAGTTGATCGTTGCCGACTGGTACGAATTTGGCGTCATAGATCAAGATGTCCGCGGCCATAAGGACGGGATATTCGGCTAATCCGAAATTTGACGCCTCCATGACTTCTTCGAATTTTTCTTTTGTGATTTTTTCTCTTTCGCTCGGCTTCAGGGCCTGCACAACCTTTTCTTTGAACGCCGTCATGCGGAGTAGCTCGCTTACGGGCGTAAGCGTGCTTAATATCCACTTGAGCTCCTGGAGTGGCTCAATTTGCGATTGTTGGAATATGATCGATTTTTTCGGATCTAGCCCAATGGACAAAAAATCAGCCATAAGATTTATAATGTGAACATTTAAATCCTTTGCGGTCGGGTTTTCCGTGAGCGCGTGGAGATCCGCAATAAAAAAATAGCACCCGTATTTGCCGGAGTTTTGGAGGTCAACGAAATTTTTGAGGGCGCCCAGATAGTTGCCGAGGTGCAGGCGGCCTGTGGGTTGAATGCCGGAAACGAGGATTGGTTTCATAAATTTCTAATGTCTAATTATTCTAATTGCCCTAATCAATTTATAATTTCTTAATGTCGAATAACCAAAAATTTGATATTCTTGGATATTTTGGCATTAGTCATTGATTAGAAATTAGGTCAATTAGAAATTAGTTATTCTCGTTGTTTATATTTCTATTACTACCGGCAATATCATTGGTCGCCTTCGAGTTTTATTATACAAGAACTGCCCCAATTGGTCGCGGAGGAGAGTTTTCAGGTAATCGCTCTCGGGGGACTGATTGTTCGGGAGGCGGGAGACAAGCCCGCGGACGCGTTTTCGGATGTCGTCAAGAATCCCCTGGTTCTCTTTGAGGTGGATAAATCCGCGCGAGATGATATCCGGGCTTTTAAGGAGCCGGCCGTTCGCGCGGTCGATGGTCAAGATGACGACTACCATCCCTTCTTGCGCCAATGTGCGCCTATCCTGGAGCACTATTTCTTTCACATCGCCCACTCCTAAGCCGTCCACCATTACGTAGAATGCGGGAACCGTTTCTTTGGTTACCGTAAAGCTTGTTTGCGTAAGTTCCGCGACTTGGCCGTTATCCATCATTATCACGCGGTCTTTGGGGATGCCCACTTCTTTCGCGATCTTGATAACGCCCGCACGCATAAAGTAATAGGCGTGGATCGGAATCACGAATTTCGGTTTTACGAGCTCAAGTACCAGCTTCAAGTCCTCTCGATAGGCGTGGCCGCTCGTGTGGATGTCCAAGAGTTTTGAGTTATAAAGCTCGTCCACTTGGCGGGCGATATTATCCTGGAGCGACTGCACGCTCCGTTCGTTTCCCGGAACGACGGACGAGGAGAAAACCACCGTATCGGTTTGTTTCAGGCGGACGACGCGGTGTTCGCCGTTTACGATGCGCATCAGCCCCGCGTTCGGCTCTCCCTGCGCGCCGGTGGTGAGGATCACGATCTTCTCGTCCTTGTATTTATTGATCTCCTCTATCGGGATGATCTGATCTTTTTTTGCCCTGAGATACCCGAGGCGTTCGGCGATCGCGATGTTGTCTTTCATTGAACGGCCGTTTAGCGCCACCTTGCGCCCTAAACGCTCCGCGATATTTGCGATCTCTATAATACGCGTGATGAGCGATGCGAACGTTGCGATAATGATCCGCCCCTTGGCGTTCCTGATGAGGTCTTCGAGGTTTTTTTCAACCACGCGTTCGGAAGAGGAGAATCCTTCTCGCTGGGCGTTCGTGCTGTCCAGAAACACGCTGTGGATCCCCATTGTCCCGAGGCGCTCGAATATCTCGAGGTGTTCGGGTTTCCCGTCCTTGTCTATGTCGAGCCGAAAGTCGCCGAAGTTCACCATTTTTCCCGCGGGAGTTTCCATAATATATCCCATGGCGTCGGGGATGGTGTGCCCCACCGAGAAGAATTCCGCGGTGAAATGCTCGGAAATTTTTACTTGCTCGCCGTGTTTTACCGACTGGATGCGGAGTTTTGGGACGTTCGTGAATTCTTCGTGGCGTTTCTCGACCATCGCTTTCGTGATGTCCGCCGTATAAATTGGGGGATTCCCGAGCTTCTCGACGAGATAGTGGATCGCCGCAATGTGGTCGTAGTGGCCGTGCGTGAGGATGATCCCCCGGATATTCTGCTTTTTCCCCTCAAGGTACGTGACATTCGGGATGATGTAATCCACTCCCGGCGTGTCTTCTTCGGGGAACTGGATTCCCACGTCGGTGATGACGATATCATTTTTATACTCAAAGAAAGAGCAGTTCCTGCCGATCTCCTCGAGTCCGCCCAACGGAATGAACCGAAGCTGGGGTTCGCCTCCACTCTGGGGCAGTATTTTCCGCGCCGGTCGTGTCCCGTGTTCGACGATTTTCGACCGTGGAGCGGTTTGTTGTGTTTTTCTTATCATTGTTACTGATTATTTTTTGTTTTTTTGACTTGTTTTATTTCATTGAGCGATTTTTCGTGCCGAGAGGGAGACTCGAACTCCCATGATCTTGCGATCGCTGGCTCCTGAAGCCAGTGCGTCTGCCAATTCCGCCATCTCGGCAATTTTTTACTCGTCAGAGCATGGCATTAATTAATGGAAAGGAAAAAGGGATGTTCCTGCCGCGTGCCCCTCGGTAGGCAGAGTGGGCAGGTCTTCCTCCGCCGGCTGGCGGACCGCCGTTTGGCTTCGGTGCGGTTAGCGCTTTTTTAAGTCTGCCTTGAGTTCCGCGATAATTTTGGTTTCCGTTGGATTAACGCCGCGAAGGCGGGCGAGAGAATATGCTGTCCAGTCGGCGAGAATAATGGTATGCCACGCATTTTGAAGGAACGTTTTTCCCTTCAACTCCAACTCTATTATGGATACTCCGCGCTGTTTCAGTAGTTTCTCGGTGATGCGGAGCCGCTTTTTGAATTGCGGAGCCGCGGCTGGATTTTTTAAAAAGATGGCGGCTGCGGGAAACGATTTTCGTTCAAATCCAACAATTTCGTTGTGGTTCGATTCCGGAATGACATTCACGGAAGCGAAGGACTTTGCGGTTTCGTTGAGTTTTATTTTCCAAATGTATCCGAGGGCTTTCCATGGTTCATCCGTATAAATGGAGATTACTTTATTTTTGAGAATTCTGGCAAGGCGTTCTCCTTGGCGTCGGAGCGATTCCGGATTGATTCGCGGTGCCGAGAGGGGCGCCCGAAAGCCGGCTGCGCGGAGGAGGATTACCAAACTTATGAACATTATACCCGTCCCTTGGCGCGGAGTCAAATCCCCGGCGGGAAATATTGCTATGGGAAGTTGGTGTGTCTCGCCCAGGCGTTTCAACGCTCCTCCTGACGTGACGGCGGCGATGTGCCTTCCGCCGCCGGGTTTTTTGAGGAGAACGGAAAGTCCGGAGAGCGTTTCTTCGGTGTCTCCGGAGAACGAGACGAAAATATAGAGCGTGTCTGCCGGAAGATTTGGCGGGAAGCCGTAATCCTTCCAGAGGATTATCTCCGCCGATATCCCGAGCTCTTTTTGCGCGGCGCGGAGGATCTCGCCTGCGATCCCCGAGCCACCCATCCCGATAATAACAATGGTTTTCGGTTTCGTGCCCTTAAGCCGTCCGAGATATCGCGCGGTTATGTTCCCCGGCCGCAGCTGGTTTCCGAATCCAAGTATATTTTTTTCGTAATGATCGGTCATTTGATGACTCTCCGGGTTTTCAAGTGCCATTCACCGATGCTTAGGAACCGTTCGGATGGCTCTGCGATGAACCCGGGGTTTACTCCTTTCAGGTTTTTCCCGGCGACATAGATATAGTATGGGGAATAAAGGAACAATGCCGGGTATTCGTTCGCGATTATCGTTTGGACGCTCCTAAACTGCGCTTCGCGGCTTGCGGGGTCGGAATTCTGCCGGATCGCTTCGATCAAGCGGTCGGCCTCCTTATCGGTGTACAGGCTTAAATTCCCTCCCGGATAGAATCGTTCCGATGAATGCCAGAATGGAAACAGGTCGAACCCGGCATTCAAAGTATTGCCGAAGAGGAGTACTTGGTAATCGCGGTTTTTGATAGAGCCTTCGGTTATTTCATCCAGCGATTTCTCGGTGACCGTTACAGTGGCGCCGAGTTTTCCCCATGCGCTCCGGAGTGCCTCCGCTGTTTTTAAGAGGAACGAAATGCGGGGGACCGTGAGGGAAAATTCAAGTTTTACCGAAGAATTTTTTATCGTTTTTTCCCGCGTGCCGTTCTCGGTGAGTTTCCATCCGGCGGCGTCGAGCATTTCCGCGGCGCGCTCTAGGGACGAGGTTTCGTTCTCCAGCTCCGGGTTGAAATACGGCGACACGGCGGGAATCGGGCCTCGCGCGCTGTCCGCTTGGCCGTCGAAGATGTTCGCGATCATCTCTTCGCGGTTCACCGCGAGCGTGAGCGCGTGCCGCACCGCTTCTTCCTTGAGCGCGATGTTCTGGCTCGCATTGAAGAAAGCGGCGTAATAGTTGGGGAGGCGAAAATCGGATGTTTCGTACGGACGCTTGAGACTCTTTAAATCTTCCGCTTCGATCCCCGGGATCCCGTCAACGCGTCCCGCATTGAATGCCGCAAGGAGATCTTCTTTTGACGAAAAGAAGCGGACATAAAAATTGGAGATGAACGCCTCTTCTCCGGAATAGGCCGGG
>Ga0209210_1002944_pt1 | contig 11967 bp, 14 predicted proteins | sample RifGroA1_FD_183991 | JGI IMG/M metagenome (GOLD analysis project Ga0209210, IMG submission 183991) | Contaminated groundwater microbial communities from Rifle, Colorado, USA - Rifle Groundwater A1 (SPAdes) (version 2) | ecosystem: Environmental > Aquatic > Deep subsurface > Groundwater >...
CCTCCCGGAGTAGTTTCGGGATTTCCAAACATTACTCCTATTTTTAACCTCAACTGGTTTGTAAAAATAAGAACCGTCTTTGATTTTGAAATTGCACCGGTTAATTTTCGCAGGGCCTGGCTCATAAGTCTTGCCTGCATTCCCATTACCGCATCTCCCATTTCTCCCTCAAGCTCCGCTCTGGGAACTAACGCGGCCACCGAATCAACAACGATTACATCAATAGCGCCGGAGCGGATCAAAGTCTCCGTAATTTCCAAAGCCTGCTCACCGGTATCCGGCTGGCTCATAAGAAGATCATCAAGATTAACTCCGATTGCTTCCGCTCTTTGAGGATCAAGTGCATGCTCCGCATCAACAAAAGCTGCCTGTCCTCCTTTTTTTTGGGCTTCAGCTATAACGGAAAGTGCAAGGGTTGTTTTTCCCGATGCCTCCGGTCCATAAATCTCGGTTATCCTTCCGCGAGGCAACCCGCCAATCCCTAAAGCCAAATCCAAAGCAATTGAACCCGTTGAAATGCTTTCAACTTTTAATTGTTCGGCCGTTCTTTCGCCGAGTTTCATAATGGAGCCTTTACCGTACTGCTTTTCAATCTGGTCCATCGCCAGTCTTATTGCCGCCAGTTTTGCCGAAGAAGCACTTTGAGGTTTAGTTTCCGAATCAGTCTTTTTCTTCCCCATGCTGTGTATCTTTTATCACACCACTTTTGTAAATGCAATATGAATGTTATAATAATTCTAATATGACCGAGGGTGGTGTAGAAATAAGAGAACCGATTTCAGTAAAACCAAGTAAGATTGTGTACGCACCGGATACGCTTAGAGGCAAAATTAATCAAATAGCTTCCAAAATAAGAGAAGGAGTGAATTTTTACTTCAGGGGAGCAAACCCGCAAGTTCCCACGAGGCCGGAATCAGAAAAGAAATAAATCTGTCGGGGTGAGAAGAGTCGAATTTCTACGGCAACTACTCCCCTTTTATGGCAAGATTTAAAACTGCTTCCAGTTTGGAAGTTGGAAAAAGATCTTCGGGATAAACGGATATAAACTTGAGCTTGTATTTCTTGACCAACTCAATCTTCTCACTTTTTAGCTCATCATATCTCTTATGCTCTCCACTTAAACCAAAAAATTCAACCCAGTAGTCTCCAACTTTAAAATCAACCGTTAACCCACGGTCGTTCGGATAAGGACAGCTTCTTTTGTGATCAATATTTCTTGCATAAAACCAATCGTCAATAATCTTTTCAGATAAAGAATCGCATTTGTGCCCATCGTTTGCAGTGTATTTCTTTGCAAACATAACTGGATTTGGGGTAAAACCGGCAGTTTTAATAAAATTGTTCCATGTTCCGAATCTACCCCTTATCGCTCGATAATGTGGGAATTCTCTTTTTAATGGAATTCTTCCCCTCAACTTTACAAAATTCTTTAGAGCCTTAAAAAGTAAATTTTTATCGATTGTCTGACTTTTGTGTTGACAATCGGGAGAGCAATATTTTTTGTTGCGCCTAAAATTCTTTCCACAATAGACACATTTTTTGACTTTCCATAACCATCTTGGATGTTCTTTATTGCTAACTAAGGCAAAACATCTAGAAGAACAATAAGACACTCCATATTTTAAAAAATCACCCATGCCTCGTTTAAATGTTTTACCACATCCCGGTCTATGGCAACAGAAAGTAACTTGCTTATTTTTTGCTTCATATTGGCATTTGTTAGAACAATATTGTTTCCAATTAAACTTTATAGCCTCGTTGTATCTGCTTATTGGCCTGAAGAAAACCTTATTGCATTTCACACAATTTACGGGGTATAGCATACTTAAATGCTAACCCGAATAAAATACGAGGTCAACAATTAAATATGATACTCATAATGTCAGAGCGGAGGGATTCGAACCCTCGGCCTCCGCCACCCCATGACGGCGCGCTACCAACTGCGCCACGCTCTGAATTATCTTGTATTTTACTACAAAGTAATCCAAACTTTAATAATCATGGAAATTTTTTGGATAACTCTGCTCACAATTGTCGCCTCCGCTGTCGGAACAATTACCGGTTTCGGAATTTCAACCGTCATGGTTCCCATAGTCCTTTTTTTCTACCCCCTTCCCGAAACCCTTCTTTTGGTCGGAATAATCCATTGGTTCGGAGACCTTTGGAAAATGTTTTTGTTCAAACACGGAATAAACTGGAAAATACTTCTTTTCTTTGGAATACCGGGAATTTTAACAGGAATTTTGGGAGCCTATCTGGTTTTTAAACTTCCCGAAAGTCTTCTTTCACAAATAGTCGGCGGACTTTTAATTGCTTATGTGATTTTTCTTATGCTTCGGCCAAAATTTAAACTTCGGCCAAGCGCAACTGTTGCAACTCTCGGCGGGGCAGGGTCGGGTTTTTTGGGAGGCATAAGCGGAGTTGGAGGAGGGGCACTCCGCGCAGTTGTCTTAACCGCCTTCAATTTACCAAAGGCGGTTTATATTTTTACATCGGGACTTTTGGGATTTGTAATTGATGCTTCAAGAATAGGAACTTACATTTTTGGAGGAACTAAGATACCAACTTATCTTATCTGGGGTTTTCTTGTTTTTATTCCGGCTTCATTTATCGGTGCAAAAATCGGCAAGGTTGTGGCCGACAAAATTCCGGAAAAGAAATTCCGATTCGTAATTGCTATCTTTCTCTTCTTGGTAGGAGTTAAATTCCTCTTTTTCCCTTAAGCAACTCTTTCTTTCAGAGCCCGGTAAGCGGAGCTTGGCCGTGCGCAGTCGTCACGCTACGCGTTCCTTCAGTGCACGGTAGAATTTTTGAAGATAATCCTCGGCTTTCTTCCAGTGGTGCTCCCCAAGGCCGGCCTCTGCCAGATTTCTCTCAACTTTCGCCATCACTCTTAAATGGGCCAGTTTTGCCGCCTGAAAAAGTGAAATTCTGTAAACCTCTGCATAAAGTTCGCGCGCGGTGTCTTCGGCTTCGCTGACCAAACTTAGGTCATTTTTGCCCGCTGTTTCTTTTATCAGTTTGAGTTCTAGTGAGGCCACTAATGAAGGTTCAAAAGCAAGTTTCATTTCTTTCTTTATTAATTTATAAAACTTCTTGAGACTCATAAGTGCCTTTTTCCAATTTCTGCCGTTATTTTCTTCGTGAGTTGCAGCAAGAAGATATTTTGCAGCTTCATAAGAAAGTTTTTTGGAAAGCCCGAATTGCTCCTTAAGATGTTTTAGGGCATAATCGCGGAATCGCGTTCCTTCCGGTATTTTTCTAAGCCTCCACCAAGCAAGTTCAAGTCCGGCAACAACTTCCGGTTTAAAAGTGAAATGTTCCACAACATCATTCCCCCCAAATCGTCTTCGTCTGCGGGAATAGTCCAAAATCGCCTCTTTCAATTTTTCCGGCGTAAAATCCGGTAAATGGCTTTGCTCAAAGTAGTATTCTGCGTAAGTCATTTGCCAAGGTAGAAGCCCGCTGGTTCTTTGCTCACCTGAAGTTCGTATAAACAAATCGGGATACGGATAAGGCTGGTTGTGGGTGTCGAGGTAGCTTTCAAAAAGCTTTTCGTCGATTTTATCTGCCGGAAGTTTGTCTTCCACAATTTTTCTTACGGCTCTTATAATTTCGTCTTTTCCTCCATAATCAAGCGCCAAATTAAGAACATGTTTTTTGTAGTCTCTGGTTTCCTCTTCGATTTTACCAATCATCTTCGCAAGTTCTTTTGGGAATTTGTCTTTTCTACCTAAATGAACAAGTCTTACTTTATCTTTATGACACTCTCTTTCGAAATCCCTTAATCCCCTCTTTAGGAGCTTAAAAATTTCATCTATTTCAACCTTGGGACGCTCCCAATTCTCGGTTGAAAACGCCCAAATGGTAAAGGTATGAACACCCATTTCCCTTGAGGCATAGGCTAATTTTCTCACTGCCTCATAGCCCGCTTTATGTCCGAGCCAAGGATTAAGTCCTCTTGCTCTCGCCCAACGGCGGTTTCCGTCTAAAATCAAAGCTATGTGGTCAGGAACACTGGTACCTCGAGGAAGAATAGCTTGATTAGACATGGTTGAAATTATATCATATGGGCCAACCCAAATTTAAATGGTCACCGACATTTTGAATAAATATAAAAAGCTGGTTTGGCCGGAAATCAAAAAATATCTTAAAGACCCCAAATATCCAAGGGGTTTTGAAATTCCAGAGAAATATAAAAAAATTGCCAATTTTCATTGGAAAACCGTAAACGAATATCCCCTGCGCAAGGGAAAATATTTAAGGCCGACACTTCTACTTCTTACCTGTGAGGCTCTTGGAGGCAAGACAAAGGACGCTTTAAAAACTGCTGCAGCCATGCAGCTATCCGAGGAGTGGCTTTTGGCGCACGACGATTTTGAGGATGACTCATTAGAACGAAGAGGCTTACCCACCCTTCATAGATTATATGGAAACGAACTTGCTATAAATGCGGGGGATGCCTTGCAAATAATAATGTGGAAGGTACTTGCCGACAATCAGAAAATTTTGGGTCCCAAGAAGGCGTATCTCGTACAAGATGAATTCCACAAAATATTAACAAGAACTGCGTTGGGTCAGGGCGTAGAAATCAAATGGACAAAAGATAATAAATTAAACTTGGGTGATTCAGACTGGTATTTTATCTGTGACGGAAAAACTTCTTACTATACGATTGCCGGACCCATGCGTTTGGGTGCAATCATCGCAGGTGCCAAAACCCGTGAACTAAAAATTGTTACCAAATTCGGAATTAATCTTGGCAGATGCTTTCAGCTTATTGACGATATACTCGATATAACTTCCGACTTCAAGGGCCTTAAAAAGCAAGTTGGAAATGACATATACGAAGGCAAAAGAACGGTCATGCTTGGCCATTTATTAAGAAATGCAAAACCGGACGACAGAGCCAAAATCATAAAAATTCTTGCCAAAGGAAGAGATGCCAAAACCCAAGCAGAAGTCGGCTGGATAATTAAAAAAATGCACGAGTATAAAAGCATTGACTATGCACGAAATCTGGCTAAGAAATTTAAAAATAACGCGCAGGAAATTTTTGAGAAAGAGATGAAATTTTTAGACAAAAAGCCTTATAGAAATTATCTTTCGGAAATTATTACTTTCATTCTTGAAAGGGAGTATTAAATTTTTAGTTTTTTAAGGATTATTTTAAACCAAGGCGTGTATTTTTGGGGATTTTTTCCGATATCTTTCTTCAGCTCTCCTATCGCCAGCCATTCGTAACCATCAATCTCGCCCGGGTCTGGTTGAAACGGACCGTCGTAATTCCCTACAAAAATAACATCATATTCGTGTTCACCCCAAATTTTGTTATCCATAACGGCTGAATAAATAAATTGAAAAACTTTTTTCAATGGAGTCTTAATGCCAAGCTCCTCATAAAGTCTCCTCGCCGCAGCTTTTCGATAACTTTCTTTGGGGTAAGGATGACTGCAAACAGCATTACTCCAAAAAGACGGCCAGGTTGGTTTGGTTTTTGCTCTTTTGGTAATGAGCATTTGTTTCTTGTTCTTACTAAAAATGACGATGGAAATTGCCCGGTGGAGAGGAACGGGATTTTTGTGTGCCTCAAATTTTTCTTTCTCACCTATAACCGTATCGTTCTTATTAACTAAAACAACTTTTATCTTCTCTTTGTGCTCTGGAGTCATAGGAAATATTATATCAGTCTTGCGCCAATTGAGGGTTTATTTATAATCACCCGTTTTATTCCGTTTAATTTAATAAGGCGTCTTTTAATCCTGGCTGCATTTCTTGCCTGGCAGATGACATGAACATTTGGACCTGCATCGATTGTGAAATAACTCTCAAGTCCCTTGTCTCTCCATTCTATTACCGAAAGCATTACATCTAAAGTTTCAGGTAACCAGTAATAAAGAGGTGGTTCCGAGGTCATCATAACCACATGCATATTAATTGCCTCTTCCTCCAAAATTTCTCCGAATTTTGTAAAATCTTTCTTCTTAAGTGCATCCTTAATTCCTCTAACTTTATTTTTCATTCCCGCAATTCTTACTTTATAGAAAAGACTGCTTTCAACAATAGCGTGCCCCTCAGTAGAACTTACTTTCTTGCTTGACTCACCCACCATTGCAACAACATCACAAATATCCCAATAATTCGGTGGGTAAAGTGAATAAGCATAGGAAGTCTTACTGCTATCTCCCGCCTTCCATTCAACAAAACCTTCAGGCAAAGACCGACAAGCAGAGCCTGATCCGAGCCTTGCTATAATCGAAAGTTCTTTTTCAGAAAGATTAAGGCCTGCCGCCTTTGAAGCGGCCAAAGTAAGTGCCGCAAATCCTGAAGCGGAAGAAGCAAGTCCCGTACCTTTGGGAAAATTATTTCTGCTTTTAACTTTTGCTCTTAGTCTTATTCGCGCTAAATTCCTTATCAAATCTAGTTGTCCTACTACTCGTTCTTTTTCTTTAGCCTTAACTCTTTTACCATCTATATATATAAAATCTTCCTTAAATTTCTCGGAAAACTCAACTGAGGTTGTCGTATAGACCTCAGATAAATTCATCGAAATTGAAGAATTCATGGGTAGGCGAAGTTTTTCGTTGCTTTTCCCCCAATATTTAATAAAGGCAATATTAGCTGGCGCTTTTGCTGTAGTTATCATTAGTCTCCTTCCTTATTGGCAAACACTAATTTAATACGGTTCCGAACTGTTTCTATTACTTCCTTACCATTATCAATCACTGTCCAGCCCTGTTTCTTTCCGATTTGATGCAACAGCTGATTATTACCTAAAACAAAAGGGTTTCCGACAACCTCCAGAACTGGGATATCATGATGTGTATCACCGAAAGCAAACGATAGCTGTACATTTATGCCTTTCTCTAAGTATCGAGATATAAGTTTTCTTTTGGCTGTATCTAATGCCAAGTTCAAGTCTACTTCGCCCGTGTAATATCCAGTGGAGATTCTGCATTTCGTAGCTTCAACTCCTGAAAACCCCAAATATCTTGCTAGGGGCAAAATAGGTTCAATTGGAGACCCCGAAACGGCAATTGTTCTGGCAACCCTTCCAACTACTTTTACCAGCTCCCTAGAAAAATCATATATTCTATACTCTGGGATTACTCCTGAAAGAACCTCCTCTAAAAATGCATCTCCCTGATTAAATATCTTCTCTACTTTCTGACCATTTAGACCCTGAGCATAAGCCCTTACTAGGTCTATCGCAAGCCTGCGATATGCCTTTTTACCTTTGTCAGTTTTTGTGTAAGTAATCAGAGATTCCTGCATTGAACGCCAACTCTCACCCGAGAAAAATCCTTTTTGATTCAAGAATTGAGCGAAAGAAGTAATTGTAAAGCCTTCAATTAAAGTTCCATCCACATCAAAAAAACCAACTGGGTTGGGTCTTTTTAGAGACTCATCTTCAATCCTCGAGCCTAACTCCCCGCGCTCCTGTCCTAACATTGATTATTTTGCCTCCTTTCTCTTCTATTGTTTTTTCTACAAGCTTTGCGCTGTCTTTTGGTACAAAAGCTATCATACAGTCCCCACCTCCCGCTCCAGAAAGTTTTGCGCCGTACGCTCCTCCCTTCCTTGCGGCTAAAATGAGATTTGAAAGTTCTGGACTTCCGATTCTTAACTTTTCTAAAAGCACCTGATTCTCATCCATTAACTTACCCAACCTCTTATAATCACCTTTTAGTAAAGCCTTCCTGCTCTCCTTTGTAATATCTCCAACTGAATCGAAAATTTTTCCAACCAAGCCTTTGTTCTCTTCGTAGAAATTTGCTACTTGTCGAACCAAAGTCGGGGTATCTGCCTTAACTCCTGTATATCCCACAACTAAGGGCAATTCACTGACGGCAAGTGGCTCAATTTTCTTTCCACCAGTTACAAAGTAAATCGTTCCTCCCCAAATGGCGGCAGCAACATCAAAACCAGAACCGACCCCTTGTACATCCAAAATTGTGTTGTAACTTAAATTGAAAATCTTCTTATTATCTAGTGGTTTCTCGAAAACTTCTGACAATGCTTTTATAACACCGACAGTAACGGCAGAAGAACTGCCGAAACCAAACTCGCTCGAAAAATCGCTTCTAGTTTCTATTTTAAGCCCTGATTTTATTCCGAAAGAGTTAAAAAAATTTCTGACAGCAACGCTTACAAATCTTGTTCCCTTTGGAGCCTCCTTCCCACCAAGGTTATTCATTCTCTCTACGTATCCAACCACATCTACATCTGGTGCATAAAGTTCGAGGTTGTCACCATCGGCAATCTCAACTGCAACTCTCATCCGGTGGTCAACTGCCGTTACTATACAAGGTCTCCCATAAACAACGGCATGTTCACCAAACAACATAAGTTTTCCTGGAGCCGACACTTCAACTCGTTCCATCCACCCTTACTCCTTTCTCTCCTAATTTTAGGTTAAACATATCTAAATTTTCTTTTTCTGCAAATTTTAGTAGCTTATCTGGATTAGAATGGTAACACAGAATAATCCCAGACCCCAATTTCTTTCCTCCTGCTCCCAATATCTTTGCTGCACCACCCATCTTCTCTATTTTTCTTATAATAAACTGAGTGAAAAGAGAAACTACATCCAACTTTTCCAGTAGTTTTTCGTTTTCTTTTAACAATTCAACTGAAGATGCATTCTCTTCTCCTGTCAAAAGTTTTAGAAAGGCCCTTGTTATCCCTTCAATATTTACAAAAATTCTTTCAATCTTTTTGCGATGATTCTTGTAATATTTACCTACCATACTTACCATTTCCTTCGTAGACTCATCGGGTTTTCCTGTATCAATAAAAAATATCTTTGGAAAATTTTTTGAAGGGCTAATTTTCGAAAAAATTTTAAGAGATTCCGCCTCTTTTCTGTACCATAAAAATCCTCCGTATGTTGAAATTGTATTATCACCCCCGCTGGGATTTCCATGTCGTCTTTTCTCAATTTTATAGGCTTCTTTATTTATTTTCTCTAAATCCCATTGCCCACCGCCCAGTTTTAATTTAAGAGCGGAAATAGCTACTGCATATGCGGCGGATGAACCCATTCCACAACCGATGGGAATATTTGAATCAATCAACCTTTTTTTTCCTCCTTCGCTAGTTATAGAAAGCCTGCGGCTAACAGCAGTAAGAAGAGCGGGGTGCCCGTAGACAACAGCGTATTCACCTGAAAGAATTATCTTGCCTGGAGCGGAAACCTTAAGGTTTTTGGCCTTTTTGTTCATCTAGCTTTTTCAAAAGGGCATCCATATGAGTACCTTCCAAAATTACCGAGCCCTCAGAAATCATACCCCACCACTCACGACCCTCCACCGTATCAGGTTTTAGGGCTTTTTCGGGAACAAAAATAGGATTTTCCTTCGTGCCTATATTAACTTTATTTACCGATGCGTCGCTCATATGCTATGAACTCTTGAATTGTACCTAAAAGTTCGCCCGGCTTCAAGTCGGGAAAGAGTTGGGGTAAGAATACCCAACCAGCATAGCCGGTTTGAAGGGGCATAAATCCACTTGTGTGGGGAATCTCCCCGGCGGGTGTTCCTGTCCGAACAACCAAGTCAGGTATAGGCTGTCCGGAAGTATCTAAATAGTGCAAAATGATTTCTGGATTACTCAGTAAGTCAGAATCATTAAGTTTTCCTCTCTTTGTATCTTCAAACATTTTTACCACGGCTCTTGCCAATTCGTCTAAACCGCCATAATCGAGAGCTAAATTTACAAAACGATCATTAAAACCTGCTGTGTTTCTTTCTAGGCTATCAATTGCCATAACTACGCCTTGGAATAATCTATCCTTTCGTCCTAGGTGAGTAAATTTGGTTCTATTTTCAACCAACGTCCTTAATGATTCACTATCTGCCAAGTGTTTTGCTGCAAGACCCATTACAAAACCTACTTGCTCTTCATCTCTCTTCCAATTCTCTGTTGACCACGTCCAGAAAGTTAAATGCCTGATGCCCCAATTCCTCGAAGCTTTCATTATACCTTTTATGACTTCTATACCAGCTCTGTGTCCGTCATATGGTTTAAGACCTTTCCCAACCGCTGCCCGTCTGTTTCCGTCGCAAATAATCGCTAAGTGCTTGAAGCTATCTGGAACTTTAAATTCTGGTGTATCTCTCCATGTCAACTCTATGTCAGAAACCCAAGCTTCTAGATTTGTTTTACTGCCCCATTCTGCTCCTTGCGCTGCTGTCATGGCAATAATATACCTTGATTAATCAAGTAATTCCACTCATCTAAAAACCATGGAGTAAAACTTATTCCCTCTTTCATCATTCTTCCAACTTCGTCGGGGGAATAAAACCCTGACTCTTCTATTTCAGCTGGATCGGCTTTTATTGGTTGATCGTAAGTTACCTTAAAGCTCACAACGAATTCATAATCTTTAATCTTGCCGTCTTGATATTCGTTTTTCTGAAGATGAACATCTCTCAACTCCTCTGGTGTAATCTCTGCGCCTATTTCCTCTTGTAACTCTCTTTTTGCTGTTTCCTGATAATCTTCCCCTAAGCCTACATGCCCGGAAACACCTCCATCCCAGTAACGAGGACAGACATCTTTATTCTTGCTTCTTTTTTGCAGAAAAATCGCTCCTTTACTGTTAAAAATGAAGATTATTACGCTTCTGTGGTAAAGTCCTTCGCTATGAAGTCGACGGCGTTCTGCCTGACCTAAAAGCCTCTCTTGTTCATCATAAAATTCCAATATTTCTGCGCTCATCAATATTCTCTTTGCAACATAAAGTCGGCTATGCCCAAAAGATAGTCTTTTGATTCCTGTTCCATTTGGACATCCTCTATCGCTGTTTTAGCTTTAGAAATCAAGGTTACTGCCAAATCACGAGAAGAAGCTAAGGCTCCGGTTTCGACCATCAAATTTTGTACCCATCGATAATCATCTTGAATTAAGTCTGGATTCCCCAAAACACCCCTGAATCTCTCCAGTTCTTCTACCCTCCCCTCTTGGTTTAGTTTCTCAATAGTTTCTAGTACCAAAAGTGTTTTTTTACTCTCTTTCAAGTCAGAGTCAATGGGTTTACCCACTTTCTCCTCATCGCCAAACATGCCCAAAATATCATCTTGAATTTGAAAAGCAATTCCCAATGGCTTTCCGTATTTTGAAAGGGAATCAAGCAACTCTGGAGATGCGCCCCCAAGCAAAGCACCAATTAAAAGAGGCTTCTCAACCGTATATCCAGCAGTCTTAAATTCCATTACTTTCATAATCCAATCCCTTTCAAGAGTGTCCATCTTATTACCCAAAACATCAAGGCACTGTCCAAAATTTATTTCTAGGCACATCTCATCCAACAACTGCCTTGCTGACACAACTTTCCCGCTATCTGGAAATTGGGACAGAGACTTACCGGCTAATGCGAAAATTGTATCTCCGGCAATTATTGCCACAGAGTTTCCCACTTGTTCGTCCCCCAATTGTGAAGCTAAAACTTTGTGGACTGTGGCTTTCCCACGCCGAAGGTCAGAATGGTCCATAATGTCGTCATGAATCAAGGCCCCGGCATGAACCAGTTCAACGGAAATAGAAGAATGGATAGCAGCTTCATCGTCCATTCCTCCGGCAGCTTTGTAACCACAAAACAAAAATGCGGGCCTTAATCTTTTTCCCCCTTGGGCTGCAAACTCCGCACCAACTCTTAAAAAATTTGCTAACTCCGGCCTTAGGGTTCTGGCTTGCTCAATTTCTTGGGCAAAAAACTCTAAAAGGGCTAGGTCAAACCTTTTTTTAAAATTGGAGAGTTGGGACACTGCCTTTTCAGCTCTTTCCGAAGGTGCTATAAATTCATGGTTTGATGCCATATTGGTTTATCTCTTTGGGGATTGTTTTTGGCGTCTGGACTTGCCGCCCATGCCGACTTTGCGTCTTTCCCTGGTTCTTGCATCTCTGGTTAATAGTCCTGCTTTCTTAAGGGTTGGTCTGAACTTTTTTGGGTCGGATTTTGTGAGT
>Ga0209210_1002947_pt1 | contig 11949 bp, 13 predicted proteins | sample RifGroA1_FD_183991 | JGI IMG/M metagenome (GOLD analysis project Ga0209210, IMG submission 183991) | Contaminated groundwater microbial communities from Rifle, Colorado, USA - Rifle Groundwater A1 (SPAdes) (version 2) | ecosystem: Environmental > Aquatic > Deep subsurface > Groundwater >...
GAAAACTATAGTCACTAGTTCCTTAGTTTTCTAAAAAATTTATTTAGATATGATTAAGTTAAAACCTTGTAATACAAACATTATATACACAGGATTGCATCCGATACTCAATCAATGAATCAAATCGAAGTATACTTATCTCAGCATTTTTGTCAACTAACTGTATTCGTCCACTGTTAATAACTTAAAAACAAAATTTTATAGTTTTTTGAATCAAGTACTCGGTGCTGGCGACTGCCTACTTTCGCCAAAAAGACTATCATCGGCTCAACAAGGCTTAACTTCTCTGGTTCGAATGGGTGAGCTTGGGAAAGGGACCCGACCGCAAGACTCATTGAGAATTTTTCTAGTGTACTCACGACGAAAAAGTCCAATAGTGCTGAAATGCGATAAGCATTTCAGAGTCGGAGCACGACGATGCGAGACGGGATAGCGGAATTTTTCAGCAGAAAAATATCCGTATCAGCCCCTGTAAGGGGGAGGTGAGACCTAAAAATCTTTATTTTTCTTCAACACCATTTTTATTAATTTTAGCAAAAACACTTTTACCTTCTTGAAATATTACAGATCTACGATATTTTTTTGCAATTTCCTTGGCATATTCAATTGCTTTTTCCATATCAAGATAACCATCGTTCTTCTGTTCCACATCTTTGCCGTCAATTCCATAAGATAAATAGTAAAGTGGGCCACCTTCACCACCTGTCCTAACTAATTTTAGATCAATGGGATCCTGCTCTTTTTCAGAACCCTCAGAATGTCCTAGGGTTTCAAAGACATTATTCTTATTATCCATATTTATATTTAATTTTTAATTAGAAACCCGACCTTTTTATAATACCACATTTTTGCAAAAATCTTTTTAAATTTTAATTTCTTGTTTTTAATTCAACTTCCTCTTTTTTAAGATCAAATCTTACAATAAAATTTTCAAAAAATCCTTTTTGTCCAACAATTCCATAAGGAATAACTCTTCCAGCAACGTCCGGCATAAAACCAGCTTCAATTTTAAAATCCCAACCACCAACTTCAATAGTTACTGGATGCAAATAATACAGAGAGGCTTTGCCACCCACGCCAAAAACTTCTTTAACTTTTCCCTTTTTAATATCTATGCCTATTGCTTCGCCAACACTCTGGTCAAATAAACAAATATCCGCACCAGAATCAACTAGGACTTCATATCTTACAGAATTTTCTGCATGCTTTAATCTTGCTTCTATGACGGGTCTTAGAGCAGAACCATATGCCTTATATTTGAATTTCATAATGACCCAACATAAGTAAATAGACTCTCAGGCATGCGAGTTAATATTGGATCACTGTATCCATTTTTTTTTGCTTTTTCTAAGGCTTCTTTGAGAGTTTTTCCTGAACTCAAAACTGTTACCTCATCATCAGCAAGAGCAACCCAAAGACCCTTATATTTCTTATAGATTTTTGTCCAATCAATAGCCATATGCTTAATAATAACAAATCAATGAAAAACTGCAACAAACAAAAAACCAGTAAATGTTTACTAGTTTTCTAGAATCAAGTACTCGGTGCTGGCGACTGCCTACTTTCGCCAAAAAGACTATCATCGGCTCAAATTCTGTTCGGAATGGGAAGAGGTGTGACCTTGAATACATTGTTCTGGCGCCTAGCTACTTTTGCCATGAAAGACTATCATCGCCACTAGCGGGCTTAACTTCTCTGTTCGGAATGGGAAGAGGTGTGGCCCCGCCGTCAAAGCACCAGAACATTATATTCAAGGTTATTTGAAATCTAAATTGAAAACTGAGTTTTAGGCTTTAGCTTAGTTTAAAACTAAAAACTGAAGCGTAAATTGAGGTGCACTCCGTGAGGCTGACAATCCTCTACCTCTGGTAGTAGGTAGACCATACAAGGGCACGGAGTGCACAAAAGAACAAACAGATTTTATCCCAAAACTCAATTTTCAATTTTTCTCGCCCACACCGAAGTTTCGGCGAGACAAGTGTGATTTTCAAATTTCTTAACAGGAATCGAAACATTAGTACTTCTCAGCTCAACGCATTACTGCGCTTACACTTAAAGCCTATCAACGTGATCATCTCTCACGGTTCTTAACGATTCCTAATCTTAAAGCTGGCTTCCCTCTTAGATGCTTTCAGAGGTTATCCATTCCCGACATAGCTACCGAGCAGTGCCCTTGGCAGGACAGCTCGCACACCAGAGGTCAGTTCACATCGGTCCTCTCGTCACATAATCCCCTATTTCTAGGAGTGTAGACTATATCTTCATCCTTTCCTGTACTCAGAAAGAGGATGTTGGCGTATTACAAGCATAAGCCTGTCTCTAAATAAGAGACTTTCCAGCGTTATGCAAGTCCGTCTTGATTATCAAATCAAGAACAAGTCGTTACGGGGTCAAATCTAAAATTTTATACAATTCGCTTTTTGTTTTTTTCTTTTTAGTAACATAGTTTTCACTTTGAATTACTAAAATTAGGTCAATAAGTTTAGCTAATTGCTTTTTTGTTAGCTTACTGAACTTAGTATTAGATAATATTTCACACGCTTGTAAAAGCGCTTGAGTTTGAAGTTTTTTGAATTGAATATATGGCGACAAATTTTTAAGAATATTTCTTATTTGTTCATAGCCATTTATTCTCAATTCGGTCATTCCATCATTTCTTCTGGAAATATAACCAATACCCAAAACTTCTTGTATCCAATACAAAGCCTTTTCGTGCCTAGTATCTTGATAGAAACAAATTGTAGTCATAAAACGAATTGCTCGTTTAGTATCGCTTCGCTTTTTAAGCTGAAGCATCAGACTACCGTCTCCATCCAGAAAACCGGCAATATATGCTAACTTGATTTTAGATCGACTTCCCACGGTATTATCTTAACATATTTCTGGTCCTCAAGCGAATTATAGTACCAAAGACCGTTCGATACTACTTTTCATTGAACAAGAAAAAGTAATGAGGATTTCACCGTTATTAGCCACTTTTTCATCACACATTTCTGCGTGAAGTAGCAGGCCCTTACGGGCTACTAGATGCAAATCTTTTCAAGAATCAACGAGTGCAGTAGATAGGAGACCAACCTGTCTCACGCATCTACGTCCATAATTACTTATGGGATTGGACTGTGACATCGACTCAAATGAGTCGTCTAACATTCAGTCTCTACGGGCGAGTTAAAAAACTCTTCCCTCGGCGTTACCCTCTCTTAAAAGAGTTCGGGTTTCTCCGATATAAGTTAGCTTGCCATCTCATATTACTACAAGACGCCGCCGTGATTGCTAAAAATTTAGCAATGATTGATTTCGATTAAAACAGTTCAAATTTTTAAGTTCAAATTCCTCTGAGGGTTCAAACTGTCGAAAAAACAATTACGAATTAAGAATTAGTAATTGCGAATTTAAATACAAAATGCATTTTCATTCGTAATTCGTAATTGATAATTGTCAATTATTTGTTCAACGGTCTGAACCCAGCTCGCGTACCTTTTTAATTGGCGAACAGCCAAACGCTTGGCAGCTTCTCCGCCGCCGCGCTAAGGTGAGCCGACATCGCTTGTCGACATTTTTCTCCCGTTACCGGAAGGATCGGACTATATCTTCACCCTTAAAAATATTTTCATATTTTATAAGGGGTTCGGCGTGTTAGCGTAAAATAAATTTCTACGCTCCGACCAGTTAAGGTCAAGTCTCTACAGGGTCAATTCAGCACTAATTTCTAAGCTCTTGACAAAATAAGTATAATCTGCTATACTACCACAAGTTGGAATTGCCTTAGTGCGCCAACGAAGTCGTAGTGTGCTCCGAACTACGCCATCCTGCGATCCACAGTGTTAAAGCGGTCGAGAGATGTACATCTCGGAGAGGTGGGCGGACGCATGTCTTAGCCCACTTTTTTATTGTCTAAAAACTCAAAAATTAGTACTGAACGACTTCCCGCGGTATTGTCCATGTTTATATTATACCATTGAGGTATAAGTCTAGTGCATGGAGTCCACCGTTATAAGCCAAATTATTTTTGTATCGCATTACTACGATAGGCGCCCCGATGTTTCTCAACTTTTACATTGAGAGTTAAGGTGCCGAACTCCGCCGTCGATATGAACTCTTGGGCGGAACTAGCCTGTTCATTACAGTGGCTAGTACATAGACTATATCATCACCCTATAAATTTAATCTACAATTTAAATTATTTAGGGGTCGGCGTGTTAGCATTCATCTTTGTTCGACAATAGATGAACACTCTGACCACAAAAAGTGATCAAGTCGTTACGGGGTCAAAGAGTTTGTATTGCAATGATTCAATAATAAATGGACGAATGAGAGCTTGAAGTTTTTTAGTCTCCTTCGCTCCAAAAAACAAAACGAAACCCTTGTTTTTCTTATCATAGATTGTGGTAACAATATCAAAATTTTTCTCGATAGTTTTTTGTAATATTTCTGTCTCAGTACGAGTTACTCGGCCGAGATAAATATAACTGTTTCTATCTATTTTGCTAAAGTAGCCATCGTCCATATACCATACAGCAAGTGTGATTGGTTCGGTAAGAATTTCTCCAATATCATTTGGAATAATTTTCTTTCCGTTTGGATAAAAATACTTTCGCCATTTTCCAAAAACAGGTCCCGCACTAGATTGCCACCGGCAATACTTGTAAGTTTCTTTGCTTTTTGGATGAATTCTTTCAAGATAAGTTGGCTTGCCTTGAAATAATCTGCCAAAAATATTTCCTTTCCATAAAACATAATCTTTTTGCTTTTGACTATGTTCCAATCTTAATCTGGCATTCTTCTCTCCGGTTTTTTGCAAAAAACCATCCCCGAGTATCGTGCCGATTAAAACATTCGTCTGCTGTTTGGTTAATTTCATTACTACTGCCATATACTGAATTATACATTAATTCTCTCGACTTCCCACGGTATTGCGCATTTTTAATGCGGTTCCACCGTTATAAGCCGTTTTTTATCCGCAAATTACTTCGCGGAGGGACAACAGGACTCTTCTAAATATTTCTATCGCAGAGTCTATCCCTAGAGTAGCTTTTATCCGTTAATCTTCCACCGCGTCTAACACGGGTGGTCGGTTCACTTAGTTCTGGTTTCCCACCTGCTTGAGATGTACCTCTTACAGTCAAGCCAGCTTGTGCCTATACACTATCGGCACGGTTTCCATTCGCGCCTAGCTGACCTTTAAACCCCTCCTTTACTTTTTAGGCATTTCTGTTAAATGTCAAAGGCGACCTTTGACATTGATGTTTTGTTAACATCCTTCATGTCGCCATGAAGATCGGACTATACATTCATCTCTCAATTTTTTTAATTGGGATGGTTGGTTTGTAGTCTCTGAGGGAATTATTTTTCATTAGCTATATCTGTCATAGCCTTTTGAATTTTCGTTAAATTATCTTGAATAGTTTCCAGTCTTTTTTGAAGAATTCCGGGTTCAATAGTATCACCCATAGCCAATGATCCTATTATTATTTCCAACTGATCTTTCAAGCCATTCATTTCAATTGAAGACAAATTAGCAATTTTTTCTCTTCTTGCCCCATCTTTTTCGATGACTGTTTTTGTCGCAAATTCTATTCCCATAATTTTTTAATTCCCTGCTGATTGACCGCAGGTATACATTGTTACTTTTAATATTTAACGACTAAAAGTAGTATACCATACCCGGTTTTCCCAGCAAATTCCCAACTTTCCAAATGTTGAACACCGAGTGTCTAACATTTGCCCCCCTATTTTTGTTTCATGTCAAAGCAAATATCTTTTTGTCTTTGACATTGGAGCTGTAAAATTCGAAGATTCGAATTCAAAAATTCAAATCCTCGAGGGTACAGCCCCAGTAAAACTATCCGCCATATACTGTCTCAAAGCGTTTTTGCCGCTTTGGTTAGAACATATCCTCAAAAAGAATGGTATTTCACTGACGAGTAGAATTCATCCAAAAACGAATCCATCAGACCTCTCCCATCTATGCTACGCAGTCCAAAAACATGCTCAATATAAAGTTATAGTAAAGCTTCATAGGGTCTTTTCGTCTAACTGCACTTAACCGGCATCTTCACCGGTATTGTATTTTCACCGAGCTGGTCCCCGAGACAGTTCTCCAGTCATTATACCATTCGTGCGCGTCGGAACTTCATGTTCCTTCCACTATTTCTAGTGGCACTGACTATATCTTCATCCGATCAATTTTAAAATTGATTTAGGAGCTGGCGTGTTATCTGCTAATAAATTAGCAAATCTAATCTTTCTGTAATTTACAGTTAGATTAAGTCGATACGGGGTCAAACTACTCAGATTTTTGGGGTCAAATATATATGACAATACTAATCTTTAAAGGTAATCTTTCTCCTAAGAAAGGACCAACTTATGAAAGATGCTCTTTACGCCCTCGGATTCACAGTCTTGTTTTACGCGACATGCATCCTGCTATTGATGACATACACTATGGTATACAGACTCCTTGTGAGAAAGTTACCAAAGCATATTGTCAAGAAGTTACGGCTTGAAGAAAGCCTTGCATTTCTCGAAAACATGATCAAAAAAAAACTGAGAAAATCCAAATCGTTCCAAAGCACTCCCCTGAAAAGGAGTGTCTTTTTTAACCCAAAAATCTAAGTAGATTGACTTCCCACGGTATTCTCCTGCTTTCATAGACTTACCTCAAGTCTCCAGCGAGGACTCCACCGTTATAAGCCAGAAATTTCCCTCAAGATTACTCTCGAGGCGGGCAGTTCCTACCCGACACATTCTGTTACTTTCCTCCAACACTACAAGAGTTGGAGTAACTCCGACGCTATGTCGGAGCGGTCTGGCGCGAGCCAGACTCTGCATGTCGCCATGCAGTTCAGACCATATCATAATCTCCGACCAGAAAGTTCAGAGACTTTGGCGTGTGGTCGTTGAGGAGCTGTTGAAATACGAACATACATCTTTTTCTTTGTCGCGTTTGTCGGAGTGGATACTGATTGAGAAACATTTCGCATATATTCTTTAATATATTACGACCATTTATTTCAAGGTGATAAACACCATCTTTTCTCAACCTAACATTTCCATAACCGATAAATTTCTGCAACAGTTCAATTATTTTTCTGTCTTTCATAGCAATAGCAAAGAATGGTTGTTTGTAAAGTCCAGAAGACTTAAAACCAAATGAACCCTCTCCGTCTATCACCCCTGCGAGAAAATAACCAAGAGAATCTTTGTGAATAGTTAGTAAATCAAATTCTTGATCTACAATACCATTCTCTTTGAGTTCTCTTAATTTTGCTCGCAACTTTTCCATTTCTGCAGTTTTTTCTTTTTGAAACTTACTCGTTTTGTGATCTGCAAGATACACGAGAGCGTTTTTCAAAAGTATAATACGATTTTTTGCCAAATCGCCTGCGAGAATTGGATATTGCTCAAGAAAATCAAGCACGATTCGCACTTTATCTTTTCCTCGAGCTGACAGATTATAAGCGCCCTTGACCGAAGTGATAACACCCCGACCATTCATAACTTCACGGTTGATTTCCTTTAAGATTTTTTTGTCTGCATTTGTAACAGTAAGATCAATCGCGTAGTAAAATCCTTTCGGATTTTTGTTTGTTGCTTTAATAATTGAGCAAGACATTTCTGCTGACATAAATCCTGAAAACCAGAATTTGGTCGCATTCAACATTTCCTGCGGATTGTCTGCACTCAAAACATTTTTACTCATCTGATAATTATATCAAATAAGTAGCTTGAGATACACAGAGTTTCCCGCATATAGCCAAGTTTTCCGCAAGAATCGCTTCTTGCGGTCCCAGTCATTTTAGGTATTTCGCTTTTCGTTTCTTGTAGTACGAAGGACCATATCTTCTCCCAATTTTCTTTTTGGGGGCATGGCGTATGGTCTCTGAGGGGTCAATTACGACTTCCCTGCTGATCATCCTTCGATTTAACTCAGGACTTCCCAGCATATAGCCATGTTACCGATTATGCATTACTGCATAATGAGGCAGCATTTTACGTTTGGTATAATGATTTAATTATTTACCTAAACTCGTAATTCTACAACAGTCCCAGTTCTTATTGACTCATTATTATACAATAAATATAAAATAAGTCAATAACCTTAGGACCGTTATAGTTACGGCCGACATTCACCAGGGCTTATATAACTCACCATATCTTTCTTGCGAAAAATACAACGGCTATATTTGACCTTCTGGCATTGGTCAGGCATCACCCCCTATACATCCTCTTACGAGTTCGCAGGGAGCTGTGTTTTTGGTAAACAGTTGCCAGAGATACTTTCGCTGCGCCCAGCCCCACTTTTAGGTTAAAGCAAACAATCTTTTATTCGCTTAAATAATTCTTTTTTAGTATTACCATTATGTTTAATTCTGTATTCTCTAGTCCTGGCATTTTCTTCAGATTTATAAGCTTCAGCATAAACAATAATCCATTTACCATTTTTTCTTGTAGTAAATTTTTTACCTTTATTATTATGCTCTATAAATCTTCTCTTTAGGTCAGTTGTATATCCAACATATAATTCTTTCGAAGAATCATTTTGAATAATATAAACATAATGCATTACTGTATTATAACCCAAAAGTGGGGCTGGGAAGCCTTATCCCGAAGTTACGGCTGCTTTTTTGCCGAGTTCCTTGGGGACCACTCACTCGTTCGTCTTGGTCTAATCGACCTGATCACCTGTGTCGGTTTGCGGTACGGATTCTATATTTATAAGTTTAGAGATTTTTCTTGGAAGCGTGCTTTGTATCATTATTCTATCCCGAAGAATAAAACTTTTCGCTTCTTTTTCATGCGCCATTTAAGGCACTCTGCGGATTTTCCTACAGAGCACAATCAAGACACGAACTTCAAATCCAATAATGAGCGATACATACTACTCTCCGTTATCCCATCACAAAATACAAAAGTGTAGGAATATTAACCTACTGTCCATCGAGTACGGCTTTCGCCATTCCCTTAGGCCCGACTAACCCTTGGCTGATTGACATTACCAAGGAAACCTTGATCTTTCGACGTGATGCGTTCTCAGCATCATTGCGGTTACTTGTGCCAACATTCTTACTTCCACACGCTCCAGAAGCTCTCACGAGTCTTCCTTCACAGCAGAGTGGAACACTCTCCTACCACTCGTAGACTTCATCAAGAACCCAAACGGAAATTGAAAATTCCCGCTTGGGAACACATATTTTATTTCACAAAAAGTGAAATGGTCGGGATGATCGGATTTTCACCGACAACCTTTTCCACTCAAAAGTGGTTGCTCTAAAATATTGAGCTACACCCCGACACAAAACAAAAGAACAATTTTTCTTGATGAAGTCTACGAATCCTCACATTCGGTACCATGCTTAGCCCCAATTATTTTCGACGCAAAATCTCTAGATGAGTGAGCTGTTACGCTATCTTTAAAGGATGGCTGCTTCTAAGCCAACCTCCTCATTGTTTAAGAAATCTCACCTTCTTGTCTTACACTTAGCATGAATTTAGGGACCTTATATTGAGATCTGGGCTGTTTCCCTTTTGGCCAATGGAGCTTCGCCCCCATGGCCTAACTGCCGTGTTCTTACTTTTAGTATTCGGAGTTTGATAGGTTCAGCGATCTTTCGACCTGTCCGAACCTTCCAGTGCTCTACCCCTAAAAGAAACACACGACGCTAGCCCTAAAGCTATTTCGGAGAGAACCAGCTATTACCAGGTTCGATTAGCTTTTCACTCCTTACCACAAGTCATCCGAAGACGTTGTACGATCTACCGGTTCGGTCCTCCATCCGTCTTTCGACGAACTTCAACCTGCTCATGGCAAGCTCACCTGGTTTCGGGTCTTATGCATTTTACTTTGCTATCAATTAAGATAACTTTGCGCGCTATTAACACTCGGTTTCCCTTCGGCTCTGCTGTTTTAGCCAGCTTTGCCAGCAAAATGAATAAACTCGTTGGCTCATTCTTCAATAGGCACGCCATCGCGGCATCACGCTACGCATGATGCCAATTAAAAATTACGAATTACGAATTTGAAATTTAATTCTTAATTCGTAATTGAAAATTCGTAATTGCATCACATGCAATGTGATGCCGCTCTGACTCCTTGTAGACATACGGGTTCAGGTCTATTTCACCGCCCTAATCGGGCTACTTTTCACCTTTCCCTCACGGTACTAGTTCACTATCGATCTTTAAGAGTATTTAGCCTTAGCGGTTAGTTCCGCTGGATTCCCCCCGGCCATTCATTTCCTGGGGTACTCAAGAATAGCAATAAAAGAGATAAATTATTTTCGCTCACGGGACTATCACCTCCTATGGTGTCGCTTTCCAGCAACTTAAGCTAATAATTTATTTTTTGACTCCTCTCTAATTAAATAAAAACTGCTACCTTACAACCCCCCTCATATGCAATTAAGCATATGAGGGGTTTGGGCTTCTTCCTTTTCGCTCGCCGCTACTGGGGAAATGCATATTTGTTTCTACTCCTCCTGGTACTGAGATGTTTCACTTCCCAGGGTGCGCTCTTTTATCATAAAGATAAAAATTGTTGAGGTATACTCAACAGGGTTTCCCCATTCGGAAATCTTCGGATCAAAGGTTGCTAAGCACCTCCCCGAAGCTTATCGCAGCAACGCCACGTCCTTCTTCGCCTCTTAAAGTCAAGGCATCCACCGTACGCCCTTAAATTTCCTGTTAAGAAATTTGAAAACCACATCTCCTCACCATTTTCGGGGAAAAACAAAGCTCAAAAAACTTATATCCCGACCGCTCGAGACTCAAATCTTTTTTAAGCTTTTTCCTGCCTCCAATAAAGACCCTGAAGATGCAAATTGCATTTCAGAAAACTAGGACAGGAATTAAGTTTTCAAAGTGTCATTCATCCTGATTTTTGAACAAAAAAACCGCCTTTCGGGCGGCTAACAGACAAAAGAAAGTCTGCAATTAAGGCCGCCTTTTGAACTTGTTTCTTGTTATATTCATACTGATTAGAAGAGTATAATCTATCGGGAAATGGATGTCAAGAAAAATTAGATCCTTGATTTTATTGAGTCTACTACGTGAGCAAACTTATTTATCATCTCGTCTAAGACTCTCCTTACTTTGAGGTCAATAGCTCCAAAATCACCTTTCTGAATCTTTAAAAGAATACCAACATTATTATCAAGTACTGAACCAATCTCTTTTAATTTAAAGTTTGCTTCTTCTAAAGCATTTTCTGGTAGTTTTTCACTCGGCATAAAATTTATTTTATTTTTAACTTTAATAATTTCGACCAGTTATAATTACGTAAATTCTGGTAAGCCAACAAGTTTCTTACCAATCATTATTTTACCAAGATTCTTTTTTCCGAATCTCTCACTCGCGCCAATTATTTCAAGAAAAAGCGGTTGACCTTTTTTATCTAAGTCCAAAAAAATCAAAGGAGAAAGCTCCATAGTTTTATCTACTGGACCTGTTTTAAATTCTATATTTAGGGCATCTGCCTCTTTATCATAACTTATTCTCATAGACTTATTTTATAACTTTTTTTTTAGCTTTTGCAACCCAGTGCGCTGTTAAGACTATAATATGTTCTCTCTTCCTTTTTATAATAACTTTCCTACAAAGTTTTCCAAATTTTTTATATAATTCTTTCTTCTCTAAAATCATAAGTCAGCCTTGTTAAATGAGGATTTTTGATTGTTTCAATTACAAATTGTCTGTTTATTTTCCTTTGACCAAGTTTTATTATCAAATGTTTGGTAAATATTATTGACATGTTGTTATTATACAAAATAAAGCTAAAAATCAAAAAGGATGTCGACCAGCGTAACCTGAGGACATCTTTTTTGATTTTAGTGACTATCTAAATGAGGGGTACCCCAAATCCTGGACACATTTTCTCTTCTAAAAAGAAGTAGAATAATGTCATGGAAAACAACATATTAAATTACAAAAGCAAAAGAGGAGTTCATGTGC
>Ga0209210_1002952_pt1 | contig 11936 bp, 10 predicted proteins | sample RifGroA1_FD_183991 | JGI IMG/M metagenome (GOLD analysis project Ga0209210, IMG submission 183991) | Contaminated groundwater microbial communities from Rifle, Colorado, USA - Rifle Groundwater A1 (SPAdes) (version 2) | ecosystem: Environmental > Aquatic > Deep subsurface > Groundwater >...
CCCGATGCGAGATTAAAGAATCTTGCGGAGATTTCTCATTCGAAAAAAATCGTCCCTGCCGTAGTTGAATTCGTTGATATCGCCGGGCTAGTTAAGGGCGCCGCCGAAGGGGAAGGCTTGGGAAACAAATTTTTAACTCATATTCGCGAGGTTGACGCGATTTTGGAAGTAGTGCGGGCATTCGAGGATGATAGCGTTATACACGTAGCTGGCAAACCGAATCCAGCTTCGGACATTGAAACGATTAAAATAGAACTCGAACTAAAGGACATTGAGACTAAAGAAAAAGCAAAAGATCCGATGCAATTGCAACTGCTTTCCCAAAAACCGATTCTCTATGTCTTTAATGTTTCCGAAAATAGCAAACTTTTATTCCCCGACTTGCCTAGCTCTATTGCGCTGGATATTAAGAAAGAATTTGAATTATCAGAATTATCAGAAAAAGATCGCGAGGAGCTCGGCGAACAATCAGGATTAGGCGAACTTATACGAAAAGCGTACGAACTTTTGAACTTGATAACTTTTTTCACGACCGGCGAAGACGAATCGCGAGCTTGGACTATTCCTAAAAACTCAACTGCTCCGCGCGCAGGACGAGCTATACACAGCGATTTTGAAAAAAAATTCATTCGCGCCGAAGTAATCCCATACGATAAATTCGCTGAATTAGGCTCAATGGCTAAAGCCCGCGAATCAGGCCTTTTGAGAACCGAGGGAAAAGAATATATAGTCAAAGACGGGGATATTATTGAATTTAAAATTTAAGTCTGATATACTTTTCCCATGCAGCCAGAATCGAAATTATACGAAATTACCTATATATTGAAAGGGGAAAGCGAAGAAGAAGCTATAAATAATCTCGACAGTTTGAAAAAATCCGTCGAGGAAAACGGCGGGATGAATTTAGAAGAATCGAGATCGTTTAAACGCCGCCTTGCTTACCCGCTGGGGAAAATTAGGGAAGCTTTTTCAGGGAGTATAAAATTCTTCCTGAAGCCGGATGCTATTAAAAATCTGGAAGAGTTTTTGAAACGCGAGAATAATATTATAAGATACCTTATAACCGTCTCAAGGCGCCAAACGAACAAGCCGCCTCAGCCTAAAAAAATCAGGAGAGTGGCTGAAATAAGCAATAGCGATATCAGGGAAATTGACAAAAAATTAGAAGAAATTTTAGGACAATAAAATGAATTTAAACAAAGTATTTTTAATCGGGAACTTGACGCGCGATCCGGAGACGAGAGCTTTGCCGTCAGGCCAAAGCGTGGCCTCGTTTGGAATTGCCACCAACAGAATATACAAGAAAGACGGCAAACAGGAAAAACAAACTGAATTTCATAACATAGTCGCGTTCGGACGGCTGGCGGAAATTTGCTCTCAATATCTAACCCGCGGCAAGATGGTTCTTGTGGAAGGGCGGCTCGTTAATCGAAATTGGGAGGCTAAAGACGGCACAAAGAAAAACCGAACGGAGGTCATAATGGAAAATATGCAGATGGGCCCGAAGGGAGATTGGAAGCCCGCCGACTCGCCGGCAGGCGAGGCCGTAGCCCCAGCAAAGGCTGGAAGCCCTAAGGAGGAACTTGAAACAATCGAATATCCAAGCGATGAAATAAATCCAGATGAGATACCATTCTAAAAATATCGAAAAGCAGTGCCATTTTTGCACGTCTAATGTAAAGAGAGTGGACTATAAGGATACTCTCGTCTTGAAACGTTTTTTGGATCCCCAATACAAGATAATGCCAAAAAGAAAATCCGGACTTTGTTCGCTACATCAGCGAAAGCTTGCGAGAGCTGTAAAAAGAGCGAGAGTAATCGCTTTACTTCCTTTTATTGTCAGATAGACGACGTGAATTCGTCCAAAATTTTCTCTAGCCATAATGAAATAGCTGGATTTTTTGATATTCCTTCTTCGAGGATGGCGCGGGCTTTAGCGTTATCTTTTATCCTATAGCGATATAGCTCGTGGAGTTTCTGATAGACCATTAATTGAGATGGATCCAGCGCAATCGATTTGCGGTAACTGGCTTCAGCCTTGGCATAATCGTTCAAGGAATACGTGTATAAGTCTCCCAAATTGTCGGGCCTTAAATAAGAAGCGTACTCCCATGCCTCTTTGGCTCCGATAAAATCCCCTATGAAATTTCTCTGAAGTCCTAGGTTGATCCAATCGCTTTCCGAATTAGGGTTCTCGCGAAGAGATGCAATTATTTCTTTAATAGCATTCATTGCCATAGCTTTTGATTCAGGGGACAAATTAGCCTTTATTTCTGGTGGGAAAGGAAGGGCCGGGATCGGTTTTTGATTACCTGAAGGTAAAGGGACAATTTTGATTTCGGGAGTAGGCGAAGCTTTTTCGGTAATTGGCGCATATCTTGAAGTTAAATCTTTCCAAGCTAAATATCCGCCTCCCGCCAAAGCTAAAACTAAAACAGCAAGCGTCAGAATTAATTTTCTATCCACTTGAAACATAAATTCAATTATACGGATTTTTGGCAAAATCAAAAGTCCCCCTTTCGGGGGACTTTTGCTAGTCACAAGGAAACTAGATTACCTAGACAGCACTTGGGCGTTCATGTTGGAGGTCGGAAGACCCGGCAACAAGTAGCCGTTAGTGAAGTCGTTGTAAGTCGCAGTTACAGTAGTGGTCGAGTTCGGAGTCCAGATGAAGTCATCATCTACGAAGTACTCGACGTCCACAGCTTGGGACATCTGCGCTGAAGGGCCTGAGTAAGATGAGCCGTCGCCCTGAAGCTGAATAGATACAGAGTCACCGGAAGCATTGGCATTCGCAACCGTACCTCGAACCTCGAAGTAGTAGGTTGAGCCGGATGGGACGTTCAAAATCTTTGTAGCGCCAGACGCATCGTTCACAAGCACTGGGATATCCGAGTTTGAATCATTCACATTCAGCGGGCTCGTCGATGAAGCTAATTGGCCGGAAGGAGTATTCACTCCAGCTACTGGGCTTGAGAACACGGAATCGGTGTAACCGAACATATTAAGGCTGGTTACATCAACCGAGGTTGTCGCCATTCTGATAGTGAACTTGTAGATGCCTACATCGCCACCGTTTGCCTTTACCGAGAACCTGAATAATGGCTGGTCGCCGTTAGACAAGCTTGATGGCTGCCATCCGGTTACCGCGGCAAATGTTGGGTAAGCTTCAAAGACTCTGACGCCTTCGGACGATGTGTCTCCGCCGGTAGGGCTGATGTTGGATCCGGAAGCCACTCCTGTTCCATAGTTGCCGTTGATTCCTGTGTTCTCACCATCGTAGTTAACTTTGATGAATGCACCGGACGTCGTGGCGTCACAAGAGAGACAAATGTTTGCCATGTCGCCTTTGACAACAAGGACTTTATTCCCATCCTTCGGAATTCTAAAGGCATTAGCGGAAATTGCGGATGATGTCGCAAAGTCTCCTTGAGTTGTGGAGAATTGCGCGGTACCAATATTTACGCCGTCAGTCGTCCATAGAGTTACTGTTCTGTTTATCAAGTCGTCAGGTGTGTTCGAACCGGTTCCGGAAAGCTGTAAGGCAACTTGGCGAAGATCAATGTCTTCATTCGAAGCCGTAAATCTGATTCTGGCCAATTCGATATTAGTCATCCCAGCCGACACTACTTTGTAGGTTGGGCTGTTTGAATCCAATGCTGCCGTGAATGATCCGCCGGAAGAGGCCGTCATGGCCTGTCCGTTGGACTCAGTCAATGTTTCAGCAACTGTCTGACCGGACGTTATCCCGGAAGCGCCGGTGTATCCGGTAGCTTCAGCAGTGTCTAGACCCCAGAGGTAAGAGCCCGTTGATCCTGAACGCAAGTCACATTTCAGATTAATGGTCTTAGATGTTCCTTTCGCGACAATCAAACCTGAACCATCAAATGTGAAGCTTGTTGAAGAGGATTCCGCAGTTGGGTTAACAATATTCGAAGAGTTAACCACGGTGGCTCCGTCATACAGCTTACAGTTCGTAAGATCTGTTGCGTTACCAGTAGCAACTCCGTATGTAAGCGGGATTGTTGTTACGCGAACATCCTCGCCTGAAGAGATCGCATCGAAGCTGTAGCGGGCAAACTCGAATTGAGAAGAGCCAGCGATCACAGTCTGCGCGATTGGAGTAGTCTGCGCGCTAACAGTCAAAGCTCCCGTCTTAACCGTCATCCTCGGCATAGTAAGCGCTGAGGTTGGGCTAGGAGTAATGGTGTTGCCGGTAGTCAAGCCTTTGACTGTTCCCCATCCGGAAGGAGTCGTGGAAGCGGCAATGGTCACGTTGTTGTCAATGTCAGTTCCGATTTTGCCCTTGATCGTGTATGTGTGCACGCCAGTCGGGAAAGTAATCGTGTCGGTGAAAGCGATTGTTCCTTCGTTGCCGCTAGCATCCGTGGCTGAACCATCCTTAGGTCCGGCGACAACAGCGCCTGTTTCGTCAACGATTATCGCGTTGGTAATGTCGTCAACGTCGTCATTTGCTCCCTCGCCAACCAACGACACATTGAATGTGATGCTGGCTACGGAAATAGCCTCGCCTTTTACATCAACCGCAAGCGCGCCCAAGGGCTGGTTTGCAAGATTGATTCCGATGTTTTGCGCGGCAACCGATGTCGCAACCGAAACGTTCATAGTGCCAGTCGAAACGGTTACCTGCGAAGCGTCATAGTAGGGATCTTCTACGCTGGAGAAGTTCGAACTGTCATCAGTGGGATCGGAGCCCGCTAGCGGAGGAATTAGGCCAAAGTTGAAAGTTTGACCTTTAACGCCGATGTCTGTCTGTTTCGCGATATCGAAGTCAATAGTCCTGTTGGATCCGCCAGCGATATCGCCTTTGATTGAGATATCTACGGAAAATCCTTTGTCAATCAGAATTCCGCTTCCTGGGAAGTTAGTGGTGTAATACTTGCCGTCCGCAGAAACCATAGTGTCGTAGGCAATGCCATCGACATAAGTTTTAACGTTGGTAAGATCGCCCGATCCGGCAGAACCTGTCTGGTTCCAGCGGATATGGGTCAAATACACTTTTTCAGCTGACCCAGCGGTAACTTTTACCGCAGAGAAAGTATATCCGATTGTGCCGACTTCTTTTGTCTGAGAAGATCCTGGATCCAGAGATCCGCGCGCCACCGTCACGGAACCAATGCTTAGTGTTCCGTTAATCGTGTGCGCGGCTCCTGTAATCGGGAGAGATCCGGATACCGTTGCGGAGGTATTAACTCCGTTTACTGAGAAGGACGCAACCTGGCCAGCCTCTCCATCAAGATCAGAGTCCATGTTGGCCGCGATCGTCATCGTCCTTGTTTGTCCGGCTTTAACAATAAATGGATCGCCAACCGTAGTTTGATGGCTAGAGTTTAGAGTCTTTGCGATTCCAAGCTGAGCCATATTTTCATCCAGAAGCACCACTCCATCAAAAGAGGTGTCAGCGGCCGGGCCAGTTCTTTCAACTGTGATTCCGTTTACCGTCACATCTCCATCAGTTCCAGCAGTAAGTTTTACCACCGTGAATGGCACGCGTGCCGCACTTTCAGGAGCTATATAGTTGGTCGGCTGCGTTCCCGAAGAAACTTGAAGTCCTGTGCCAACCGATGGAGGAACTGGACCTGGGCCGGGCGGAGTAGGACCGCCAGCTACAAGCGAGTTGTATTTAGCCTGTGAAATTGGTCCGAAGTAACCTACGGCCGGAGCAACTCCGTTCGCGGCCTGCCATTTGGCGACAGCGCCCTTGGTCGCTGGACCGAAGTACATAGTCTCCGCTCCTGGAGAACCGGCTCCGGAAGCTGCTACTTTAAATGCTGTTCCATTTAGATATTGCTGCAGACATTTTACGTCAGCACCCGTTGAACCCGTTGTAAGGCTTCGGGTGAAGCCGCAATTTCCAGTCGATGATGGAGGCGTAGACGGAACGGTCGGCAGGCCGCGCAACGACGCGTTTACGTTGTTGACGGTAGCCGTATCAGCTCCGAACGACTGCAGCAAGGAAAGAATCGACTGAATCTGTGATTCCGTTAAAGCCGCGTTTGCGACTAACGGAACTGCGAGGGAAGCGCCCGACAAAAACAATGCTGTCGAGACGCTTAAGAAAGTGACAACGATTTTATTCGCCGCACCTTTCTTATTTCTGTTTATCATGATTAATTAATTTTTTACTAATAAGTAAGGCATAGATTTTTTGATCTCGACAGACCAAAACCTATGCGTTAATAACACGTTAATAATTTCTGATCTTAGGAGCCGAGCGATTTTCATTAGACATTCCGCCTACGGCGAAGGGCATAATGATCGACCGGACTCGAGACTCCAGTTAATTATCTAAGGTTATATGATTGAGACGAACCTAATATTAATTTCTGTCATTCATCCGATGATATTTATTTGTCAAAGTTCTGACTAACAAAGCAAATCACCTATAAAGCAGGTGATAAGCTTATATTGTCTTTAATTATTATAGGCAAATCCGATTAAACTACACAAGAGGCAAAGGGGTTTCATTTTGTGGATAACGATAAAAGAACTCCGCTAAGAATTCACAGTCATATAATAAATCATCACAACTGTCAATAAACTGCCAAAATTCTTAAAAATCATCTTTTAAATAAGAAATATTTTTATACAATTCTTTTATATCTCTGTAAAATATAAGTAAAATAATCTAAATTGCCAAAATAGCAGAAATATATTCTAATTTAATAAATTAAGTGCGTTAACTGTGCTCTCTTTGTTGAAAAGACGTTAAAAAAGTGTTAAAATTGGGTTAAATTGCGGGGTCGTCTAATGGTAGGACGCGCGGCTCTGAACCGCGTAATCCTGGTTCGAGTCCAGGCCTCGCAGCCATGGTTGGGAATTTATTAGCAATTATGCCATCAAACTCCTGCCCCAAACTTAGTTTAGGTCAGTGTAATTTATGAAAAAAACTAAAACTATCATTGAATTCGGCATAAAAAGGGAGAACGAGGAGAGAAGGGATGGCGGATGCGGCGTCGTGTTCAATCCATATACACAACTATACGCGGTAGGTAAACGTGATATCGATGGATTGCTCTTGTTGTTCTCTGGCGGTATTGCTTCAGGCGAAGACACTGAGAGCGGAGTGTTGAGAGAGATTCGAGAAGAAAGTGGTCTTTACGATTTCTGTCATGTTGAAAAGATCGCTGAAGCACTGACTCATTATCATAACAAAACTAAAAACATAAATCGTGTTGCCTTAGCGACGTGTTTTCTCGTGATACTAAATAGCGCGAGTCTTCTGCCGACTCAATTGGAAGCACATGAACATTTCACATTAAATTGGTACCCAGCAAAAGAAATCCTCGAACATTGGCAAGGTAGAAACCAAGAGGAAAATTACAGTCATTGGATATATTTTTTTAAAAAATCCGTTGCGCGAGCGGCCGCATTAGGATACGACTCAACAAGTAAGATTTGACTGATATTTTTCAAATGCCTTATTTCACATATATCCTAGAATGCGCTGATAAGACTTTATACGTCGGCGTAACAAATAATCTGGAGAGGCGTCTTAAAGAGCATAATGAAGCAAAATCCGGGGCGCGTTATACTAAGATAAGAAGGCCGGTTACACTCCGATACTCTGAATCTTTTCGGACCTATGCCAAGGCGAGAAAACGAGAAGCCGAACTTAAAGGGTGGAAAAGAGAAAAGAAGTTAGATTTAATTTTAAAAAATGTTCACTAAAACCGCATTTATAATAGTTTTCCTGCTCATGATTTTGCCTTATTCGGCAAGCGCGGCGGCGAAGCTTGAGGTTTCGGGCTGGCTTCCATATTGGCGCGCGGCGTCGAGCACGGCCGACGTGCTCCCGCATTTGAGCGATCTTAAGGAAGTTAATCCATTTGGATATAGCGTTAAGAGCGACGGAACGCTTGCCGATCTCGTGCTCAAAATCGATGAAGAGCCATGGACAAGCTTTATCGCGTCCGCGAAAGCCAAAAAAGTCCGCGTTATCCCTACTGTAATGTGGTCGGACGGCGAAGCTATGCACCGTATTCTTTCGGACGGGCCGAAAAGGAGAGCGCTCGAGGATGAAATCGCAAATTTAGTGAAAGAGAAAGGTTTTGACGGCATAGATATCGATTTCGAAGGCAAGAAAGCGGAAACTAAAGATTATTTTTCTACTTTTTTAAAAGGGCTCTACTGGCGCATGGGGAAAAAATGGGTTATGTGCACAATTGAATCGCGCACTCCCCTTGCCTCCAGGTACGATACAATCCCGAAAGACATCGAATACGCAAACGACTATGTCCAAATTAATAAATATTGCGACCGGGTGCGCATTATGACGTACGACCAAGGAACCATTGATTTGCGATTAAACGAATCCGCATTGGGGCCGTATATTCCTATAGCCGACACGAAATGGGTAGAGAAAGTGATCAAGCTCACGGCGCAAACGATTCCAAAAAACAAATTGGTAATCGGAATCCCAACCTACGGCTATGAATACGAAGTTCGGCCGCTTAACCTAGGCTTTCAGTACGAACGCCTATGGTCTTTTAACCCCCAATACGCTCTCGACTTAGCGAAAAATTTAAATATCACTTCTCAAAGGAACAGTGCTGGGGAAATGAGTTTCGTTTATATCCCTCAGCCGACACCCGATTCCATTCCTAACCCAGGCACCTTTCGTATTGCGTGGTGGTCTGATGCCGAAGCGGTCCGGCAGAAAGTAGCGCTCGCGAAAAAGCTCGGCGTGCGCGGAGTTGCAATCTTTAAACTCGATGGAGGCGAAGACCCGGGAATCTGGGATATTTTGAAATAAAAAGAAAAAACGATATAATAAGAATCTATGTCAAACACGCTTAAAACAATAATTATCGGGCTCGCGGTTATCGTCCTTGCCGGTTTGGGATGGAAGTTTTATATAGATAAAAATTATTCGGATATTGAACTTGATGAAGGTGCTAACGTGCCTGTGGGAGCCGGGAACCAAGCGGCAAGCGTGAGTTCCGGAACAACCGACGCCGCTTTGGATAAAGATTTGTCGAATATCGATACCCAGCTGGACGCGCTGTCGGGCGATTCTGCAAATATCGATCAAGGTCTGAATGATAAGCCGATTCCTCCGGCTGAATAACTTATGACTAAATCTAAAATTAAAATATTATCATCGCTAGTAGCCGCAATGCTTTTTTTGAACTCTGTATCGCCCGCCTTTGCTCAAGCCGGAGCAGGTTCAACCGCTGGAGATAGAGCCGCAAAATTGGAAGAAGCAAAAGCAAAGCGCATTGAATTAATTAAAGCGCGGGCAAATGAAGAAATTGATCGGCGGATAAAAGCGCTGGATAAACTTTTAGAGCATGTCCAGAAAATGAAAAGAGTTTCCGACGCGCAAAAAAATAGTACCGCGAGCATGGTCGCGGGCGAAAAAGCTAAATTGGAAACCATGCGCGCGAAAATCGCCGCCGATACCGATTTGGAAACCCTAAAGGCTGATCAACGCTCGATTGCCGAATCTTATCGTATCTTCGCTCTCATTATGCCCCAGGCTGCAATTCTAGTCGCCGCGGACAGGATAAAAGTAATCGCGGATAATTTGATAACTATCGGAGGGAAGCTAGAATCGCGTATCAACGAAGCAAAAAACTCTGGGAAAGACGTCGCTTCTCTTGAGTTACTTCTCGCGGATTATAAAGCCGAAATAGCAAACGCAATCTCGAAAGCGGACGCCGCAATAAATGGGGTAAGTAGTTTGACGCCGGATAACGGGGACACAGCGAAAGCCGCATCGAACCGAGCCGCATTACAAGCCGCAAAAGAAAATATCAGAAAAGGAATGGAAGATTTGCGCGCCGCGCGCGAGGACGCCAGAAAAATCGTCCAAGGATTGAAATCAATCGGTGCGGCCCCTAACGCCTCCGCCTCCTCCACCGTCCCCCGCGAATAAATCATATCGAAAATAAAAAACGCCCACCCCAGATCGCACCCAGGGTGGGTTGTTTTAATTTCGAACCTTATTTGTGTCGGGAAAAATCAATCCCGATGATCCTGCCGAAATTGGCAAGGGCAACTACAGTTTCTGTTCTCAAACACCATTGCCAATCTTTTGATAACGCATTTGCTAAATCAACAGCGGCTTTATGGCTTGGCCTTAGCCTGCTAAGTTCGAGATCTCGCGCTTCTATCCGCTCTTGGAGCAATTTATTCTCTTTTGCGACCTTGTTGTATTTCTCGGTAGCCGCGGTGATAGCGTCCCAATACTCTCGGTCGTTCCCTTCGATCTTGGCCTTGGCTTTCGCCAACTGCTCGCGGGCCGATTCCTCGACGGAATGCTCAATAGCGGCGCGCTCGACTTCATCGATTGGAGACAGACCAAGCAGAAATCGACAGAGTAGGCCGGGCTTCATGACAGTCGCACCTCGGTCTGGTTTGTCGCAATTCGAGAAAAACTTTCCGTCGGCGGTCATAATCTGGAGAAAGTATCCTTGATTCGTATACACGATCTCACCGACGCGCTCCGATGATGGAATCCAAATCTTATTCAAATCAATCTTCGGTTCCTTATCCCTTTCTCCAAATGAAACCTCGAAGATAAATGGAAAAGTCTCGTCCCAATCTTTACGAGGCCTCGTTACTGTCAAAGCAACAAGCCCTCGCTCGCCTCGCTTTATCACCATTGAAAACATATTGCACTCCGGCGAAAGGGGTTTGATGGCAGCGCGCAAATTCGTATCAATGACAGCCAACAATTTAGATGCTCGCATAAATTTGTTCCTCCTTCCGGCGGACACCGGAAATTTTAAAGTACGTTAGTCGATCCCTCCGGACAGAGGAACCTCGCGACAATTAAACCCTCGCGTGTTGGGTCGCCTTTGGGTCTTCCCATTTAGGCGGTTTTAGTATACTATATGCGGATACCTATGTCAACAGAGATTAGAAATATCGCAATAATCGCACACGTAGACCATGGAAAGACTACCTTGACCGACGCGATCATGCGCCAGTGCGGGGCGATCAAAGAAGGAACTTCGATGGATTCAAACACGCTTGAAATTGAGCGCGGGATTACCATTTATTCAAAAAATGCATCTATAAATTATCGCGGGACAAAAATAAATATCGTGGATACTCCTGGGCACGCGGATTTCGGATCAGAGGTTGAAAGAGTATTGCGCGCGATTGACTCGGTTTTATTGGTTGTGGACGCGCAGGAAGGGCCTATGCCGCAAACTAGATTCGTTTTGAAAAAATCTTTGGAGCTGGGATTAAAGCCGATCGTGGTCATAAATAAAATAGATAAGCAGGCGGCCGACCCGCACCGAACGGAAGAGCAGGTTTTGGAATTATTTTTGGAATTGGGCGCCTCGGACGAGCAAGCGAATTTCCCCGTAGTATATGCGAACGGCCGCGCGGGCATCGCGAAATTAAAATTGGAAGACGATTCGAAAGATCTGACTCCCCTTTTAGACGCTATACTCAAACACGTTCCAGCAGCTTCTTCTAAAGAAAAATCAGCAAAACATCTTCGCTTCCAGCCGTTTAATCTTGGATATGATAATTTTCTGGGACGTCTCGCCGTCGGCAGAGTATACGAAGGAATCCTGCATGTCGAAGAAAATATTTTTATTAAAAGTGCAGGAAATGAGAAAAGCCTGCCTGCCATCAGGCAGGGAAAAATCTCAAAAATCTACACATTCAACGGCCTTGACAAAATCGAAACCAAAGAAGCCGTTGCTGGAGATATCGTCATGATCGCGGGCCTTCCGGATATCGATATTGGAGAAACAATCACGACTGAGGAATCCGCCCAACCTCTCCCGGCAATCAAAGTCGACGAGCCGACAATCTCGCTCACCTTTTTGGTAAACAATTCCCCTTTCGCGGGAAGAGACGGGAAATTCGTCACCTCAAGGCAGATTCGGGAATTTCTCGAGCGCGAACTCGAGGTCAATGTTGGACTCAAAATAGATTTTTCATCCGTC
>Ga0209210_1002953_pt1 | contig 11935 bp, 13 predicted proteins | sample RifGroA1_FD_183991 | JGI IMG/M metagenome (GOLD analysis project Ga0209210, IMG submission 183991) | Contaminated groundwater microbial communities from Rifle, Colorado, USA - Rifle Groundwater A1 (SPAdes) (version 2) | ecosystem: Environmental > Aquatic > Deep subsurface > Groundwater >...
TTTTCTTCTTCACGGATCCGTTGTAAGATCACTTGCTTTGCAGTTTGTGCGGCAATACGGCCAAATCCAGGTGGAGTTACGTCTTTTCCTTCTTTGACAATTTTTGCTTCTCCAGTATCAGGATCAATTGTTGCCGTGAGGGTATCAATTTCATCAGTTGGATAATCTTTCCGATATGCAGCAAGGATAGCCGCTTGGATAGTCTCGAGGACTATTTTAGGATCAAGTCCTCGCTCTGTTGCTACTTGATTTAATGCAAGTGAAAATTCGCTTCTGACTGTTGCTGGCATATGTTCCTCTTTTTATAAAAAAAGGCGGGTTACTTACCCACCTCATCTCTACTACAATATTTCTATTATACTGATTTGAGCCTGCCACGTCAATGTTGCATCGTTTTATCAAATTTTTCCAACAATTCCCGTTGTTCATGGGTTAAATGCGTAGGAATTTTCATTTGAATCTTCACGTACGCATCTCCACGACCGCCGCCTCTGACATGTGGCACCCCTTGACCGCGAAGCCGAATAAGTGTGCCTGGCTGAGTTCCTGCTGGAATTCTGATTTTTACCGGTTTATCAATAGTTTCCACTTCCTCTATGCCACCAATAACAGCTCGAACAAATGGTATTTCATGAGTGACGACGACATCATCCCCTTCTCGTTGAAAAAGCTTATTTGATTTGACTTCTATGACAATATCAAAGTCGTCAAACCGGATGCGTGATCCGGTATCCACTCCAGCTGGGATTTTAATGGTTTTTCTAACTGACCCTTCACCCGCCCCTCCTCGTGGAATCATGACTTCCTTTGTTACTCCATGGACTGCATCCATAAAATCAATGGTGATTTCATACGCAGGATGCGCCGTCCTCTTCCCCTACTTGCGCCTCCAAATCCGCCACCAAAAAATTGCTCAAATATTTCAAATGGATCGATAAAATCATTTCCAAATGGATTTCCACCACTTGATGAATAGGAATAGGTAAATGGTCCTTGCTGTCTAAACCCACCAAATGGCCCCTGTTGTCCAGCTCCTCCACCCATGCCACTTCCAGGTTGAAATGCGGCGTGTCCGAATTGATCATACGTTTCCCGTTTACTTTTATCTGATAACACTGCGTATGCTTCATTGATCTCTTTGAATTTATCATGTGCATTGGCTGCTTTATTTCTATCTGGATGCCACTCTAAAGCGAGCTTCCGATACGCTTTTTTCAGCTCATCAGCGGTAGCTGTTTTAGATACTCCCAAGATGTCGTAATAATCCCTTTTTGTTGCCATAAAGATACTTTTGATTATAAACAGTAAAGCACCCCAGTTATCTGAGATGCTTTACATTATATATAGTGTCTATCAAATAGTTAACTGACCACTTCCCCTTCTTCGACTTTCTTGTCATCTTTTTTGTCTTCAGGTTTTGACCCGCCTTGACTCGCGTCAGGCGAGGCAGGTTCTTCAGGTTTTTGATACATACTCGCTCCAACTTTTTGCAGGACATCGGAAAGCTCACTTGTTTTTGTTTCCAAATCTTCCTTGCTTCCAGTTTCCAATATATCTTTGAGAGCTTTGATTTTCTCTTCTATTGCAGTTTTATCTTCCGGCTTTGCCTTATCTCCGGCATCTTTGATGGTTTTTTCAGCAACATAGATAAGGTTTTCTGCCTTATTTTTTGCCTCAATCTTGTCTTTTTTCTCTGTGTCTTCTGCCGCGTGTTCTTCTGCTTCTTTTCTCATCTTCTCCACTTCATCTTTGGAAAGTCCAGTAGAGCCAGTAATTTTAATAGTACTGACTTTTCCTGTTGCTTTGTCTTTCGCTGCAACATTTAAAATCCCGTTGGCGTCGATATCAAATGTCACTTCAATTTGTGGAACTCCTCTTGGAGCTGGTGGAATTCCTGAGAGAATAAACCTTCCGAGAGATTTGTTATCCGCTGCCATTGCCCGTTCTCCTTGAAGAACGTTAATTTCAACAGATGTCTGGTTGTCAGCAGCTGTTGAAAATATTTCAGTTTTACTCGTTGGAACTGTCGTATTTCTTGGGATAAGCGGTGTTGATACAGCACCCAATGTTTCAAGACCTAATGTTAATGGTGTGACATCCAAAAGCACCACATCTTTCACATCTCCTGACAACACTCCTGCTTGAACGGCTGCTCCAATTGCTACCACTTCATCCGGATTGACTGATTGATTAGGTTGTTTACCAAAAAAGTTTTTCACTACTTCCACAACCTTTGGCATTCTGGTCATTCCCCCAACAAGGACAACTTCATCGATATCCTTAATTGTTTTCTTTGCATCGGATAAACATTTTTTTACAGGCTCGATGGATTTTTCAATGAGATCTCCAACGAGTGATTCGAGTTTTGCCCGCGTGAGTTTTGTGACGAGATGCACTGGACCATCTTTCCCTTGAGTTATAAATGGAAGATTGATTTCTGCTTCCATGGAGCTAGACAGTTCAATCTTTGCTTTTTCTGCTGCGTCACGAATCCTCTGTAATGCTTGCGGATCTTTTCTGAGATCTACTCCATGTTCTTTTTTAAATTCATCAGCAAGATAATCTAAGATTCGTTTGTCAAAATCATCACCGCCTAAGTGAGTATCACCATTGGTTGCTTTTACTTCATACACTCCTTCTCCTAATTCAAGAATGGAGATGTCAAATGTTCCTCCACCAAGATCGTATACTGCGATGGTGTGAGCGTTTTTCTTATCCAGTCCATATGCAAGCGCTGCAGCTGTTGGTTCATTTAAGATACGCATGACTTCAAATCCTGCTATTTCTCCTGCTTGTTTTGTTGCTTGCCTCTGACTGTCATCAAAATATGCGGGAACGGTAATAACCGCTTGTTTGACAGATTCTCCTAGATATTTTTCGACATCTGTCTTGATTTTTGCTAATATTTTTGCTGAAATTTCCTGTGGAGTGAATTCCTTCCCCTCAACGACGACAACCGCCATGTCATTTTTGCCACCTTTAATTTCATAGGGGAGCAATTTCTTATCAAGGTCTACACTTTTATCGCTGTTTTTTCTTCCCATGAGACGTTTAACAGAATAGACAGTTGATTTTGCATGGATCACCATCTGACGCTTGGCAACATCTCCAACAATATTTTTTATTGGATCAACTACGGAAGGAAACACATTCCGTCCTTCTGCTGAATGGATAACTTTAGGAGCGCCACCTTCCATGATGGCAACACAGGAATTCGTTGTACCCAAATCAATACCGATTATTTTAGACATGCTTCCTCCTTTATACCTCCACCTACTTGTACTTTTGATGGTCGTAATAATTTATTATGTATTTGATACCCTGCGGTTAAGATTTTTACCACATGATCTTTTTCTCCTTCAACAACTTCTATGCATTCCATGATATGCGGGTCAAATGGAATTCCAGCAACTTCAATTTTTTCAACTCCATACTGAGTTAACACTGTATGTAATTCTTTGATTGCTAAATCCAGTCCTTCATTTTTCACGTGTTTACCAGCAAGTTCAAGTGTATCAACAACAGGAAGTAGTTTTGCTAAAAACTGCTCTGTTGCGTACTTTCGGACTTCTTGTTTTTCCGCGTCAGTCCTCTTTACAAGGTTTTGATAATCTGCAAGTGCACGCAGATATTTATTCTTCCACTCGTCAACATCAATTAAAGGCTGATCAGATTTTACTTGAGTTTGTTTTGTTTGTTTCATAGTTACCAATTGCTCCCAAATTCGCCAATAAGTCCACCCATGTATCTCACCATTGGAATGAGTTTTGGATAGTTGAGCCGTGAAGGTCCAACGATACCAATTGCGCCAGTAACATGCGGAGTTTCAAATTTATGATAGACGTATCCACACTTCGATAATACACCTCTATCTCCCATGTCTTCTCCGATGAGAATTTCAAATGGTCCGCTTTCGCGAGCCAAGAGCTCCCACCAAAAATCAAATCGGTCTAGCGCTGCAAAAAGTGCATGCGTCAGTTCATAATCAAAAAATTCCGGCATATCAAGAATATTGGCAGCTCCAGCAAAATAGAGATCTCCATCTTTTGTGGCAGTAATTGCCAATGTTTTTGTACTGTCAGCGAGTGTTTTTGTTGCTTCGCGTAATAATTTATCTACCTCTTGCCGGTAGTCCCAAATTTTCTCTTTCACAGACATTTCCTCAGCAACAGACATGTCTTTTTGCTTCATCAAATGTTCGACATAAAATTTAAGGGCTGCTGGTGTCGGAGCGCGGCCAGCTGACGTATGCGACTGCTTGAGAAGCTTCATATCGGTTAAACGTACCATCTCATTTCTTATTGTTGCCGGTGATACTCCGAGACTATATTTCTTGTCCAGTGTCTCAGAACCAACTCCTTCAGCAGTTGTAATAAATTCCTCAATAATAGCCTTGAGAATTGCAACTTGTCTTGGTGTCAGATCAAATGTTGTCTCCATATTAGCAGTAATATATAACGAGTGCTAATTCATGTCAATACCCTATTGTAATTTTCAGCTGGAATACTCCATACTGGTTATAGGATGAAAAAAATCGTCTTTTTTATCATTCTTATCATTGTTCTTACTGTTATCCCAATAACGGTATATATGGTAGGACAACAACAAGAACTTCGAAGTAAAGCTGCGCCAGCAACAGTTCTTGCACTTAACCCCAAAACAACAACCAAAACCAAAGGTGATGTTTTCTCTTTTGATGTACAAATTGATACTGCAGCGAATAATGTTGCGATGGCAGAACTTCATCTTGTCTATGACGCAACAAAATTAGAGGCTCTCAGTATCACCAACGGTCCACTTGCTCCGAAGATTGCTGCTTCAGGAGTTGTTGGAGGAGGAACAGCATCCATCACTGTGCGAGCGGAAAGCACAACAAAACCAATTAAAGGGACTGGGACAATTGCAGTTATTCGCTTTAAAGCAATAGGGGCAACAGATACGCCAATACAAGTCAAATTTGACGCAACAACGTTTGTTTCAGGATTAGGCGAAAGTAATCCCAATGTGCTTACAAGCAGTACTCCTGCTTCTGTTACCATCTCTGCCGGTCAAGACTCGCAAGTTGTTCCAACAAGTATTCCAACAGGAACTCCTACACCAATACCTGAACTATCTCCAACACCGATAGTTGAATCAACAGAATCTGCTACAACAGAAGCAAGCTCTTCTGCAGCTCAAATAACCATTCAAAAAGATGAATCGGGTGTTTCTCCTAATACTCCTCAAATTCAGGGTGTTGCGCCTCCTGGATCAACTGTGACCATTGTCATCCATTCTGATGATCCGATCACTGTTGTTGTCACTGTCGATGAAAATGGTCATTGGGTTTATACACCAACACAACCACTGACTGACGGAGCGCATACCATTATTGTCACATCTCAAAATCCAGATGGAACAGCAAATACCTCTTCATCTGAATTTACCGTATCAGCTTCAACAAACAGTGAGTTGATAGAAGAACCAATGCCAACGTCTGGTACACTTACATATACAATTATTTTAATTAGTATTTCATTACTATTATTACTTGGAGGTGTGATGATCCAGGCATCACAAATACCACTATGACGATGTTTGTCCAACAGAAGGCTCCCCCATCAATGAAAAAAATAGTTGTCATTATTGCGCTTGTTATTTTTGCTCCTCTCCTTGTTGCTGGAATTGCAGGCATCATGGCTCTCGCAACGAGAGCATCTGGAACAAAGGCAAATATTGTTGTTGACGCCAGTGTTCCAATGGAATCCATTTCAACTGATTTTTACCACGCGTTTGCACAGGGAGGAGAAGAAGCAAATGATATGATTGCGCCCGTTATCAATGAAACAAAAGCACTAACACCAAAAATTATTCGCATCGATCATATCTATGATCACTTTGATGTAGTATCGGGGTCCAGCGGAAACCTTTCCTATAACTTTGATAAGCTAGACCAAATTGTTAATACCATTGTATCGACAGGTGCTAAGCCATTACTCGCTCTTTCCTTTATGCCATCAGTGATTGCAAAAGACGGTTCAATTATTAATATTCCCAATAATTGGGATGATTGGGCAGCGGTCGTTAAACGAACAGTTGAACACTATAGCGGAAAGGGAGAAAAGAATATCAGTGGTGTCTACTACGAGGTATGGAATGAGCCAGATCTTGCACAATTTGGATCTTGGAAAATGAGTGGAGAAAAGAATTACGTTACATTATACCGGTATGCTGCACAAGGAGCTGCGGCTGCTTCAAATGTAAACACATTTTATATCGGAGGACCATCAACGACAGGACTCTATAAAAATTGGATTATTGGCCTTGCTAATGCAGGCGTCCGAATAGATTATTTTTCCTGGCATACGTACTTAGGAGATCCAAAACGGTATATGACGGACCAACATAATCTTATTGATTGGCTCATGCCATATCCAAATCTAAGTCTTAAGCCCACACTCATTACTGAATTTGGATTTACTGGGGCAAAAAATAAATTATATGGAACCATGTTTGGTGCGGCACATACCGCTGCAGTTATCAGGCAGCTTATATCAGGAGGTCCAACATACTTATTTTCTTTTGAACTCATTGACGGACCAAATCAGGAAGACGGATCCGGATGGGGATTATTTACCCATACGACAAACGGGAAAAAAGCAAAGCCACGCTATTCTGTTTACTCTTTTATGGACTCAATGAAAGGACAAAGGTTGCAAGTTACCGGAGAGGGATCCTGGGTGACGAGTTTTGCAACAATTCGAAGCGGAGTCATTCGAATATTTTTGGTTAATTTCGATGCAAATGGATCTCATAGCGAAAATGTTCCAATCACAATAACTGGGCTTCCAAATGGCGCATACGCCTACAAAGAACGGTTCTTGTTTGGACGATCCATTCAATCGGATGAATCTGTCACAAATGGAGTTCTTTCAAAAGAAGTATTTATGCAGGCCCAAAGCATGGCAATTCTTGAACTATCACAAAAATAATCATGAGCATCAAGTGGTTAATTATATTATTTTCTTTTTGTATTCCACTGTTTATCGTCCATGCACAGGAGGCAAATTCACCCCTTAGTTTTGGAGATTTATCTTCTGTATACACACAACCACCTATTGTAGAAGACGTATTGGGAACAACTGATGAAGGACCAAATTCAGATGGAACGCTTGCAAAAAAATATATTGAAGTGGATTTAACTCAGCAAAAGATGTACTTATTTCAAAACGGCAAAGTAAAAAAATTCTATCCAATATCGAGTGGATTAGAATATCCTACTCCGCGAGGGAAATTTTTTATTTTTAATAAATCTTCAAACGCATATTCTAATATCTACAACGTGTGGATGCCGTATTGGCTTGGATTTTACGTAGACCCAAAACTGCATGCTTCTTTTGGCATCCATGAGCTTCCGTATTGGTGGAGCCGTGGGATTAAAGTCAGAAAACCAAGAGAAAATATTGGATCTCCAAATACAGGAGGTTGTATCGCGGTTGATATTGGAAAGGGGAAAGAAATATACGCATTTGCCGATATCGGAACACCTATGTATATTTTTGATTAAGCTACGATATTGGAGTGTTTTGTCCCCCATTGCCAACAACTTCGCTTGCAGATTCCAAAATGATTTGTTTCGGTTTTCGTATTTGAGAAATCATGCTAATAAATGTTTTTACTTCCCGTACATCCAATACCCAAACAAGAAATATATAAACAACGAGTCCGATTGCACTCGCAACACCTGTTAAAAGCAAAAGTCCAAACGTTCGTGTTGTGTCAAAAACAAGTTGATCAAATAGTTTTAAAGGAATATACAAGGCAATTCCAGTTAATAATGAAGCGATGATTATCTTCATAGGTGTGTAAAACATATTCGCCATCGTCCCAACACCGATTCGTTTTCCAAGGTATAGAACGAGAAGTGCGGCGTTTATGATACTTGCAATAGAAGTTGACAACCCTAAAGACCAAACTGGAAATTTATAGAGTTGTACAAAAATAACACTGCACATTGTATTAATTAAAATGGTAATTACCCCAATAATAACTGGAGTTTTTGTGTCATATAATGCATAAAATCCGCGGGTCAGAAGTTGTGATACCGCTTGAGCTGAAAGCGAAATAGCAAACATGGATAATGTCATTCCCGTGAGCACCGTTGCTTGCCAATCAAATCGTGACGCACCAAACACAAGACGAACAATGGGAATTCGAAGCACTATAAACAACACTGATACTGGCATGATAAAAAAGACAATTTGATTAAGTGCTGAGTATAATGTTTTCGTAAATTTTTCTTTATCTTCATTTGCGCTTGCTTGAGCAAGTAATGGAAATGCAGCTTGTGCAACTGTTGCGCCAAAAAGGCCAATGGGGAGCTGTTGTAAATGCTGTGCAAAATTAAACACAGTTACCATGCGGGCTCCGAGAAGGGTTGATAATATAAGATCAACTGTCGTATCAATTTGTGATATCGCAAGACCGATCGTTCGTGGCACCATGAGTTTCCCGATTTCCCGCACTCCTTGATTGTGAATGTCCAGCGCCATTCTATTACGGTATCCGAGTTGAACAAGAGATGGAATTTGAATACACATAAAAAGAACTGCCCCAATACCAACTCCTACAACTGGCGCCCATAACCCCATGGTTGAAGAAAAAACAATAATAGAAATGATAATTCCGACATTGTACACAACAGGGGCTACTCCTGGAACCGTGAACAAATTATGTGATTGTAAAATTCCAGTAAAAAAATTTCCGATAAGAAGCGGGAACACCTGGGCTATTACCATAAATCTGGTAAATCCTATCATTTGCTCCACTTGAATATCAGTAAACCCGGGAGCAATGAAATGTGATACTTCTTTCGTCCAAATTAGGATTGGTATTGTAATAAACGCGAGTAGAATACAGGAAATGGTAATGATGGTATTTGAAATTTTCCAAGCTTCTTCTTGCTTTCCAAGGGTTAAGTATTTTGTGTACACAGGAATGAATGCCGAGGTTAATGCTCCCATAACAAGAAGCTCAAAAAGAAAATTGGGCAGTCGAAATGCCGCTAAATAGACACCAAGTTCATCAGGAGAAAATCGTGCAGCGAGCATTCTATCTCTTAAAAGTCCGAGAACGCGAGAGGCAAATACCATGATGATAAGAACAGTTGCTGCTGACCTCACCGAGGCTTGTTTATTCCAAAGAAATGACCACACACGTTTCATGACGATCCTATTATAGCGCAATCTCACCTTGACCAGCTATACCCGAATCAAGTATACTTTCCGGTATGCCAGTTACAGCACAAGCAGAAAAAAAATTACGGCGAGACAGAAAACAACAAGTGGTCAACGCAGCGCACCGCTTACATCTTCGTGATGGAGTAAAGCTTATGAGAAAAACTCCGACAAAAAAACAATTACAAGCAGTGTTCACGCTTCTTGATAAAGCAGTCAAACTTCATGTTATCCACAAAAACAAAGCGTCACGACTCAAATCCCGTCTTTCGAAACTTCTTATAAAGAAATAATCATTTCTTCTAACCATTTCTTTTAATTCCAAATGATGAATTATGTTATTATTGAGGTATGCCTGCCGCGCCAAAAATATCTATCAATCTCTTAGGTGTTGAACAACAAGAACACTCTCCCTTAGGCCGCTTCATTGGCTGGGCTACTACCTATGGTAGGTACATTATGGTGACCACTGAAATGATTGTTCTAGTAGCGTTTCTTTCCAGGTTTAGCTTAGACCGTCAATTAACTGATCTAAAAGATGAGATCATGCAGAAACAAGATATCATTGCTGCCAATCAGGATTTGGAAATTCAATTTCGTCAAATACAGGATTCTCTCAATAAAATGAAAGTACTTCTTACAAAGCAGGAAATTCCTACAAATACGATTAATACGCTTCATCTTCTACTCCCATCAGGAACATATTTTCAATCGTTATCAATTAACGATAGCAAAATTACATCACAAGTTGTGTCCCTAACAGTTCAAAGTTTTTCTCAATTTTTAATCAATTTAAGTTCAACAAAACAGTTATCTAATATTGAAATTGGTACTGTTGATAAACAAACAGTTGCAGGTATCCAATACACACTAACAGCACAGCTGGCACAAGCAATAAAAAAATAATCGTATGGATAAATTTTCTTTACCACAGGAATATCGAAAATATTACCGATCGCTTGAGCCGATGCTCAAGAAGCCAAAAACAAAACAATATTCCACTGTTATCTTTTTCTTTTTAACTGTTGCACTTTTTGGATGGTTTGCAATTAAGCCAACAATTCAAACCATTCTCTATTTACAGAGAGAAATTGTGGATAAAAAAGCGGTCAACACACAAATGGATGATAAGATAAACGCTCTAATTGAAGCACAAGCGATTCTTGAGAATATCCAACCGCAATTAGAAGTTATTTCTTATACCATACCAACAAATCCCCAAGCGGTTGATATCGCACGACAACTGAAAAATTTAGCCGAAGTCTCACAAGCATCACTCAGTGCAATACAAATAGCTTCAGTTCCTATCCTTATAGCTACTCCGAGCGCCGCTATTCCGTCTTCTATTGTGAAACATACAGCTATTCCGATTACTCTTTCAATTGATGGATCGTACAACACGCTTGCTTCTTTTATGAGCGGTCTGTTGGCAATGCAACGCATAATCACTATTGATTCCCTCTCGTTTTCTCCAAGTAAAAGTGGGTTACCACAAGCACGAACAAATGAAATTCGATTACAATTAAAATTAACTGGGTATTACAAAAATTAGTACGATATGAAACAAGAATCCGATCGAGATCTTTATTTAATTACCATATTTACCTTTATTACGGTATTATTGTGGATTTATTTCGAACTTGTACGTACGACAAAAACATCTACAAACACAGCGGTCGTGAATCAACTCATCACGCCCTTAACACCGAAGCTTGATACTGATACACTGGATATACTGACAAATAAGAAACGCTATTAGCACTATGCAGAAAACAAAACGAATACCAACATTCCTTGCCATAATACTGCTTTTGATCACAGTTGGTGGTATTGGATTTTTATTTGAAGGCATCACACGACAAGATGCAAAAGCAACGCTTTCCATTGAACCAAAGAGCGTCATGGTAACAAATCTCACTGACACATCATTTACCTTTACCTGGCAAACTGATGAACCTGCAACAGGAACGATCCTTGTAACATCAACTGGTGGGAAAAAATATTCGAGTTTTGATCAGCGGGATATCACGGGAAAAATGGGAAAATATCTTACCCATTCAGTAACCGTACGAACCCTTGCGCCATCAACGACATATGACGTAACTGTGCTTTCTAATGGAAAAAAATATCCGATAGACAAGAAGAGCTTTTCAATTACGACACTTCCAACACTCGCGAGCGATGCTCCACTTTTTGACCCTGCGTTTGGATCAATCAAAACAACGGGTGGTCTTCCCGCTGAAGGAGCCCTTATATATATTAGTCTTGAAGGAAGTCAAACGCTTTCAACTCTTGTTGGAGCTTCTGGATCATGGATTATTCCCCTCTCGCTACTCCGTACTCAGGATGGCGCAGCGTATATTACGCAACAAGAGCGCATCAATGAGACACTCGTTGTCCAACTTGGATCAATTGAATCCCGAGTGACTTCTGATACGCTCAATGATTCACCGATTCCTGACATTATCTTAGGAGAAACGTATGATTTTCGTGGGCGAGATGCAAAAAAAACAACACCTGCAACACTTGCACAAAAACAAGTATCTCCCACAATAAAACCAAAACAGGTTGTATTAGGAGCGATATCTGACAAACTGACAGGTGGAGTTGCATTCACTGCTCCAATTCAAGGAGCAACACTAAGCTCAACAAAACCTCTTATTACTGGTGTTGGAATTCCTGGAAAAACAGTGACTATTACGATCGGGATTACAGAACCA
>Ga0209210_1002956_pt1 | contig 11931 bp, 10 predicted proteins | sample RifGroA1_FD_183991 | JGI IMG/M metagenome (GOLD analysis project Ga0209210, IMG submission 183991) | Contaminated groundwater microbial communities from Rifle, Colorado, USA - Rifle Groundwater A1 (SPAdes) (version 2) | ecosystem: Environmental > Aquatic > Deep subsurface > Groundwater >...
AACAGGCGTTGCATATAATATTTGGGCAGATGATGATTCATTTATAGTTGCTTATGATGGCTTAAATGCAAATGCATGGTCAGTTAATGGATCAATAAGATATACCCCTAGAACGGGAATAACTCATTCTAGACCGTATTGTTTGGGATGTTTAAATAGTGGTATTTATCCTCCGTGGGGAACAATCGGATCTACTTCTACTGCGTCTGATTTTGGAGGAATATTAATGCCAGATGGTTATACGGCTTCCCCTGTAAGACCATTTTATACAGATAGGTACGCGTTCCAAACTAATACTACATATCAGCCAAGCAATATTATAAGTACAAATATATATGATGAATTTAGCATGAAGGCAGTCGCTACAGAAGCGAGCACGACAAATGCATATGGCTTATGTGGTGATATTGATTCAAATATGATTAGAGAAGTTTACAATATTGTCTCTGCAAATACAAACCCTGATAAAACTCGTATATTTTTAGGATCAGCAACAACGGCTACTGTTAAAATGTCTATGAAATGGGACGGAACTACAATTCCACGAACTTATGCTGGAGCTACCGATGCAATTAAACGCGTAGGTGTTCAAGGCACTAATACTGCAACGGTGATATAATGGCAACTCCTATTATTGCAACAGGTATTGTTTATGGGACAGAGGTAGGGTCTCCAATCTCTTATATACAACAAAGCTATACATATTTAATGCCAGCATTAGGATCGGTATCAAATTTGATATTATATTTTAGAATGCAAGGCTATGATACAATATCTGGATCTATGAAAACATGGATAGTTTATGACACTCCAGACCCAAATGCATTAAGGTATACTGCAGGAACAGTTTCAATAACTAATGCTTTTATTGTAGATCGCTGGTACGCATAAAATAAAAAGGAATTATTATGAAATTTGGTAATATTACAGATGGATATGGGAATCCAATTACTGGCGGAACATCAAGTTGGACAACAAAATATGACGTAGTATTATCTTCTCTTAACACAACTTCAAAATATTCAGATGGCGCGATCACAATTGATGGACATAATTGGTATGTAGAAAATAGTGCTGCAGCAAGCATATTTGAAATTATTAATGGGACAGGTCTTCGTATTGTTGCTGCGTCTGGAGTTGAATATCATTCTACAACACGTAATGCTCCTATTATCACGGCAAAATTGACAGATTTTGGAGTAGATACTACTCTTAGACAGAGAATTAGAATATCAGGAATAGTTACTTATAATGCTACAGAACGTTCAGAATATGCAATACTAGGATTTGAAAATTATCGCGCACTTACTACTAATGGATCTGGAGGTATTGCAACGGCACATATGAGAAAAGGGAATAATGATCCTGCCGCCGCCGGTTTTCTTCCAATTATTGGTCTTTCAGCAATTAATACATATTATGTTACTACAGATAATGGATCAGATGATGTCATTGTAATGGAAATTAGTTGCCCAGATCTTAATTCTATAAAATTGTTTTCTGGAATAAGCAGTAATGGTAATTTCCCAGCAGATTCAGAATTACATCCAATGGGCACTCTAAATTATGCTACAGGGGCATTACGTAATTCTGGTCTTGCAACAACAGATGCATTAGCTTTATTTTTTTCAGTTAGCGTTTCTGGGGTTTACTCTGGAACATTAACCGCAACAATATCAAGGCTTAAAATTGATGTTTTCTAACTAATGAGACCATATTTAAAATAAGATTAGATTAGTGATATATTATTGAAAGAAAGAGATTAAATATGGCTGAAGTTCGCGCCCCTATATCCATGTGCCTTATTGTAAAAAATGAGCCATTATTAGAACAAAGTTTATTATCTATTAAAGATTATGTAAAAGAAATTATTATTGTAGATACTGGGTCTACAGATAATACTCCAGAAATTGCTAAAAAATATGCAGATATTTTTGAAGTATATACTGATTGTAATAATCTTGAAACTGGTTTAATTGAAGATTTTTCAAAAGCCCGTCAACGTTCATTTGATTTGGCAACTCAGCCATGGGTGGCTTGGATGGATGCTGATGATATTATAGTTAATCCTGAAAATTTTCAAAAATTAATTTCTAGATATGAAGAAGAAGCTAAAACTCGCGCTATTGGATTTGTATTACCTTATGAATATTCATATAGCGAATCTGGGCAATGTACTTGTACTCATTATAGAGAAAGAATTGTTTCTAATAAAAATAAATTTAATTGGGTTAATCCTGTTCATGAAGTTCTTATTAATAGTGATCCGGGTGCTATATTTTATACACATGATGATATTATTTATAAACATCAAAGACAATATGGAACTAAAGTTCATGAATCTAATAGAAATTTAAGAATACTTAAAAAGTATATTGAAAAAATTGGAGATACTGATGCAAGACAATTATATTATATTGGTTTAGAATATTGTAATGCTGGTTTTCTTAATGAAGCAATTGAAAATTTATCTAAATATATAGATGTGTCTGGATGGGATGATGAAAGAGCTATGGCGGCTTTAAAACTTGTTGATATTTTTCATATGAAAGGCGAATATAATGAAGGTTTAAAGTGGGCGTTTAAAACAATATCTTTGAAAGAAGATTGGGCTGAAGGATATTTTGCATTAGGTAAAATGTTTTATTTCTTAGCACAAAATAATTCTCAAAATGAATATCGCAATTGGCAACGTTGTGTATATTTTATTAAAATAGGTTTAAGTCTACCATCCACCAAAACATTATTATTTATAAATCCATTAGAGAGGTCATATGATATTCATAGATACTATAATCTCGCTCTAAGTAAAATAGGAAATTTAACAGAAGCTTTAGAAAGCGCAAATACTGCATTATTAGTGCAACCAAATGACGCAAGCCTTCTTTTAAATAAAAAAATATATGAGGCAGCTTTATCTAAAAATACCGCGCTATCATCACTCTCTAAATTAAGAGATATTGGAGAAATTGATACAGCATCTTTTGATATAGTGACGGCTTTACTTAACAAACAAATTGTGGCAACAGAAAATAAAGATCTTAACATACCAATATGTAATATAGATTCAACTCCGTTTAATATAAATAAAATTCAATTAGAATCTATAATAATATTATTGTGGCAACAATATGTATTATATGATGAAGTTGATAATGCTTGTAAATTTTTAGAGAGCGTTCCAGATGTAATTAAAAATTCTCCAAATATTATTAAAGCGAAACATATAACATATAAAGTAAAAACGAAAATACAAGATAATAATTTATCTATAGATACTAAATCATTTAATGATAAATTAGATATTATATTTTTTGCTGGAGATGGTTTGGAAATTTGGACACCTAACACTATTAAAGCAGAAGGTATGGGTGGAAGCGAAACTATGCTTATGGAACAGGCTAAAAGATTAGCTGCATTTGGACATAGAGTCAGGGTATATAATAGTTGTGGCAATGATAGTGGTATATATGACAATGTAGAATATCTACAAACATCAAAATATAATAATTTAAAATGTGATGTACTGATTGTGTCTCGTAGAACAGATATGCTTGATGAAAAATATAATATTGAATCTAAGATTAAATTATTATGGGTACATGATGTATATGCTATTGCTGCGACAAATACTAATTTATTAAGAGCTAATAAAATATTGGCACTAACTAATTGGCATAAAGGTAACATAATTAATGTTCACAATGTTCATAGTGATCAGGTATTGGTCACAAGGAATGGAATTGATTTAAATAGATTTAATAAAAACATAGTTAGAAATAAATATAAAGTAGTAAATAGTTCTAGTCCTGATAGAAGTTGGCCAGTTTTGCTAGAATGTTGGAAGTTTATAAAACAAGCCGTTCCTCAGGCAGAATTACATTTATTTTATGGTTTCAAAAATTGGGAATTTGCCGCTAAATTTGATCAAAAACAGGCAGATTTAATTGAAAGATTAAAAAAACAGATTAAAGAACTAGAACCATTAGGTGTGGTATATCACGATAGGGTGAGTCAGGAACAATTAGCTAAAGAATTTTTAAGTGCAGGAGTGTGGGCACATCCAACTTGGTTTACAGAAACTTCTTGTATAACCGCAATGGAAGCTCAAGCTGCTGGTTTAAGGATTGTAACTTCTAGCATTGCCGCATTAAATGAGACTGTTGCTGATAGAGGAGTTTTGATTGATGGTGATTGGACATCTCAAGATTATATAGTTAAATTTATGAATTCTGTTATTACCGCTATGAAAAGTGATGATAATTCTGATAGAGAACAATTACAAAGTTATGCGAAGGAAAATTTTGGATTAGATGATTTGGCAAATGATTGGAATAAAATGTTTTATGAATTAATTGAAGAAGTTAAAACAAATCCAATATCTCCTTATCAACCACTTCAGCCATATAGAAAGATGTAATATGGAAAATTATGATAAGTTATTGAAGCAATCTAAATTTTGGAATGCTATTCAAAATATTAATTCAAAAAAAGAAGATGTTAAAAAGGATACTGTTAAATTAAACATTGGTGCGGGACCAAATATATTTCCATATGATGGATGGATTAATTATGACCATGAAGAATTTTCTTCATATTTTAATTGGGTTAAAACTACAGAAGGTTTAGTTCCTGGAAATAATTGGCAATTAGATGGTCCTGGATCGTTAAATAATCTTAAAAAATTACAAGATTATTTAAGATCTGAGCCGGCAATTAAATATGAAAAACAAGATTTAAGAAAACAATTTAATCATGAAGATAATAGTGTAGATTTAATCTATGTTGGACAAGTAATTGAACATTTAAATCCAATTCATGAGGCACCGCAATTAATTGCAGAGTGTTATAGAATGATGGCTGTTGGAGGGGTTATTAGATTAACTACTCCAGATTTAGATCTTTTAATAAATGCTTATTTAAATGGAAATATGGATAAATTTAAAATAGATCAACCTGTATTTTATAAAACCGCCGAACCAGCAATGCAATTATCATATATAATGTTTGGGGCAACTGGACCTAATTGTACATTTAATCATTATGAAGGTCATATGTGTATGTACAATAAATCATCAATTACTACATTATTAAAAAATGCCGGATTTAAAAATATTGAATTTTATTATGAATTAGGTAAAAGTAAAAATAATATTATGCAAAAAGAAGCTGTTGATGCTGGTATTAGCCATTCATTTATAGTTGAGGCTGTTAAATGAAAATTGGAATTATAACTCCTCATTTTTATCCAATACCATCGCCACATCATACTGGCGAATATCTTATTTTAGATCTTGTTAAATCTTTGATTAAACTAGGGCATGATATTAGTTTATTTGCGCCATTAGGAACAGATGCCTCTGGAGCAGTATTATATGAAATGCCATGTGCTAATGGGTCTGCAGAAGTTGATCCATATAAATATGAGCAAAAATGTTTCGATCTGCATTCAAACATATTAAGAAGTCTTGATGTGGTTCATGATTTTAGTATTTCTAAAAGAATTGCTGAGATTTTTTATGAAGAAGGTCGCACTAATATAATTTCATCACCATTATCTGGTTCGTGGGATAGCCCTAATCCATCTTTTAATATTACCTGCTGGTCTCACGCAATGAAAGATAGGGCGTTGCGAGGCGCAACAGATTATGAAAATACTCCAACACCAAATGCTAACACTAAAACTTATGATCCAATTAAAAATGCACATGTAGTTTATGCTGGAATTAATACGAATTGGTATACTCCAACTTATGATAAAAAAGACTATTTTTTATGGCTTGGAAGATGGCATGAAATAAGAGGATATAAAATGGCTATTAAAATAGCCCAAAAAACTGGAATTAATCTGATAATGGCAGGCGAACATCCTGATAGAGAAAAATTTGAATATCAAAAAAACTGTGTATATGAGGCTTTAGATTTAGCATCAGAAATTCCAAATATAAAATTTGAATGGCTGCCACCAGATCCAAATCATCATGATAGGAAAAGAGAGCTTTATAGAGGCGCAAAAGCTCTTATAAATACAGTTCAATTTCAAGAGCCATTTGGTCTTCAGCAGCCAGAAGCCATGGCATGTGGAACTCCAGTTATTGGAAATAGATTTGGAGCATTATCAGAAACCATAACAAATGGTATTACTGGGTATTTATGTGATAATTCTATTGAAGATTTTGAAATTGCAATTAAAATGATTGATAAAATTGATCCAAAGATATGTAGAGGGCACGCTGTTATGAGATTTGATCGTGATATAATGGCTAAGGCTTTTTTAGCTGAATATGAATTAGTTATAAATAATATTGTTTGGGGCAATAAACCAATTAAAAAATTAATAGCTGATCATATTAATGTTGAATATAAATTACAAGAATTTAAAAGCAAAAAATTCAAAACAATTAAAGGTAAAACTCATCCTGATTATTCTTATGATACTTTTGAGAAAGAAGAACATAATTTTAGAGAAAAATATTGGAATATTAAAAAAGATGATATTGTTTTTGATATTGGATCGTCTTATGGTTCTTATTCTTTAACAGCAAGTTTAATGGGTGCCAAAGTATATGCATTTGAACCGGAGCCAACTATATATTGTGATTTAGTAAGTAACATTACTATTAATGCATGGCAAGATAGATGTTATCCATTTAATTTTGGATTATACAGTTCAGAAACATCAATTGATATGAAAAGTTATGCTCCTCATTGGCCAGCATTTGCTATTTCTCAAGATTATTCAGTAACAACACTAGATAAAATTGTTGAAAAATTAGAAGTTAATAAAATTGATTGGATTAAAATTGATGTTGAGGGCGTTGAAGAGCACGTAATTCAAGGTGGATTAAAAACAATTTCTAAATTTAAACCAAACATGATTATTGAATGTCATAATTTTATGGATTCTAGAATATCGAATAATATTAAAAATCTTTTATCAAGTCTTGCAAATTATGAATTTGAAGAAATTAATAGAGAGCCTTGCATTATGTTATATGCAAAATTAAAGGTATAAAATGAAAATTGCAGTTCTTTTAGGAGAATTTAGTGTTGGCGCTAGACCTCTAGATTTCAATAATATTTGGGATAGTCCAAGAGGTTTAACTGGAACAGATTTATCAACTGTTATGATTAGTAAAGAGCTTGCCAAATTAGGTCATGAAGTATATTTATTTACAATACATAAAAACTCTGAAGCAATATTAACTCCTTGGGAAGGAGTTCATCTTTGTCATTATAGAGATAGGTTTATTGTTATTGATAATAATTTTGATGTATTAATAACTATTAATGAGCCAGATTCATTAAGAGGCATAAATAGTACTGCATTAAAAATTTGTTGGGAATTTTTAAATGATTTTAATTTCTGCTCTCCAGGATTTGATGAATTGATTGATGTATGGTTAAGTCCTAGTCAAATGCTATTAGATTATCTAGTAAATTTACAAAATTTAGATAAAAATAAATGGGGAGTACTTCCACTTGGATGTGATCCTAATTTATATGAAGATAAGAGGATTCCTGGCAGGGTTATTTGGACTTCATCTGCTGATAGGGGATTACATTGGCTATTGCAAGTTTGGCCAAAAGTTAAAATTGCCGTACCAGAAGCTACTCTTAAAATATTTTATCATTTTGGATTTGATAATTTAATTAATCTAGAATCAAATGCAGCTCCACATATATTAGAAATTGCACAAAGAACTAGATATATTAGGCATTGCATTAATAAATTAAAACCCTTAGGCGTAGAACATGTTGGATCAGTAAGTAGAACTCAATTAGCCAAAGAGGTAAGTGAGGCATCAGTATTTGCTTATAGCGCAGATACTGTTATGTTTTCTGAAGGATTCTCCGTGTCGACATTAGAAAATTTGGCAGGATTTACAGTACCAATAGTAACAGATGTTGATTGTTTAGGATCTATTTATAAAGATTCTGGTGCTGTTATAATTAAAAGTCCAATAAGAGATAATTTAGATGACTTTACAAATGAGATTATCAAAGGGCTTACAGATAAAAAATATGCTGATGGCGTTATAGATAAATGCAGAATATTTGCATATAGACATTCTTGGAATAAGCTTGCGGCAAAAATGCAAAATATAATTGAAAAACATAAAGATAAGTAAATGAAAAATAAAGAATATACAGACTTGGTCGATACTAAGCAGTATCCAGATAACCCTTTTGTTCCATTAGACTCTCCATTTATAAATGATGCTGGGGTTATTCAAAATATATTAAATACAAACATTAATGGGGCGTCCATTATTACTAGTAAAAAGGGAGCTGTAAGATCAAATCATTACCACAAAGAAGATTGGCATTATTTATATTTGATATCTGGATCTATGCAATATTTAGAAAAGAATGCTGAAGAATTATCTAATGATTGGGAAAAAGATTTTATTGTTAAATCTGGAGAGATGGTTTTTACACCACCAATGAAATTACACCGAACAATCTTCTTAGAAAATTGTGTTATGCTTTCTCTATCAAAAAGAAATAGAGATCATAAATCTCATGAAGAAGATGTAATAAGAATTAATTTAGAATGATAATTGTAAATATTTAATAAGAAAAATTTAAGGAATATAATGAAAGTATATAATTGTAGAATGTGTGGCGGTATGTTAAGTGAACCAAAGCTACAATTTCCACCAACACCATTAGCTAATGAATTTGTTAGAACATTTGAATCTCAAGATTTGTTTCCATTAGAGGTTTGCGTGTGTGAATCTTGTGGACATTATCAATTAAATGAATCAGTCGCTCCAGAACGTTTATTTAAAAATTATCTATATGTTGCGGGAACTTCGCCAGTTAATGTTGAGCATTTTAAAAAATATGCCGTAGATATAGTTGATAGATTTGCTATAAAACCAGGAAGCAAAGTATTAGATATTGCAAGTAATGATGGAACATTATTAAAACATTTCAAAAATCTTGGGATGGTAACTTTAGGAATTGATCCTGCTGAAAATCTTGCAGAAGAAGCAAATAAAAATGGCATTGAAACAATTTCAGAATTCTTTACTGATGAATATGCTGATTCAATAGTTGCAAAATATGGAAAATTTGATTTAATAACGGCTAACAACGTTTTTGCTCATGTGCCAGATTTGGTTAATTTTGTTCGAGGTGTTAAAAAAGTATTGCACAATAATGGAATATTCTCATTTGAAGTTTCTTATTTTAAAGATGTTTGTGATAAACTTCTTTTTGACACAATTTATCATGAACATTCATCTTATCACACAATAGAGTCATTAAAATTATTTTTTAAAAACCACGGCATGTGTTTATTTGATGTACAATTTATTACAAATCATGGAGGCTCAATTAGATGCTTTGTTAAAAAATTAAACGACGCTTATTCTGTAACAGAATATCCTTATAATAAGGATTCGGACATTTCCGAAAATGTTAAAAGATTACAAAAAGATATTAAACTTCTTGGATATGAACTTAGAGAGAAGTTATCACAAATTGTAAAAGAAGGTAAACTTGTTGCTATTTATGGAACTCCAGCAAAAGCAACAACACTTATGTATGCCCTTGGTTTAGATAAGAGTATGTTTTGGTTTGCTGTTGATGATGCATCTTTAAAACAAGGAACATATACTCCTGGAATGCATATTCCGGTTTTACATCCAGATGAAATTGGTAGAAGAAAACCAAGCTATGTTTTAGTACTTGCCTGGAATTTTTACGACTCAATTATTAAAAATCACCCAGAAGTTGCTGAGTATGGTGGCAAATGGATAGTTCCAATTCCAGAATTAAAGGTAATGGAATGAAAAAGATATTAATAACTGGTACGGCAGGGTTTATATTCTCTAATTTTATTAGAAAAGTTATAAATCATCCAGATTATCAATTCGTTAGTATTGATAAATGTGTTCATTCATATAATCTTAATAATCTTTTAACACACAATAATCATAAGTTTTATCTTGGTGATATTGGTGATATGCATTTTATAAATAATGTATTTCGACTTGAAAAGCCAGATTTTGTAATTCATGGTGCGGCAGAAAGCTTCGTAGATGATGCAATCAGAAATGCATCTAATTTTACATATTCAAATGTATTGGGAACTCAAAATATAGTTGATGCATGCTTAACTTATAATATTGAAAAAATGATTTATATTTCAACTGATGAAGTATATGGTCATTTAACTTCTTCAAAAGGCAATCCATGGACTGAAGAATTTTTTCCTAGACCAAGAAATCCATATAGTGCAACTAAATATGCTGGAGAGTGTATTGTTTATGCGGCACATGAGACGCATGGATTAACTTATAATATTACTAGGACGTGTAATAATTACGGTCCTCGCCAAACTCCTAGAAATCTAGTTCCTAAGATAATTACATGTTTAATAAATGATGAGCCAATACCTGTTCACGGAGATGGATCTAATATACGAGAATGGCTTTATGTTGATGATAATGTAGATGCTATTATGAAAGTATTAGAAAATGGCGTCGCAAATGAAATATATAATATTGGATCAGGAATAGAGTTGACTAATATGGAAATGATTAATGCAATATCATCTATAATGGGCAAGAAACCAATTATAAATCATATTAAAAATAGACCTGGGCACGATTTTAGATATTCCATTAATTGTGATAAAATTAAAAATATCAAATGGAATTCACGGCATTCATTTCACGATGGCATTAGCAAAACAATTGCATGGTATTTGAGTAATAAAGATACATTAAAATGACAATAGATATTGTTTTAATTGGAAATGGTTCTTGGGGGAAAAATTATATTAAAACTTGTTTGAAATTTCCAGATATTAATTTAATAGTTGCCACAAAAGAAAATTGGAAATTACTTATAGATAATGGTCCAAAAGGAGCTATTATAGCTACTAGACCAGATTCTCATGTGGAGATTGCAAAATATTGTTTAGAAAGAAATATTCCAACATTAATAGAAAAACCATTATCATTTTCTTTAAAAGAGGCAGAACAATTAAAACCATTTAATCATAATATTTTAGTTAATCATATTCATTTATTTTCTGATGCGTATGAAAATATTAAAAGAACTATTAAAAATAGCAATATTATTGAGATTAATACAGTTGGCATTGGACCAATTTCAAGACCATATTCAAATTTATTTGATTATGGGATACATGAAGTGGCAATAGTGTTAGATTTAGTTAAATCATATCCTAAAGAAATTGTATGTAAAAATATAATTCTAGAAAATGCTAATTTTTATAAAATACAAATGGTGTTTGATAATACTTTTACAGAATGTATAACTGGCGTACATATTCGTAAAGAAAAATCATTATTTATTAGAACTGATGAGTTTAATATATCATATAATGATCTAAATAAGTCTAATAAAAATTTAACTCCATTAGAAAAAGTAATTTCTGTGCTTTATAGACACATAGTAGGGTGTGCATTAGATGCGCGTATGGGAATTAACTTATCTTTAAATGCATTGGCTGTTCTGGAAACTTGCGAAAATTCACTTAAATAATATATTATATAAGCATATTGTATTATATGTATAACGTGTATAATATGTTAAATGAGGACTAATGAGCGAATTTGCACCATATACAACTAATAGGGCATCATTTATTATTAAAAATATAAATGCTACTAGAAAAACAATTACAGTTTTTAATTGTTCTATACAATATGGGACTAGTAAAAATTTAATTAGCTTACCAGGCATTTCTGAAGATGATATAAGAGCTTCTTTACTCAAAGGTGAGCTTCATAATAAAATTTTAGCAGGTGATATTGCTATTATATATAGCAATATTGATTTATTACAATTTAGTAAGTCTCAAAACTTATTTTTACAAGATGCTGGAATTGTTTCCGGTTTAGATGTAACTCCATATTTTGCCAATATAAACGCCCTGTCTCAATTTGA
>Ga0209210_1002959_pt1 | contig 11926 bp, 12 predicted proteins | sample RifGroA1_FD_183991 | JGI IMG/M metagenome (GOLD analysis project Ga0209210, IMG submission 183991) | Contaminated groundwater microbial communities from Rifle, Colorado, USA - Rifle Groundwater A1 (SPAdes) (version 2) | ecosystem: Environmental > Aquatic > Deep subsurface > Groundwater >...
AACTATGATTGAAGGTTCAGGGAGTTGCAACAAACTCTCCCTGAATTATACTTTTCTTAATAGAAATACTTAGTGGGGAGGCGACGCTCCACCCTAAAGGGATGGAGATATTTTTTAGAGATTATATATATCCTACTTACTGCAGCAACAAACCATTAACTCCTAAGCACCAAACTGCAAATCGGCAAGATAATTATTCTATAAAAATTAAACACTATTATACAACTTGGCAAAAACCCATCCCAAAACATAAAACAAAACATAGCTCTGCACTAATCCAAAAAGAAAAGTCCAGTCTGCAAATCCAAAAGCAATAGGATAATTAGCAACAACAAACGAAGGATCATAATCTCCAAACCACACAAAGAGTCCATAAAACACAATCATAAGCATGCCAAGCATGCCAAGAGCGTGCCCCAGTGCATACGGTCTCAAGCCGACAAAATTTCTCGCAGGCGCAGAACGCACAGCACGAACCATCTTCCTCTTTGCCATAATTAGTATAAAGAAATCTTATATTTAAACCTTGCCTATCACCCTTCACAAACCTTGCTTTCCAAATCATTAAAAGGATGCTGTCCTCCAATGCAAAAAGTGCATAACTCCTCTTCAGAAATGCCAAAACTTCTAAACACATCGAGCATTCCATCAACGGAAATAAAACGCGTAGGCATTCCAATTTCAGCGCTTATTTCCTCAATAGTCCTGTTGCGCGCGACAAATTTATGGTCCTTATTTTCTTTAGGAGGCATGTCAACCCCAAACTCACAGCCACGCTCAATTCCGTCACTTCCAACAATTCCAACCTGCGGCGTATAATTCAATAAATATACATCTTTTACTCTTGCTTCTCCATAAAGCAAATGCCTGACATGCTTAGCATTATTTCCTCGTATAGTGCTGTCATCAATAACAACAATCTTCTTTCCCCCAATTATATTTCTCATTCCATCTTTCAAATAGAGGTTTTCTGCAATTGATATTCTTCTTTCTTCAGCGTCTGGGCCAAGAAACGCTCTTTGAGAATTTCGTTTATAAAAAACATCATCTTTAAATGGAATCCCAAGAGCAGCTGCATAGCTCCTCGCGGCAGGTTCAGGACACCTTGGAACAAAAGTCACAAAGTCAACTCCTTCAAATTTAAACTCTTCAGCAAGCTTTTCTCCAAGCTTCTTCCTCAAAGCAAGTACATTTATCCCGCTTAGATTAGAATGAGCGCTCGCAATGTAATTCCACTCAAAAAAACATCTTCTGAGATTTGGCTCAACTATTTTCTCAGCAGAATACTTCCCGTCTGGAGAAAAATAATATATAACCCCTGGCTTCATCGCTCCAACAGCAACTCCTCCGTTCTCCTGAAAAACAATATCTTCAGAAGCAGCAACATATTTCGTGTCTTTAAAGCCCAAAAATCCTGGCTTTATTCCAGTTCTATCTCTCACAACCATTACATCCCTGCATCTTCTGTCAGCGATAGCCAAAGTATAAGCGCCTGCAACCTTTCTAACTAATTCTTTTATTCCAATTTTATGATACAACCGCAACAATTTCTCTGTGTCTCCATCACTTTTCAAGCCAGACAAATCAATTCCATCAAAATAACTGCTCGCTACCTGTCCATTATGCACAATAACAGCATCACATCCTCTTATGATTAAATGATCATTCCTTCGATGCTCTTCTCCACCAATAACAACAGGATGCGCGCTCCTAATCAAGCCATCTCCATCTTTGTTCCCGCTTGTCGCATATCTCACATGAGCAAGAAAAGTATGATAACTGCCGTCGAAAAGCCTGTGCAAATCTGTCTTGTCAAAACTCTTAACCCCTCCAGCCCATTTCAGCACATCTATTGTATCATCTCCAATAGCTGCAATCCCAACAGCATCGCGCCCTCTGTGCTGTAGTGAATTAATAAAATTGTAAGCATCATGAAGTGTCCTCGCAACAACAAGCCCGCAATTATGATCAACTGCCATAACCCGCAGACAAAAAGAGATGTTATAAAGATTTATTCTCAGCATAAGCAACATTTAAAAAGCTATAACTGAACAAAAATTGATGCACTACGCAGAGAATTATGCTCCAACTAAACCTTTCCAATTTAGTCAGGACCAAATGAGACTAATGGATGCGAGCTATTCGCTTCTCGAAGCGATGAGAGCCAGTAAAACAAGTGAAATAAAAATTTCAGACGGAATCACTTTCAGACGTGATTGCTGGGGCGCAGACTTCTATAATGGCCGCAACAATCAGCCATTAATATACGAAGACCTCACAAATAGAGCCATAATCTCAGAAGTCATCAAATCTATGCAGACTCAAGCAGAGATATTAAGAAAATCAAAAGAATCTGCACTAGTAAAGTAATATTTTATTATCAATTAATCTTTAAGTCTGTAGACAACAATACACAATGTTTAAAAAGAAATTCTCTTGTAGTTTCTCTGAACTCTAGTAGTCTTTTAGACTCCTAGAACCTTTTCTTCTAGAAAAGGTTGTAGTGCTCGTCTAGTATATCGGTTAGTACATGGCCCTGTCGCGGCCAAGAGCCGGGTTCGATTCCCGGGACGGGCGTATCAGGGTTGCAAGCCCTGTCCCGTGTTGTGCGTAGTTCGCCCATAAGTGCGAAGCACCAATTCAAGTTTTCTTGACTCCGACAACTCGTAAGAGTTGTGGCACAGATAACATCAGTTATCTAGTGCATAGAACTTATTTTTACTTCAATTCGTAAGAATTGGAGTTGCCGATGACATCAGTCAGCAAGCACTAAAAGAAGTTGTATTTCTGGTTCCCGGGACGGGCGTTTTAAGTTCTAAGAATAGAATTATAAAGATAATTTACCCATCAACTATATGTCTGCTGCCGACAAAAAAGATGATGAACAAAGATTAAAACGCTCTCCACTTTACGTTTCAGTTGACGCGAGATTCTTCGGAATAACAATCAAAAAATCGATGCACCACCACACCTTAAAACCTCAATAATGCTTACTGTTGCATTCTTGATGGCCATCAAACCTCACAATGTACCGACATTGTGAAGGCAGTCAAAGTCCATGGGACTTTGATGAATCCATAAAAGATTTTTGAGGGGTGTGGTTTGATTGGTGCTCGATTTTTGGATGCTCAATGTGCCTCATCCGCACACTAAAGTGTGCGGTTTTCGGCATAGGCACATTGACATAACAATTTTTATTCTCATCCTAACTGTTAAGTCTGAATTGCTTTCCTCATGGTTGATAGCGACTCAGCTTATTTTGTCTATACCTCTTTGGATAGCCGCTTTAGCATCCCAATCAAAGATAGTTGATACTCAAAGCTTAAAGAAATATTATACCCTCACTAAATGGTCCTCGGGCATCGCTCTGGCATTTATTTATAATGTTATTGGCCTGCTAGTGGTAAGATAGGTATTTATTTCAACAGGGCTCATGTTCTTCTCACTCTTTCTGATATATCAAACATATAGTATGGTTCATCATATTAGAATAGGAAAATTGGATAGAACGTTTAGGGATATAATATTGATGTTAATCTTGATTATAGGTGGCATCCTGCCTTCACTTGGAACAATTTAATTTTAGCTCCTAAAATTAATCAGAATTTTAACGAATTAGAAAACATCAATTTTATAAATTATCCATGGCACTAAAATAATCATCACCAATTGGTTCAAGAACTCCTTTAAACAATCCGGCAACTTTTCCAACTGATTCAGCAGTTTTTCCTTCAATCTCCACAAAATTAATTTTAGCAGGCTCAATAATTTTAACTATCACAATCTCAGTATTTTTTAATAAAAAATATTCTCTAACAGTTCTATTTTTTCTAATTAATTTAAATCCTATTTCATTAAGTATTCTTCCCATATTCTCAGGTTTTTGAATAGGCACATTTATCTCAACTCTCTCCCATACATCGCTTTCTGTTTCTCGCTTGCCTTTGAAGGTAAGTTCCGATTCTTCTTTTTTAGTACGGACTCTGAGAAGATTTTGGGCATTCTTCATATTCTCTCCTTCTTTGGCATAATAGCAATCTATAATCTCATAAGTTTGGGTGACTTTAGCTTTCAAGGTCTTCAGTTTATCTCTGAATGCTTTTTCATCATTATACTTAAGCTTAATTTCTATTTCCTTCATTTTTTATTTATTTCATCTTTTTTTCTCTAATCTTCCCCGCCTGCCATTCTTTTAAAATTTTTCTAGCAGTTCTATCAGTATCAATAACTCCGCCCCTATTTAAGAAATTCCATTTTTTCCCAAGTTCCTCAAGCAAAATTTCAGAATCTCCATTTGCATCAATGCCATAATGCGATTCAAACAGCCCAGGATTATCTCCCATAATTTCAGCGATTATAAACTCAGGATTTTTCATAGAGTCATAAGTGCGCACGCCAATAATCGCGTGCTTTTTCAAATGCAAGCTCTGCGAGGCGGCAGCATCTTCGTCACTCATAACTCCAGGAGTATCAAGCAATAATATTCCAGGAGCAAAACGCACTTTCTGAATTCCCCTAGTGAATCCAGCGCGCGGAGAAGTTCGCGCAGCGCTTGTGCCTGAAAGCATATTAATAATCGAGCTCTTTCCAACATTAGGATATCCAATTATTCCAATATGGACTTCTTTTCCGACTTTCAAAAACTTGGTATTTCCGATTCCGTGCTTATGAATCTCCAGATTTTCATGTTCAGACGGCTCAGCAGAATCAGGCCCGGCATCCCTTCGCAAACGCGCAAATCTCTTCGCCTCAATTTTAATTCTATCTCTAAGCGCCCCGCGCCCCATTTTCGTAACAGTTGAAATAAAAACATGAGGATTCAAATTATCAACTTTGCCTGATGACTCAACTTCAGCAACATCTATCAAATCAGCCTTGTTAATCAAATAAACAAGCATCTTCCCATTAGCCAAAGCGTAATCTTCAAGCATCTTATTTCGCGTCTCCTCAATAAACCGCGCATCTAATATCTCTAAAACAATATCAGAAGCAGAGATAACTTCCTTAGCAAGCGAAGGATACTCCTGTCTATGTTTATTGTGCGGGTCAATCTTCCGCGTCTTCCTGCTTGAAAATATAAACTTTACGCGCATAAAATACCTAAGGCACGAGCCTTTTAAATAGGTAGGTTTAAATATCAAATCCAAAGCCCATTTCCATAAACGCAACTCAAAGAAGTAGGGTATTTGCGCACAGAGCAAGCGCAGTCTTTCACAATTTAGCAGCCAAATTATCTTCAGACAGACCAGATGCAGAATATAAAGTTAAAATAGGAAGAGATAATCTTCCTTATGACGGCAAAAAAGTTTCTTTAGTTCGGGTCGGTCCAAAAAGAGGAGTTTTAACAAAAAGAGAAACCCCTATAGCTAAAGTATCAATCCAGAGTTATTTCCCAAAAGATTCAATAGTGGTTTGGTGCTACGATGATTTTACGAAGCCGATGATAGAGACAGCATTTGAAAGCTTTGAACCATATGAACAAGTTGCTTTCACAAGAACACAAGATGCTGGCGCAGATTGACACGCGCTTTGAAGAACTTATTTGTTTTTAGTGAAAATATATTGCAAATTTGCCTTTGGATAAAGTTTGCCTAATCTTTTTAATTCTTTTAAGTTACAATTACTTGCGCTTAACTCAATTCCATAGTCCATAATTCTTAATATCTCTAAATTAGAAAAATCATTCTTATTATAAACACCATTTTCAAATTGAACAAGCAAAAAAGGCTTATAATTTAAAGATTTATAAAATTCTATAGCATTATCCAAGGCGCCAGCATGAATTTTATTATATTTTTTAAAAGCCACTTTTTCAAATTCTTCAACTAATTTTTCCCCAAACTTTCTTCTTTGGAATCTAGAATCAATAGCAATCTCGCTCATTAGCAGATAGTCCTCTCTCGGAAAACCACAAACAACCCCAATCAATTCTTTGCCCAAATAAATCCCAATAAAAAATTCGGCGTTTTCATTGAATTTTTCCTTTAAGAAATTTGAATCTCTTACTCTATTTTTTCCGAGCTCATTATCTAAAATACGCATTGATAAATAAAAATCTTCTTTAGGTAATTGATTAATTTTTAAATCGTCTAAAAGATCCATTTTTTCAAATTCTAAAAAGATTAAATATTCTTCTCCAGCTAATTTAATAGGATTTAATCCGTAAGATAACTTCTTTAAAAAAGATTCATACTCGAAAGAAAGTTTTAAATCAATTAATCTTTTACAATCACAAATGAATAGTGCTTTTCTGTCTTTTCTCCATTTTACCTGTTTCTTTAATATTCTTATCATTTTATTTTTAAATTAAATTCTTTATCTAGTCTATTCTTGTAATAATCAAATTTCCTTAGTCCTAAAGCTTTTCCATTTTTAATGCAGAAAGGTGTTGGCGATTTTCCATCTCCAAAATATCTAAAACTTTGTGCAACACATTTATTACATTTAGATAGCATTTTGCATCCTCCACAGCCAATATTCATATAATAACGAAATTCCTCAAAAACTTTGCTATCCCAAATTTCTTGAAGGGACCTTTCTCTAATGTTTTCAAATTTCATAAATTTCTTAGGAATAATAACCCGGCATAAGGTACATGGGGAAACAATTCCATTTGAATGAATTTCGCAGAAATTAATGGCTGCAGCGCAACTATAAGCGGAAAGTCCATTTTTTTCCATCTCAACAGGCACGTCAATTAATCTAATATTAATCTTTCTCTTTTTTCCATCTTCAGCAAGAGATTCCCAGAATTTATTATCAGAATATTCGTAAAATTCTGAAATAAGTTTATTGGACTCTCCTCTCCCAACAGGAATAATTGGAGAAATGAACCAATTAACTGGATTAATTTTTTTTATTAAATTTTGAAGTTCATTCATTTTTTTAATATTTTCTTTATGTAATACCGTAACTATCGTCAAGGGAATATCCATTTTCTTGAAATAATATATATTTTCCATTGTCAAATTAAAGATTTTAGGATCATATTTTCCCTGGGAATCTAATCTTATAAAACCATGAGCCTTCTCATCTGAACCATCTAAACTTATTTTTATTCCTATTAAATAATCTCTCTTTTCTGCAATAAAATTCCGAATATCTTCTGAAAAGACTCCATTTGTCGTCAAAATGAAATACATTCCTTTTTTAGCTAGATAATTAATAAAATCTTTGAAAATTGGACTTTGAGTGGCTTCCCCGCCGGATAATACAACATAAAAAACTTGACATTTAACCAAATCATCAATTACCTTTTCCCATTCCTCCAGATTCAATTCATCATTCCTTTCCATTGAATAACTGCCAAAACAATGTTTACAACGCAGATTGCATTTACTCGTCAAGTTTATATAACAAGAATAAGGCGAAGCATAAACTTCATCAGTTACATCCATTTTGATATTAAACCATTCAGTTTTTAATATTGATTTTGCCCACAAGCTATTACATCATTCTTCATTAAAAAAACAAGTTTTCTTACTTCCTCAACGGCTAAGTCAATCCCCTTTCTTTCATAACCTGAAGAAATCCTTTGGGCAACACCAGCAGTTCCAGGAGAAATTGAACTATACCGAGCATCATCAACTACATATTCCATACCTAGTTCAAATAATTCCTCTTTATAAGTTTTATTGTGATTTGACTCCGTTCAAAATAGCTTTTTAAAAAATAATTTACCTCTTTTAAGATATATACCTATAAATTGACATTTAAAAACACAACCCCCTCTAGAGCTTAGCAATTCTTTTATACCTCAAATGACACTGTAAATAATGTTAAAGAGCCTATTCTCCCGTCTGTCGGTGAGATTGATTGTAACTAATGCCATTCGTCTTCTCCTTATAATTGAATTCATAACTGCATTCACAAATGACAGAAAACTCGCGCTCGCATTTTCCGTAATCGCATTTATCGCGACATTTATTCCGGCGTTTCTAAAGCGTATTGGCATAGACACAGGAGTCGAAATGCAAATAGTTATCTTAATGATAATATACGGCACTCTATTTCTTGGAGAGGTTAGAGGATTTTACGAAGGAGTTTGGTGGGACATACTTCTAAAGAGCGTAGCATCCATTGCTTTAAGTTTCATAGGACTTACAGTTATATTAACATTAGAAAACGAAGACGTATTAGATGCAAGCGCATTTATGCTTATACTCTTGTCATTTTCAGTTTCTTTTATGCTCGGCTCTTTATGGGAGATTGCAGAGTTCGGGTTGGACAGAATGTTTAATTTTAATCTTCAACAACTAGGAACAGGAGTAACCGCGCACGATTTATTAATCAGTGCAATAGCAGCCATAATTGTATCAACAGGCGGATATTTTTACACAAAACACGGAGGCCGCAACTTAATGAGCAATTTCATAGTAAAAATAATTCACACAAATCCTAAACTGTTCAGGTCAAGAAAATATTTAGAAATGTCCTCGGAAAAGATAAAAGCTCTCATCTCAAAGGGGGAAGGCCCTAAGCTTGAATTCAAGTCTTCATTAAGAACAAATCTTCATACCAGCAGTTTTGATAAAAATATTGAATTCTCCGTCCTAAAAACAGTTGTAGCTTACTTAAACACAGACGGCGGCACGCTCATAGTAGGAGTTTCAGACAACGGCGAAATTCTCGGCCTCGAAAAAGACGCATTCCCAAGCAATGATAAATTAAAACTGCATCTAAGCAACATGATTAAAGAGCACATAGGCACGCAATTCAAACCCTTCATAGACTACGAACTATTTGCCGTAGATGACAAACACGTTCTAAAAATAGACTGTCTGCCAAGCACAAAACGCGTATTCCTAAAACAAAACAGCGAAGAAGAATTCTACATAAGAAACGGCCCGGCAACATCAAAGCTGTCAGGAAACGCCTTAATCGATTATATTTCTCACAGATTCAAGTAGTGCGCATTGTTTAATTAATTTCACATTGTCCTAAATTATTAATGTTCTGATATCAAATTATGCCCGATTTATCGATGGTAAATTATAAAATATTTTATACAAATATTAATACTAAACTTGTAAATGTTATCTCATAAGTTTCTGATAAAAAAGCCAGATAACTATAATCTTACAGTAACCAAGTAGCTAAATCTTTTTAAATCCAAGAAAGCAGCGCATTTTATGGCAGATGAAGAATATTTAGACGTTGTAGATGAAAATGACAACCTTATTCGTACAGCCACTTTTGCTGAAGTTAAAGAAAAAGGTCTAAGACGTAGAACAGTAAATGTTATGATTGCTGATTCTGGATTAGATAGAGTAGCTTTAGCATTGAGAAGCCGTAATCAAAAATCAAGTCCTAATAAGTGGCACGTTACAGCAGGAGGCCATCTAAATTCAGGAGAAACATATGAGCAGGCAGCTTATCGCGAAACATTGGAAGAACTATTTAGAGATGAACCGCCACAAACTGCTCTAAAATTAATAGAAATAGCACGATTTAGAAACGACGTTCCAGCAAAAAGAAAGTTTGAATACACTTCTTTTCTTTATGCAGTTCACTCTGGTCCATTTTTTCCAGATAAGAATGAAACTGAAGAAATTATCTGGAGGGACAGTGACGAAGTTATCGCAGATTTAGCCAGAAATCCTGATAAATACACTGCAACCATGGGAATAGTAATGCCTTACTTTGAATCTCATCGTCGAGCTTTAGGAAAAATTTGATGAGTACTATTTATTTAGCCGCAAACACAAATGGCATAGACGCTTATATCTGGCCAAAAGCAAAAACAATTACAGAATCAGGAATTCCTCTAAATAGAGCATCTGCAATAGGCGACGAATGTATAGACATAGCCATGCTCTCCATAAACGGTCTTCTTGCAGTTGGATGTCCTGCAAATGCACAACAAGAAGTAAAGGATGCTGTTCTAAGAGCTCATGGATTAGTATCTGGAAGAGAAGATTATGATGGATTTCGTGAATTTATGGGGTATACCAGAGAAAAAGCAACTATGAGTGGATTAGATATTGGAGAAGTGGTCTGTTTCTCGGATAAAGATGGAGTGCTATGTGGAAAAAGAGATTATTCACGAGGCAGCGAATTTGCAAAGCTCATAAGACGTTCTGGAGAAGATTATCCTTTAATGAGAGTAATTACTGGCTCCACAGTATCTCAAAATAGAGAAAGCGGATTTATGGAAGCCTATGGTCTAACTCCAGATAATCTAAGAGGAAATTCTGCGATAGCAAAAGATCCGTACATTGTCCTATGTGAAAATGGCTCAGTAAGAATAAATGTTTTAGATCACAGAGATGTAATTGTTTCAGACAGATTAGATGAAGAACAAGTTAGATTATTAACAGAAGATTGCAGAGAAGACGTAATGGTTAGAATGGAGCAGGAATTATTCCCAGAGATGAATCTAAACTGGGAGGCAGAGTACATGCGCCAAAAAGATAACATTCGTGGAGTTTATGCAGTTCCAAAGAAAACAATGGTAACATTTAACGTACCGCAAAGTCTTAGGACAACAGAAGAAGGATTTAAATTTAGGAAAAAAGTTTTAAATATCCTTGATGAGGAAATTAGAAGGAATGGATTTGCAACGGAGATTGTAACTTGAAATTATTTATTGCGACTGGCGGCAAAGGAAAGAGACTTGGAGAGTTGACTAAAGATTTGCCAAAACCCCTAGTACCCGTAGCAGGAAAACCAGTCCTGCACCATATAGTAGACTGGGCAAAGAAAAATCCTATAAACGAGATAGTCATGCTCAACGGATACAAAGCTGACAAAATAGTAGAATATTTTGAAGATGGAAGCAAATTCGGCATAAAAATAGTTCATTCAAACGAACCTCATCCGCTTGACAGCGGAGGCGCAATTAAATTCGCAGAAAAGCACATTGACAGTCAGTTTGCATATATTTCCGGAGATCATATATGTGAAGTAAATCTAAATAAAATGATCGGGTTTCATAAAAATAATATCTCTGATATGACTGTTCTAGTGCATAAATCAACACACCCATGGGACGCAGATATTCTACAAATAAACAACAATAATGAAATAGTCAAATTCGTATCAAAACATGACGACCATACAAACGCTGGTGATTTGTCAAATTCAGGATTAAGCATTATCGAGCCAAAAATATTAGATTTAATGGACAAAGAAATATTCAATTTTGAGAACTACTTATATCCAAAAATGCTTGAAAGAAAGATGAAACTAATGGCTTACGTTACAAATGAATTCATGGCAGACATGGGCACATTGGAAAGATTGAGAAAATGCGAAGAACATCTTCTCTCAAGGCAAAGAAATCACAATTAAATTTAAATAGTATCACAAAACACCCCTGTCATGAACCTTGCAGAAAGAACAGGAATTGCAATCTACAATTCAAACGGAAAAAGATTCTTTGAGGAGAGAGGATTAGACCCAAGAACTGCAAGATTATTAAGCACACAATTCATGCATGACGTATTTCACATACCTGGAGCATCCGCACCTGGAGTATATGTAAAAATAGCTAAGAAAGGAAAAGATGGAACGCCCGATAGGAAAGAAATGGACATTGAGAGACAATGGTATAATACATTCAGAAATGATTTAGCTTTGCCAGGCGCCCCATTAGCAGAAACATTTCCAATAGACGGAGATTATGCGCTCGTAGTAGAAGAAGTGCCAGGAGCGGGCTGTGACGAAGTATTTAGAGGCATCGCAAAAAAGCACGGACCAATAATACTCTCATGGTCCCCAGAATTTAAATCAGTTCTTGAGCGTTCCGCAGAAATAAGCGCAAGAGGATATCACTTACATTTAGAAAATCCTGAAAAAACGCAGGTTTTCTTTAGAGGCGCAGACGGCGGCTTTGATAACGGAGAATTTGACTTTCTTAATGGCAGAACGCTTAAAATAATGACTGCAAACGGCAGGGAAACAAAATATCTCGCCCAAATTTTGG
>Ga0209210_1002960_pt1 | contig 11926 bp, 15 predicted proteins | sample RifGroA1_FD_183991 | JGI IMG/M metagenome (GOLD analysis project Ga0209210, IMG submission 183991) | Contaminated groundwater microbial communities from Rifle, Colorado, USA - Rifle Groundwater A1 (SPAdes) (version 2) | ecosystem: Environmental > Aquatic > Deep subsurface > Groundwater >...
TCGACCAGTGCTTTTAACTATCTTTAATTTAAGTTGCTTGAAGAAAAATCTCACTTTTGTTACAATACTATTGTATTTTTGAATCGTGTGATTCATAACAAAAAGCGCCTCATGGCGCTTTTTGTATTCTAACTCATTTTAGGGGAAATGGGGAGTTTCGTAATTCAGAGTCAATAGCCTTTTTTAATTTAGGTAATTCATGAGTAATAATGTTCCAAATAATATCCACATCAATATCGAAATAATCATGAACGAGTTTGTCTCTAGGTATAGCAAGGACCGTCCTTGCTATCGGGAGATACAAGTGATACACTCTTACATATGTTACGCAAAGATCCATTTATAATAGGCGAGTATTATCATCTGCATAATAGAGGTATAGATAAACGAGTTATTTTTAAGTCAAAAAATGATTATGAGAGATTTTTAATGCTTCTTTATATTTCAAATTCTAATGATGATAAACCTTTACGTTTAGATAATTTAATTAATCATTCGCATAAAAATTTTGATGAGATTATGGTTTTAGATAGAGGACAACCTCTTATATCTATTGGGGCATGGTGTCTGATGACAAATCATTTTCATATATTAATCAGACAAGAAGTTGATGGAGGAATTACAAAGTTTATGAAGAAATTGGGTACAGGGTATTCAATGTTTTTCAATATAAAATATCAAAGGAGTGGAGCTTTGTTTGGTGGGTTGTTTAAGTCAAAACTGATAGGTAATGATGATAATTACATGAGGCAATTATTCGCGTATATACATTTGAATTCTTTAGATATAGAATTTCCTAAATGGAAAGATAATTTAAATAATTCATCGATTGAAATGAGAAAGTTTTTAGAGTCGTATAGATATTCTAGTTATCAAGATTATATAGAGATTGATAGGGTAGAGAAGAATATTTTAAATAAAGAAAATTTTCCAGATTATTTTGGTGATCTAAAATCTTTTAAAGATTTTGTTGAAAATTATTTTATTAAATCAGACCTATAGCAAGGACCGTCCTTACTACTGGCATCGAAGGCAAGCAAGGATAATCCTTGATATTTCAAATTTTTATTTGACTATTTTTAGCTGTTTTGCTAGTATGAAAGAGCCTAGAAATAAGTTGATCTATATTTCTCCTTAAGGCTTTCAAATAAAGTTTTAAGAAAAAATACACGATATCTCTTTTTAATAGGTGTTTTATTTACTTGTCCCATTAGAAAATTATGGGAAAGTGATTAAATTACTAAGCATTATTATTTTAATTTTCTAATGGGATGGCAAAAACATCGGTAAAAGCTAGAGCTCTGAAGAAACCGAAATTTTCCACTCGGCAAAAAAACCGATGTTTTCGTTGCGGCCGAGGCAATGCTTTTATGAGAGATTTTGGCTTATGCCGTATTTGTTTCAGGGAATTGGCAAATGAGGGGATGCTTCCGGGCGTAAGAAAATCGTCTTGGTAGACGATTTGAATTAGAAATTACGAATTAAGAATTTCAAATTAAAATCCAATTCGTAATCCGTAATTAAAAATTCGTAATTAAATAAAATGGATCCAATTTCAAATATGTTAATAATAATGAAGAATGGCAGTCTGGCGGAAAAAGAATCTGTGATTTTGCCATATTCTAAAATGAAAAATGCTATCGCTGAATGTTTAAAAAAGGAAGGATATATTTCCAGCGTTGTCAAGAAAATTTTCGCTAAAGGCGGATCTGTTTTGAGCGGAAAAAACAAACAGCCAGTTTTAGAAATTGGACTTCTTTATGCAAACACAAAGCCAAAAATTACTGAAGTTGAAAGAATTTCGAAACAATCCCGACGTGTTTATTTCGGAGTGAAGGATATTCATTTAGTCAGAAATGGTTCCGGATTGCTTGTGCTTTCAACGCCTAAAGGAATTTTGTCGGGCAGAGAAGCCAGGCGTGAGCAAGTTGGCGGAGAAGCGCTGTTTAGAATTTGGTAATCCCGTTAGAAACCGCGATCGCAATTTAAAAATAAACAAAAATATGAAATCAAATATTAGAAAAATTAATAACATAAAGTATCAGACACGCGAGTTGATCGCGATCTGCTTCTAACGGGATGAGCAGAATTGGAAAACAAGAAATATTAATACCGGCAGGCGTGAAAGTCACACGAGATGGCAATGTTGTTACTGTTGCTGGGCCAAAAGGAACCGTTTCTAAAATTTTTCGAGACGATATCATTATTACTATTGCGGAAAAAGTTGTAAATTTAAATATAAAGCGCAATGATAAATTTTCCGAATCTCTTTGGGGCACTTATGCTTCGCATATAAAAAATATGATTCAAGGCGTGCAAATACCATACCAAAAGAAATTAATTTTGGAAGGTGTGGGATTTAAATCTGAAGTTAAAGGCAAAGAACTCCATTTTGCTCTAGGGTTTTCTCATCCAGTTATTGTGAAAATTCCGGATACAATTACTGCTACTGCTGATAAAAATAATATTACGATTTTCGGAGTTGATAAAGAGTTGGTTGGAAGTTTTACCGCCGGTCTACGCGCATTAAAAAAACCAGAGCCTTATAAAGGCAAAGGGATGCGTTATGAAGGCGAAGTTATTAGACGCAAGCAGGGTAAAAAGACGGTGTAAAAAAAGGCAAGACCTAACATGTTAGGTCTTGCCTTAGAAATAAATCATGCAAAACAAAACAGACAAAAGAATAAAATTAAAGAAAAAAATCAGAGCAAAAATAAAAGGTACAGCAGAACGCCCCAGGCTCACAGTTTTTCGCTCCAACAAGTTTATTTATGCGCAGGTTATCAATGATGCGACTGGTAAAACCCTTGCGCAGGCCAGCGATGTTAAAATAACCAAAGGAAAAAAGACGGAAAGAGCTAAGGAAGTTGGGCGTATTATTGGCCAAGTTTGTTTAAAAGAAAAAATTAGCAAAGTTGTTTTTGATCGAAATGGATTTAAATATACCGGACGAATAAAATTAGTGGCGGACGAAGCCAGAGCCACAGGGTTAAAATTTTAAAAATACTTGTCCCGTTATAAATTCAACAAACGGGATATATCAATAAAAATTATTAATTAAAATTTATAATGGGATGGAAAAAAACAAAGAAAAAAAGAATAGCAATCGCAGGTCATCCTCTTTCGGACGATCAAAACCGGAATTTGATCAAAAGATTATAAATATTCGCCGCGTGACCAGAGTAGTTGCTGGAGGGCGCCGATTCTCTTTCAGTGTCGCATTAGTAGCCGGAGATAAAAAAGGATCTGTCGGTTTGGGCTTAGGAAAAGCGGGAGATACGGCTCTAGCGATCAATAAAGCGGTAAGAAATGCCAAGAAAAATATGATTAAATTAAATCTTACGAAAACTATGTCTATTCCCTGCGATCTTTCCGCAAAATTTTCAAGCTCATATGTTAAATTATTACCCAACAAGGGCCGCGGGCTTGTGGCAGGTTCAGTTGTTCGCGATATAGTAAAGTTGTCTGGGATGAAAGACATTACGGGAAAGATTTTATCTAACAGTAAAAATAAATTAAATAATGCCAAGGCAGTTATGAAGGCGCTTTCATTCATTGCTTTAAAATATACAAAACCAATACCTGAAAATGCCATTATCGCAAGCAAAGAAATTATTATCCCCGAAGTTGAAAAACCCGCCCGTAACGATTCACGTAGCGATTCGGGCAGGCGTAGCGATGTAGGCGGGGAAGAATAAATTTATGCAAATTCATAATTTAAAAAGACAACATAAGAATAAAAGAGACCGACTGGTGGGTCGCGGAGGCAAGCATGCTAAGACTTCAGGTCGCGGAGGCAAGGGTCAAACAGCTCGCGCCGGGAATAAGCGTCGTCCGGAACTTCGTGATATTATTAAAAAGCTGCCAAAGAATCGCGGATACCAATTTAAATCCATCCAAAAATTGTTTTTGGTAAGCAAAGATAAGATAATTTCTAAGGCAGAAAAATTTTCAGAAATTAGAAAACGTTTGGGTATCAAAGGACGAAAGATACTCATAAAATAAAAAGATGCAAAATTTTTTAAATAAAATAAAATTGATCTGGACTGATATTACACTGCGAAAACGAGTTTTGTTTGTACTTTTTGCATTAATAGTATTTAGGCTATTTTCTGCTATTCCTATTCCAGGTATTGATACCCTTGAACTTAATCGTTTTCTTTCCAATAACCAATTCTTTGGTATCTTGAACATATTTTCCGGAGGCGGACTTTCCAATCTTTCCATAATAATGCTTGGTGTTGGCCCTTATATTACTGGTTCAATCATTATGCAACTTCTGACTATTATGGTTCCCGCCTTAAAGAAAATTTATCACGAAGAAGGCGAAGCTGGTAGGAAAAAATTTACCCAATACTCCAGACTGCTGACTGTTCCTTTGGCTGCCATTCAAGGTTTTGCTCTTTTGGCTATTCTTGAAAGTCAAAATATTTTAGTAAACTTAACGGCTTTTGACAGAATTACGAATTTAATCATTGTTGTTGCCGGATCAATGTTGTTAATGTGGATAGGCGAACTTGTATCAGAATTTGGTATTGGCAACGGAGTGTCGCTTATAATTTTTGCGGGTATCGTTGCCGCTCTTCCTTCTCAAGTTAGCCAGATGATTTTTACTTTTGATGTTTCTCAAATCCCGCTTTATCTTATGTTTGCCGTAATCGGAGTGATTGTTATTGCGGGCATTGTTCTTGTCACTGAAGCTGAACGTCCAATTCCGGTAACTTATGCCAAGCGTGTCAGAGGTATGAAAATGTACGGCGGCGGTTCTACCTATTTGCCTCTTCGGGTCAACCAAGCCGGAGTAATCCCCATAATTTTCGCTCTCTCTATTCTTCTTTTTCCGCAAATGATTGGCACTTTCTTAACGCGTTTTGATAATCAAATAATTGCGAAAATTTCCAGTGTGCTTGTCTCATTCACTCAAACTTCTTTGCCTTATGCAATACTATATTTTATTTTAGTATTTCTTTTCACTTACTTTTACACAGCCGTTACCTTTGATCCTGAAGCGCTTTCCACCAATTTGCAGAAAAATGGCGCGTTTGTCCCGGGTATTCGCCCGGGCGCGTCCACTTCAGAATATATTTCAAAAGTTCTAACTCGTATCACTCTTTTAGGCGCGGTCTTTTTAGGATTTATCGCAATTTTGCCTCTGATTATGCAGTATGCGACAGGCATTAGCACCCTTGCGTTAGGCGGCACCTCAATCCTCATCGTTGTTTCTGTTGTTCTTGACCTCTTGAAAAAAGTAGATGCGCAAATCTCTATGCGGGAGTATTAAATTTCTTTAGCTATGTCTATGAAAAAAGAAATAGAAATCATAATGACTGGCGGGACAATAGATTTCACATGGGATGGCATTTCGGATACGGCAGTAGTCAATTTCCATTTCTTTTCTTGTTGTTAAAATAAGCATATGCTAGAATTAACAACATATGATTGAACAGAAAAATTTACTGAAACTTAAAAAATTTATTGATCATGGAAGCAAGGGGTTGAATTTAACCAAAACTCTTCTCTGTGCTGTAGCTCTAGGTGAGAAATTGTCTTCTAGTTTTTATAATGATAGAAAAATAACACAGGCATTCAGCGGTCTTAGACGATACAAATTCGTGAGACACATTAAAGGGAATGAAAAAAATATTTATAAAATTACTCCAAAAGGCGAAGCTAGACTTCGTGCTGTTGTGATTGACGATGTTGAGGTAAAAACGTCAAAGAATTGGGATGGAAAATGGCGTTTAGTTATGTATGATTTACCTATTAGATTTAAAAAAATCAGAAATGCTTTCAGGTGGAAACTCCAGGATTTGGGTTTTTTCCAATTTCAAAAAAGCGTTTGGATTTATCCTTATCCATGCGAAGAGGAAATACTTTTTGTGGCGGATTTTTACGGAGTCAGAAAACACATAGAAATTTTAGAAGTAAACAAGATTTTAGATGACCGTCAACTTAAGACTCATTTTGGTTTCTAGCTTTGTGTTGTTATTTTATGCATATGCTCATTTTGACAACACACCTTTTAAAGTTAAGATAACTCTTTTTTGATTATCCACTTTTTGTATTCTCTTACGATAATATTAACGACTTGCCCTAAATTATTTTTTTGTGTGTCAACGATAAGATTAAAATTATTATGATCTATATGATCCTTTATTCCATATAAATCAAAATATCTTTTGCGTTCCGAAGCCAAACGTTTGGCGGATTTTTTCGCCATTTTTTCTACTGATTCTATTATTCCCTCGTTTTCCGAATGCCGCGCAGGATTGTTTTTCATATCAGCCAGCATTCTTTCAGCCGCAATTTTTGGATCCAGATCTAAATATACTTTGAAAGAATCCGGTATAAAGTAAAATGCAAGTCTAGAATCTATTACGACTTTTTTCTCTAGGTCTACTTGTTTTACATAATCATCAAGTTTTTTATCTACCCAATTTTCTTTTTCCGCAATTTTTGCAAGTTCTTCCAAAGTTGTATTATTTTCTCTGGCAATTTGACGCATAAAATCCCCGGAAGAAAAATGTTTGAATTTTAGTTGCAGAGCCAATTTTTTAGCAGTGCTTGATTTTCCACTCCCATTGGCGCCAGCTATTGTAATTATTTCTTTTTTTGCCATAGTATTCATAATTAAAACATATTTGATTTTATATAACAAATTTTGTATTGTTTAGGTATGCAACCGCAAACTTTTGTATTTTTTGGAATAGTGGGTTCAGGAAAAGGGACACAGGCAAAACTCTTAATGAATTTTTTGAAAGCCAAAAATGGCAAGGAGTGCATTTATTTTGGCACGGGGGAAATTTTCAGAAAAATAGCGCAATCATCAGAAAATGATCCCAACATGCAGGCCATAAAAGATATTTTAAATTCTGGAAAATTGATGCCGGACGACAAAACAAACGAGCTTGTTGCGAATGCCATAGAATTGCAATTATCTCCAGACAAGCATTTCATTTTCGACGGGTATCCAAGGACACCCCCCCAGTCAAAATTTTTTGAAAAAAAGATGAAATCCCATAAACGAGAGAATATCAAAGTAATTTATATTGAATTAAGTGAACAAGAAGCAATAAAACGCAACTTGCTTCGCGGGCGACATGACGATACTGAAGAAGGTTTAAGAAAAAGATTTGAGGAATACAGAAACAAAGTAATTCCAGCGATAAATTATTTTAAAAATAAAACTGGTTATACGATCTATACTATCAACGGAGAACAAACAGTCGAAAATGTGCATAAGGATATTATTAAAGCCTTAGAATATTAAAATGGAAGAAAAAATAATTATTTCACTTGGCGGATCGCTGATAGTGCCTGACCAAATAGATACGAATTTTTTGAAAGATTTTAAAACTCTTATTTTATCTAATGTTGCAAAGGGCAAGAAGTTTGTGATTATTACCGGCGGCGGCAAGACTAATCGAATATACAATGAGGCGGCTAAAGAACTTACAAATCCCTCAAATGAAGACTTAGACTGGATTGGCATTGCCTCTCTAAAATTGAATGCAGAATTGTTGCGGGTCATTTTCGGCGAGTATGCGCATAAAGAAGTTATTTCTAACTTGTCCATACCGCTTACTTTTAACAAGCCGATAATAGTTGGTTCGGCCTATGAACCTGGCCACAGTTCTGATTACGATGCGACTCTAGCTGCGAAAAATCTCGGCGCGAAAAAGCTGATTAATTTATCCAATATCGATTATGTGTATGATTCTGATCCTAAGAAAAATCCGAATGCAAAAAAAATTGAACAGATTTCTTGGGTAGATTATAGAAAAATTATTCCCGTTAAATGGACATCCAGACTCAATTCTCCCTTTGATCCAACCGCTTCCGAAGTGGCGGAAAGGGAAGAGATAGAAGTGATAATTATGAACGGCAAACCGATTGACAATCTAGCCAAATGCCTGAACGGAGAAAAGTTTTTAGGGACAATAATATCTTAGAACATGAAACTTTATAAAATAAAACTTTTTCCGGTACGGATTTTTTTTGAAGCTTAAAAAATCCTGAAATTCTCGGCTCGTCAGCCTCGAAACCCCTTCAAAAGTTTATTTTATAAAGTTTCTTTAAAATTATGATTATTATAAAAACACCACAAGAAATAGAAATACTACGGGAAGGTGGCAGACGCTTGGCGATAGTGCTTCATAAAGTGAAAGATGTAGTGAAGCCCGGAATTTCCACGAAAGATTTGGATGACTATGCTTTCAAATTAATTAAGGACATGGGCGATACCCCCGCTTTTTTAAATTATCGCCCTGCCGGAGCAAAAATTCCATTTCCGGCATCACTCTGTATATCGGTGAACGACGAAGTTGTGCATGGCATTCCGAGTTCCGAAAGAATACTGAAAGAAGGCGACATTGTTTCTCTTGATTTGGGTCTTAAACATAAAAATTTATTTACAGATATGGCGATTACGGTGAGTGTGGGAAAGATTAGCGCGGCTAGTAAAAAACTTATAGACATTACTGAACAGGCTCTCCGAATAGGCATCGATAGCGCACACGCGGGTAACACCATAGGTGACATAGGCAATAGCGTGGAAAATTTTATCCGCGCGCAGAAAACCAAATATGGGATTGTAGAAGTTCTTTCGGGACACGGCGTGGGTCGGGCGATCCATGAAGATCCATATATTCCGAATTTTGGAAAAAAAGGAAAAGGAAACAAACTTATATCAGGAATGATTATTGCTCTCGAGCCTATGATAAATCTCGGTACAAAAGATATTACCCTAGATGATGACGGGTATACCTTCCGCACAGCTGACGGCAAAAACAGCGCGCATTTTGAGCATACTATTCTTATTACAGATGGTGAGGCGGAGATTTTAACTAAAACTTTTTAAAATCAAATCGTCAGCCTCGAAACCCCTTCAAAAGTTTATTTTAATTTTTATCTTTTTTGTTATATAATTAAATTATGAATCCATTCCCTTTTAAGGAAATGCCCAAATTTAAGACTCCAGAAGAGGAGCTTGATTATTTGCGCGCTCATGTTCGAGAGCGCGAAGAAGAGTTGATAAAAATAGGACATTTAGAAAATGTGAAAGATAGCGCGGCTCGAGATATTGTGAGAGCTTACAGGAATATACCTGCTGAACAAGTGGTGCACAGCAGTAATATTATAAATAAAAAAGAGACAGAAGGAATAGTGCTAGCCCTCCGGCCTGAATCTCACGACAGTGTGATGGAGGAACTTTTGGGGATTGTTATTACCAAAGGAATTCGAAACGCGCTCTCTGTATCGGAGGCGATGGGCAATCCGCATGTGGAAGATGATTTTCACCGGATTCTTGTCCAATATTTAAAAACTGGACAGGTAATTTCCGGTCTCAAAGAAGGTATGCCCTTGTATAAGTCTCTTAATATGACGCTTTTTGAAATAACACTTCCTCCGCCGACGGATGAAGCCGATAAATCAAAAGGCTTCAAAGAATTTATCGGCGCAATGGAGCAATTTTATGCCGGGATGCAGTCCATATCTCCCGACAAGAAAAATGAAAAAGAAATTTATTTTACTCTTGAGGTTGCCCTCGCAAACGAAAGTGACGAGGTTGTGATTTATGCGGGTATTCCAAACAAACATCTCTCGCTTTTTGAAAAACAGATTCTGGCGTTTTATCACAACGCGAAAATTCGCGAAGTTGCGGACGATTATAATATTTTCAATGTTGACGGCGGGTCAGTCGGAGCTTATGCGTCTCTTTCAGAACGCGCGGTAATGCCGATTAAAACTTATGACAATATTGAGCATGACCCTATGAATACGATCCTCAACGTTTTTTCTAAGTTAAAAACCAAAGGCGAGGGTGCGGCAATTCAGCTGGTGGTGGCGCCTGCCGGTGATAAATTCATCAATGAATTCCATCTAATACTGGATGAAGTGAAGGATGGCACGTCCGTCAAGCACGCAACGGATAATTTTTATAAATTTCATAAGATGTTTGTCAAAGTTGGCAAGGATCTTTTGTTTGGGCATAAAGAAAAAACAGAAGAAAATAGTAAGGAAAAAAATATGAAAGGCAGGCGCGCGGTGGATGAAGGAGCGGTAGAAAAAATAGGAAATAAAGTAAAAAGCACCATTATGGAAACTAATATCCGCGTTATTGCTTCAGGAGAAACCAAGAAACGCGCGGAAGCCATACTTCAAGAAATAAAATCCGCTTTTAATCAATTTTCCGAAGCGGCCAGCAATTCATTTATTTTTGAAGAAGCCCATGGAAGTGGCTTGAAACAGCTTTTCCACGATTTTTCTTATCGTTCTTTTTCTTCGAACAATATTATGCCTCTCAATTTGAAAGAGCTTTCTTCTATCTTTCATTTTCCAGTCGGCATCGGGAGCCAGCCGCAATTAAAAGAAGCTAGAGCCGGCATTGCGCCAGCGCCTTTGGAACTGCGAAATGAAGGAATACTTTTGGGAGTTAACAGCTACCGAGGCAAGGATACGGAAATTCATTTAGCCAGAGAAGACAGAATGAGGCATTTTTATGTGATTGGTCAGACGGGAACGGGAAAAACAAACATAATGCTCAATATGATTACGCAGGATATTAGAAATGGAGACGGGTGCTGTTATGTTGATCCGCACGGCACCGATATTCAAACTATTTTGTCCCGCATTCCGAAAGAACGCATTGATGATGTTATTTATTTCGATCCGGCTTATACTCCTCGTCCAATGGGATTGAACATGCTTGAGTACGATACCAAATATCCGGAGCAGAAGACTTTCGTGGTGAACGAAATGATGGGAATTTTCAACAAGCTTTTTGATATGAAAATCGGAGGCGGAGCAATGTTTGAGCAATATTTTCGAAATAGCGCATTTTTGGTGATGGAAGATCCGGAATCGGGCTCGACTTTGTTGGAGATTACCAGAGTTCTTGCCGATAAAGAATTTCGCGATTTCAAATTGGCTCGGTGCAAAAATCCAATCATCAAACAATTTTGGGTTTCGGCGGAGCAAACAACCGGCGATCAGTCCCTTGCCAATTTTGTGCCCTATATTTCTTCCAAATTTGATAATTTTATTAGCAATGACATTATGCGTCCGGTCGTGCTTCAGCAGAATTCCGTTTTCAATTTCAGAAAAATTATGGATGAGAAAAAAATTCTTTTGGTGAATCTTTCCAAAGGCAGACTCGGTGACATTAATGCGAATTTGATTGGCTTGGTGTTAGTGGGGAAAATCCAAATGGCTGCGCTCTCAAGAGTGGATATGTTTGGCAAACCGATGAATGATTTTTATCTTTATATCGACGAATTTCAGAATGTTACCACCGATTCCATCGCCTCTATCTTATCTGAAGCAAGAAAATATAGATTATCATTGAACATCGCTCATCAATACATAACTCAGCTTGAGGAAAAAATTAAAAATGCCGTTTTTGGCAACGTAGGTTCCATGGCCGTTTTTAGAGTGGGTACGGAGGATAGCACATTTCTCGAATCCAGATTTAAGCCGACATTTTCTGCCCAAGATATAATCAAGCTCGATAACTATAATGCGTATATAAATATGCTGGTAAAAGGCCAGCCGGTAAAACCTTTCAATTTGAAAACTCTTCCGCCGGAGACAGGCAATCCTGACATAGTTGATTCTTTGAAAGAACTTTCCTACGTTAAATACGGCCGTGATCGCGAAGAAGTGGAAGCGGAAATTATGGGAAGGTATAAAACGATGGAATAAAAAAGGGAATTTTTATCATGCTATAAAATGATGCGGTCGTCTTGTTTTATAGTATGTTAAAGTCTTGCTGAAAATAAAATTTTGCGAAATATTTTTTTTCTGCTATAATACGCGAAGCGGATTTCCCCGCGGCTTGCCGCGGGATCCTTGTAGGAAAGTTTGAAAACCCTCGGTTTTCAAGTAAACTAGAGGCATGAGCCTGAAGCGAACATACCACAATATC
>Ga0209210_1002962_pt1 | contig 11919 bp, 8 predicted proteins | sample RifGroA1_FD_183991 | JGI IMG/M metagenome (GOLD analysis project Ga0209210, IMG submission 183991) | Contaminated groundwater microbial communities from Rifle, Colorado, USA - Rifle Groundwater A1 (SPAdes) (version 2) | ecosystem: Environmental > Aquatic > Deep subsurface > Groundwater >...
TCGTAAGATTGGTGTTAACTTGATAGCTAGTAATCCGGTTCTGATCATATAGCGGATATACGGAGTAATTAGAGGTCTTAATATCTTTGGCGGCTACACCTAAATTTTTAATAGCTTGGCTAATGCTGTTTATAACAGAATTAGCTTCACTCTGGGCAACTTTGACGGAAGGTTGATTGACAGTGATGCCCAGATCTACAATGGCAGTATCAGGAACAACAGTGACTTTACCTTCCCCAGAAACCGTAAAGAAGTCCTGTTTTTGAGATACAACTGAAGTGATGGGAATACTGGGACCGAATCTCAAAAGTAGCCAGACGGCTACGAAAACAACCAATAATTTACTCCACCAAGAATTCATATATTTATGATATCACAAGGGAAGGTTGTCTGTGTAAGTTGTTCCAGCTGGTTTGTGAACTTTTCTTGTACCGTCAGAATCACATCCTGGGCCAAAATCGCATGGTATTTTAAATTCTTGCAATTTTTGATACGTAAATGTGTTATTAGAAAAAATTACTTGAATGTTTCCAGCTATTCCCACAAGCTTTTCTGCGCCGTTTGCTATATTGATAACCAGTGCTCCAGTTTTGTCTCCAGGTTCACAGGCATAACATCCAAATAATGAAATCCAGAGATACTGATTACCAAAGACTTCTTGAATATGCGAAGCTCCCCCAAGATTGTTGTATTTAGAGTTTATTAAGGTATTTTCCCAAATAATTTTCGTTTCTCCAGAGAGCATATTTATGGAAACTATTCTGTTTAAAAAATCCAGTTGCTCGTCACTCTTTTGAATCATTAATGATATATAGATGAATTTCTTGTTCGGGTCTGATTTAAAATTAACTACCTGAACAATTGGTTTATCTGATAAATACAGTTTTTTGGAATTGTGGACATCATTAAAATTGACAGGGCTTCTCCCACTTCCGTTTTCAGATGTGACAGATCCTATATTTGGATCGGATTTTTTCTGCCCGGATACGTAGTAAACGCTGTTTTCATCGTTAGTAAAGAAAATTATAGGTAGGTAACTTTTTGAACTCTCTTCGTAATATTCCCCATAGTAGAGGGCTTCTTTTTGGGGAATTTTAATAGATTCAGTGACTGGAATTGGTGTAGGAGGTGTTGATACTTGGGAAACGGCGAGCTGTTTCTTGAGAGAAATGACTTGGTATACGAGAACTAAAGTTGAGGAGAGTAGAAGTACGCATAGGATAATTAAAACCAGTACGAGAAAGTTGTGAGATTTTGGGGTAGGAGGTGCAGAAACGATTGTGAGTGTGGGTGGCAGTGGTTCTGGCATACAAGATTAGCTTAGCATTATTTGATCGGCTTTTCTTCTGTCTCTTTTTCTAGACAGGTGACGGAGGCGACGGTGTCGCCTTTTTTGGCAAAGCGCATGAGAATTACTCCTTGGGTGGCTCGGCCTAATTGAGGAATGTTTTTTAAAGGCAGTTTGATGACTTGGGCTGATCTGGAGGTAAGAATGATTTGATCGATGGTTTCGTCGATGGAAATACAAGAAACGATTTTGCCGGTTTTGGGAGTAATTTCGGCGGCTTTAACCCCCTGGCCACCTCTTTTTTGCAGAGGCCACTCTTTGACACCGGTTCTTTTGCCCAGACCGTGTTCCATGACAATCAAAACGTCTTCGAATGACTTTCTGCGCTTGTCTGTAGGTGCTGACTTTGAGGAAGGGAAGACTTCCATACCCACCACATAATCACCGGATTTGAGCTCAATGCCTCGGACACCCATAGTGTCGCGGGCGGTAGCCCGAACATCTTCTTCTTTAAATCTAATGGATTTGCCTTCGTATGAGACCAAGAGGACATGATCAGATCCGGTGGTGGGTTTGACCCATTTAAGTGAGTCCCCTTTGTCTAATTTGATGGCAATTTTTCCAGACTGCCGAATTGATTCAAACTCGGAAATTTTGGTTTTTTTAATTGTTCCTTGGTTGGTGACCATGAGTAAGAATTTGGCCGCGTCGTCTTTACCCAGTGGCAGGACGGTTTCTAACATTTCATCCTGTTCGATATTGATGAGGTTGACAACTGCCTGGCCTTTGGCCTGGCGAGAGCCTTCAGGTAAATCATAAGTTTTGATACGGAAGACCCGGCCCTGGTTGGTAAAGAAATAAATATTGTCGTGGGTATTGGCGGTCAAAATCTGCGATATTTCGTCCTCTTCCTTGGTAGTCATACCGGTAACACCCTTGCCGCCCCGGTGCTGGGCCCGGAAAGCCGAAGGAGACTGGCGTTTGATGTAGCCGGTGGAAGTAATGGTAATGACGGTATCTTCGGAAGGAATCAAATCTTCTTCAGAAAAATCCCCAATCCCCTGTTTGTAAACTTTGGTACGGCGGGCGTCGCCGTATTTTTCTTCCAATTCAGACAACTCCTTTTTAATAACTGTGAGAATTTTGGCCGGGTGGGCTAGGAGATCTTCCAAATCAGCGATGAGCTGTTTAATGGCTTTGTATTCGTCCTCGATCTTTTTACGTTCCAGAGCTGCCAGGCGGCGTAGCTGCATGTCCAAAATAGCTACGGCTTGGAGCTCAGAGAACTTGAATTTTTCCATCAAGTTTTGTTTGGCTGTGTCTGAATCTTTTGATTCGCGGATAGTTTTGATGACTGCATCCAGGTGATCCAAGGCAATGACTAAGCCTTCTAAAATATGGGCCCTAGCCCGGGCGATTTTGAGATCATACTCGGCCCGTTTGGTAATAATAGTTTGACGGTGGCGGATGTACTCGGAGAGAATTTGCTTGAGAGATAGAGTTTGGGGTGTGCCGTCTACCAGAGCTACGAAGTTAGCAGGAAAAGAAGTTTGCAGAGCAGTGTGCTTATACAGATTATTCAGAAGTGACTTGGGTTTAGCATCTCTTTTAAGTTCAATGACGACTCTCATTCCGGTGCGGTCTGATTCGTCCCGCAGATCGGAAATACCATCAATTTTCTTTTGGTGCACCAGGTCGGCGATGCGGGCCACCATTTCTGCTTTGTTGACCTGATATGGAATTTCGGTAATGACGATTTGAGATTTACCGCTCTTACCTTCTTCAATTTCGGCTTTGCCCCGGACAATGATTTTGCCCCGGCCGGTGGTGTACATTTCGGCAATGGCTTTTTGATCATAAATTGAGCCGTAGGTGGGGAAATCCGGGCCTTTGACAAACTCCATAAGATCCCCTACTTCGGCATCGGGGTGATCGATAAGATACGAGATGGCGTCAACAATTTCTGACAAATTGTGCGGCGGGATTTTGGTGGCCATACCCACAGCAATACCGTCTGAACCCATGAGAAGAAGATTGGGAAGTTTGGCGGGTAGATAGTCGGGCTCCTTGAGAGTAGCGTCGAAATTATCGGTCATGGACACGGTTTCTTTTTCAATGTCCAGCATCAGCTCTTCGGAGATTTTGGCCAGCTTGGCTTCGGTATAGCGCATGGCAGCCGGAGAATCGCCGTCGACGGAACCAAAGTTTCCTTGGCCGTCAATTAAGGGATAGCGCATGGAAAAATCCTGGGCTAGGCGGACCATGGCGTCGTATACCGGCATGTCACCATGAGGATGATACTTACCTAAGACTTCTCCCACGATCTTGGCCGATTTGGTGTGTTTGGATCCGGGGCGCAGACCCATGTCCCACATGGCATATAAAATGCGGCGGTGAACAGGCTTGAGGCCGTCGCGGACATCAGGCAGAGCCCGGGCAACGATGACGGACATGGCATAATCCAGGAAGTTTTTCTGCATTTCCGTGGTAATTTCCACGGGCTGAATTTTGCCAATATTTTGATCCATAATTACTCTCTAATTGTAGCTATTTCTAGGCTGTTTTACTAGGGGCAAATTCGCCAAAAACCTGCCCTTTCTTAATTCCCATGCTCTGGAGTATGGGAGTTGGGCAAGGAGTAAAATAGTTTATATGGAAGTCCCCAGCGATTTAAAGAGGTTATATAGACATTGGGAGAAACATTGTGGAGAGCGTGAAGAAATTAAGATAGAAGATTTTGTAGATAAAGACGTTTTTAATGGAATGCTTAATTTTGCTAAGGAACGGATGAAAATATGGGAGCGGAGGAAGCAGGGAGAACGACGGCCCTGGACTAAGGATTCGATTTTGAATAAATACCGGTTTTGTAATGTGTATAGGGAGTTAGATCGACAAACCATAGAGTTTCACTCTTTGCTTGCGGATCTGAGGTCTGATTTGGCGTTATGGATGTTGAACATGCTATTTTGTCGTGGAGTATGCAAGCCGGATACGATAAAGGCGGTGGGGCTGCTCTCCTTAGATATTCGTCGAAATCGGGAAATTTATAAAAAGTTGATAAAATTGCCGAGGCCGAAGTACGGAACTGCTTATGTCTTTCCGGTGAGCGTGCTGAAGAAAATTGGCTGCCGAAATCGAGAAGAATTCTGGTGTTTTTATTTACCTAAGAAGATTGAGAAGATGGCCACCTTGGTTGCAAAATTGAAGAACGCAACAGTACTAGATACAGTTGGCCGTTTGACTAAAATTTTGGGAGTTAATTTGAGATTTCATTTAACTGAGTTGCTGATTGACGTAACTTATCAGTATCCGGAGTGCATTGATTTATTTGGTAGGTTTCCAATAGGCCCTGGAGCCAAACCTACTTTGCAGCGTCTGAACAAAGATGTTTTGGCAGAGGATTTGGCCGTTTTATTGTCTAACTATCATGTGCCGGATTTTCCTTACTTGACGTTTGGTGGGCGGGAAATAAGTTTGAGCGCTGAAAACTGGGAGGGGTTGGCCTGCGAATTTCGGAAGTATTCTAATTTGAGGTCAGGGATGGGAAGGAAAAGAGTTTTTACGAGGGTTTAAAATTCTGCGTTTTGCAAATTCGCATTTTCCGCTCATGAATTCTTTGCAGGACAATAGGACATTTTATTGATCTGTTGCTGCGAAAAGGATTCTGACTCTTCGTCCAATGATTGGGCAGTCTATGCTGCCACTGGTAACGACCAGATCTCCCCATTCTCTTTGGTATTTCATGGCATAAGATTTTGGATTGAGTTCAACTGAGACGGGGTCAGGACAATTTTCAATTGGTGTAAGTGCCATATTTATCTCCCAAAGTACTGGATAACGAGGGGGGCGATGAGGAGGGCGACGATTTGGATGATTTTCATCATGGGATTTAGGGAGGGACCGGCGGTGTCTTTGAGCGGATCACCTACTGTGTCACCAACGATGGCCGCTTTGTGAGCGTCACTCCCCTTCCCTCCAAAATTGCCGTCTTCAATATATTTCTTGGCGTTATCCCAAGCTCCACCGGCGTTACACATAAACAGGGCCAGCATGAGGCCAGACCCGACGATGCCTCCCAAGAAGCCACCCAGTGTTTCGGCACCGAGAGTACTAATCAGAAGCGGAGAGATAACCACAATGGCGGCGGGAATAACCAGCTCTTTTTGGGCGGCGATGGTGACGATGGCAATAGCCTTAGAATAATCTGGCAGGGCTGTGCCTTCCATAATGCCTTTGATGGTTTTGAACTGGCGGCGGACTTCCTCCACTACCTGGAAAGCGGCCCGGCCCACAGATCCAATGAGGCGGGAGCTAAAGAGGAAAGGCAGAGCGGCGCCAAAAAGCAGGCCGGCGAAAACTTTGGGATTGGCAATATCAATGGAGGTTAATCCTGTGGCTTCAAAGTAAGTAGCAAAGAGAGAACAGGCGGCTACAGCGGCAGAGCCTACAGCAAACCCCTTGGTCAGGGCTTTGGTAGTGTTACCTACGGCGTCCAGACTTTCGGTAACATGAGCGGCTTTGCCTTTGAGTCCGGCCATTTCCACCATGCCCTGGGCGTTGTCAGCAATGGGACCAAAGGTGTCGAGTGCCATAATGATGCCGGTAGTGGCCAGCATGCCCATACCGGCTAGAGAAATGCCATAAAAACCTAAAAGCAAGTAGCCGACTAAGATGGTAGCAATGACAACTAAGGCAGAGATGAAAGTAGAGGTCATGCCTACAGAAAAACCGGCAATAAGGTTGGTGCCGGCGCCGGTTTGGGAAGCCCGGGCAATATCCACAACCGGTTTTTCACCTGGGCCAGTGTAGTACTTAGTAATGTAGAGAAGAGCGATCATGGAAACGATACCAGCCACAGCTGCCCAACCGGCCCGGGGTTCGTTGAGCAGATAGACAGCCAGGCCCATGAAGGCGATGGCGGCGGTGACGGCAGAGACGATAAAACCGCGGATGAGAGGCACAAAAGCATTTTCGGTTTCGTTTTTGGGCTTAACAAACAGAGTTCCCAAAATGGAAGTAAAAATGGCGGCGGCCCGGGCCAAAAGCGGAAAGACAACGCCGGGCAGACCAAACATAGCTCCACCCAAAATCATCGAGGCAACGACCGTTACCTCGTAAGATTCAAAAACATCTGCAGCCATGCCGGCACAATCACCCACATTGTCGCCCACATTATCGGCGATAGTAGCGGGATTTCGAGGATCATCCTCGGGAATTCCTTTCTCGATCTTGCCGACCAGATCTGCCCCTACATCAGCGGCTTTGGTAAAAATACCTCCACCGACGCGCATAAATAAAGTCAGAAGGGCGGCTCCAAAGCCGTAACCCACTAAAACATCGGTGGCGTGTTTGGCAATGGCAGCGGGACCGGCAGACAAGTAAGTAAAGTAAGCCCACATGTAGATGGCCGAAACTCCCAGCAGACCAAGACCAACTACCAGCATGCCGTTGACTGATCCGGCGTCAAAAGCTACACCCAAAGCCTGCTTCAAACCACTTTGGGCCGCATTGGCAGTCCGGACATTGGCACGGACGGCAATCCACATACCGCAAAAGCCGATAATGGCTGAACCAACGGCTCCCAGTAAAAAAGCAACAGCGGTGGGAATGCCCAGAGTGTAGCCGATGAGTATTGCCAGAAGGCCCATAATGGGGAAAACGACCGAAAATTGGCGTCTTAAATAGGACATGGCGCCGTCACGGACTGCTTTGCCAATAGCCATCAACTTAGGAGAACCTTCAGAAACTTTGAGCACCCGGCGGGTCAGATACGCGCCATAGCCCAAAGCAATTAAAGCTGTGATGGGAGCGGTAAAGAGTGCGATTAATTGAATATCCATATGTAGTAACAAAAAGTTGCCGATTCCAAGCAACAAAACTATTTTATATCAGCTCTAGCTTAAATGTCTATATCTAACTCCACCTTTAAGGTGGAAGAAGGAGGTTAGCGATCTAGATCAAGAGTGAGATGTTTGACCACTTCTAATTCTCTGGCATAATCGGAGTGATTGAGGACAAAAGTTTGGTAGTCAAAATTAGATTTAAAATGAGACAATATGGGTGATGGATCGACCAGTGTTGAGTTTCCTTTGAGATAGTCGGGAAAGGATGACCATGGATAGATAGGCAGTTGGGATTTTTTGATAACAGAAGAGACATAAGGGTTGAGATGGATATAACGGGAGAGATGAATTAACTGCTCTTCGGACTCTACACGAACAGCTTTGAATGGTCCCTGAAACAAGGAACCAGGACGTGAGTATTTGATGTTAAAATAGCGGGTGTAACTGTTGGTGAACTGACTAACAAATTTGGAGATGCCTTGGTCTTGTACTTGCTTGAGTAAGAAGTGGAAATGATTAGGCATAAGAACAAAGCTGATAATTTGTGCGAGCTTCGAATTTTTGTGACTTAATGATTCAAATAATTTGGACTTTTCGTCGGGAAGAAGAGATTTATAGCGAGAAAGTTTTATAGGTGGTTGGGAATACTGGTAATAAGACAGTGACAATATGGCTTGTTGGTAGTCGCCTGTAGAAGAAAAAGTGGGTAGGCGAGCGACGCCGCGGTTATATATGTGATAGTACCCACCGATTTCTAGGGGAACGTTTCTGCCGGCCATATTTTAAAGCTGTTCCACCTTTAAGGTGGAAGGGATGTTAGATATCAAGAGTGGCGGTTTTGGCGTGAGTAGTGATGAATTTCTTGCGGGGGGGAACTTCGTCGCCCATGAGAGTGCTAAAAACATGATCGGCGGCGGCGGCATCGGCCACATCTACTCGTTTTAAAATCCGGTTGACAGGGTTCATGGTAGTTTCCCAGAGTTGGCTGGGATTCATTTCTCCCAGACCCTTGTAACGCTGAATATTAAACTTTTGGTCGACGTGTTTGGCCATCAAAGTATCTTTTTCAGCGTCAGTGTAAACGTAAGATTCGTCTTTGCCAAAGGAAATCTTGTATAGAGGCGGCATGGCCATATATAAATGACCGTTTTGAATAATATATGGCAGGTGGCGGTAGAAGAAGGTCATGAGAAGACAGGCAATGTGCGAGCCGTCTACGTCGGCATCGGTCATGATGATAATGCGGTGATACCGCAGTTTCTCCGGATTGACGGTTTCCCCGATACCCATCCCTAAAGCAATAGTCAGAGCTTTAAGTTCTTCAAAAGCAATGATTTTGTCCAGCTGGGCCCGCTCGGTATTAAGAACTTTTCCCCGCAGAGGCAAGATGGCTTGAAATTTACGGTCTCTGCCTTGCTTGGCACTATTGTGAACAAAAACGCCACTTGCGAGGGCAAAGTTGTGAGATTCTGAAACTTCTAGATCGTAAACGTCGACAATTTCATTTAATGGAACGATATTTTGAATACTACGATCTAAGTTTACTTGTGTCATGAGAGAATCAGTTGTTTTAAGATCCTGCGCTTGTTTGAACGAGGAATCTCTTTGCATAAACAAATGATCAGGGGTACAAATTATTTCCTCTCCATTATCTAATGTAACTTTTAATACTTGAGCATTTTTTCTAGTGAGACGGGGGTTTTTGACAGGAGCAATGCTAATTGAACCCTCTTTATTAATGGTATAGCAGTAGTTTTGTTTACCAGCTTTGGCTTCTACAACAAGATCTTTGAATGTTAAGTTTCTCCCGTCTGCTAAGGCTACTTTGGTCTCACCGGAAAAACATCCACCTGCACTATCTCCCTCTACTATATATAGTTCACACAGTGAAGCGTCCCGCTCTTGGCAGTCGGCCAGTTTGCCGGGCAGGGTCATACCTTCGAGAGCGCCTTTTCTGAGAACCGCGTCTTTGGCGGCGCGGGCTGCTAATCTAGCTCGAGCAGCCAACATCACTTTTTCAATAATACGCCTGGCGTCGGCAGGATTCTCTTCAAAGTAGGTATCAATCCCCTCTTTGACGGCAGTTTGCACATACCCTTGGACTTCGGGGTTATTTAATTTGGCTTTGGTTTGAGATTCGAATTGAATAGCATGGCTGGGGATCTTGACATAAATGACAGCTGTTAGACCCTCGCGCATATCTTCTCCAGTTAAAGAATCATCACCATTTTTGAAGGCGCCAATTTTTTTGGCGTAATCATTAATTGCCCGGGTAAGGGCAATTCTGAAACCGGTGACGTGAGTGCCACCGTCCACGGTAGCTATCACGTTGACAAAAGACTCGATAACCTCATTGAAGCTGTCGTTGTATTGCAGAGCCACATCAATCTCAACATGCTCAACCTCTTTTTTAAGGTAAATGGGAGCGGTGAGAGTTTTTTTGTCGCGGTTGGTATGGGCGACTAAGGATTTAATACCACCTTCAAAATAAAACTGCTTAGAAGTACTGGTTCTTTCGTCAGTTAAATAGAAATGTAATCCGGCGATGAGATAAGCCCGGTTCCTGACAGAAGATTCAATTGTATTGTAGTCCCACTCCACGGTTGTAAACATCGATTTATCCGGCATGAAGCGGGTAAAAGTTCCTGTTTTAACTATAATGGGTGAGTGTGATTGGGTGGTGGGTTTGACGGGTGCTGTCGGAACTCCCCGTTTGTATTCCTGGACATAAATCTTGTTGTCGCGGCGGACTTCAACACGCATCGAATCCGAAAGAGCATTGGTGACAGAGGCACCTACTCCGTGCAGACCGCCGGAAACCTTGTAAGCACTTTCGGAAAATTTGCCTCCGGCGTGAAGCTTGGTCATGGTCAGCTCAAGCGCGGAGATCTTGGCCTTGGAATGAATATCTACCGGAATACCACGACCGTCATCTTGGACAGACAGCGACCCGTCTTTGTGAATAGTCAGCCAGATATTTTTGGTATATCCGGCGAGAGCTTCATCGATGGAATTGTCGGCGATTTCCCAGATAAGATGATGTAATCCCTTAGCGTCAGTAGAACCGATGTACATTCCAGGAAGCTTGCGGACGGGCTCCAATCCCTCCAAGACTTGAATGGATGAGGCGTCGTAATTACCGGTGACTTTTGCAGGCATTGTACACCTATCTTATCAACTTCTTGGCTTGCCATCAAGGCCAAAATAATGATTTTGTGATATAGTTCGACAAATGAAAAAAATTGAAGAGCAAAGACCTATATTAACCAGGCCAGTCGATGACAGATATCCAGTTATTCAGGAGTATGGGGTAATAAATCCATACACTACAAAGTTTTACGGTGAGTATCAAGGGAGACACCCTGGAGTGGATTTCGGAATGCCAGAGAGGTCATATGTAGTTACGGCTTTTCCGGGGATAGTTTATAGGACTCAAGATAATCATCCTGGAATGGGGAAAGTAGTAGCAGTTGTCAGCAACAATATTTATGGAATATATGGGCACTTGAACGAGATTGGAGTGGATTTGGGACAAGTTGTTCGAACAGGAGAGTTGATAGGCCTGTCTGGAAATACGGGATCTGCCACACTTGAACCCCACTTACATTTTGAATTGAGAGATTTAACAATGAGGCCTTTGAATGAGATGATATTTGAACCTATTTTTGGTGAGAGAATTAGGCAGTGGATGGAATTAGTAGGGTGTGTAACGAATTTAAATTGGATACACGCTGTTGGTGGTTTGGGATTGAGAGATGTATTAGGAATTAATATCCGCAGGTGAGTACAATCTAGATCTTTAATTACATGCTTCTTCTTTGAGAAGTTGCTGTGAAGTAAGCACCCTGAGTTTTTCTCCTAATTCTTGATTACTATCAATTTCTGCAGCTGCTTGTCTAGCTTCTGGATTACCTCCTAAAGCTAGTGCATTTAGTTTTTGTAGTGCTTCTAGAGATCGTGGAGTGGCTGTAGCAACAATAATTTTTAATTCTTGAGGGGTGAGTCGGTTAAAATCAGAAAATATATAAAGGGAATTTAACAAATTTGCTGTTTCTTGTGGGGATAATTCCCCATCGAGATCTTCGCCATAGAGAGATGTGGTGATGGGTGTACCATCTAAACCCATATTTCCTGAGATTCGAGTGGTTAAAAAATTTGTTTGTTCATGTACTGCAAACAACCTTACCTCGAAGGGACCTAGTTTGCGACTTGTAATTTGTGCATGAAGATCATTTCGCAAAACTATTTCTTTTACAGTTTGAGGATTTATTTTTTCTTGTAACCAGTCCAATGGGTTAAGATGCTTAACTCTATGGTTTTCTAAATCTACCATGATCTGATTATACTTCTGGGATAAGAAATGTCAATTGATGTTTATGGCTAAATGGGAGAGACAGAGTTTGAGATTGCAGTTGGCTTTAAGATACCTGCGGGTACTAGTTATTAGTTCATAGTTCATGGTTGATAGTAGACCAGAGGAAATTTGCTGATGCAAGAGATATTCGAGTTCGTCGAGAAAGACGAGAGCCGATTCGCGGGTGAATTCTTGCTCTTCGAGAATTTTTAATCTCTCCCCTACTCCAACTTTTTGTAATTCCCCTAATAATTCTTTACTCTTTTGAAGTGTTGTTGAAGTAGGAGAATCTTTGATAAAGGTCTGTTTGATTAATTGAACTCGGGAAAGAATGGTCGGAAGGAGGGAATCAGGGGTCGAAGTTATAAGATAAATTAAGGAGTTGCCAGGAGGCTCCTCGAGGGTTTTTAAGAGAGCGTGCTGGGCTGGCAGAG
>Ga0209210_1002964_pt1 | contig 11915 bp, 15 predicted proteins | sample RifGroA1_FD_183991 | JGI IMG/M metagenome (GOLD analysis project Ga0209210, IMG submission 183991) | Contaminated groundwater microbial communities from Rifle, Colorado, USA - Rifle Groundwater A1 (SPAdes) (version 2) | ecosystem: Environmental > Aquatic > Deep subsurface > Groundwater >...
TAATACCTGAAGACCCATATATTCCTGTGGGGACACGGTAAGATCGGTGACAAAAAGTAAGTCGTAACAAGGCAAGGGTAGCGGAAGCTGCTCTTGGATCACCTCCTTTCTATTTCTTTCTCGCTTCGCGAGAAAAAATGAGAAAGGCAAATGAAGTCGATATAGGATGTACTTTGTGAAGCCAATAGCCCTGTCTGCCGACAGGCAGGCATTAGGCGTTAGTTTCTTAAGGTGCGAACTATGCGGGGTCCGACCGCGAAATCGGAGGTCTGATAGTACTGGGACCATAATTGTACCTTCCGTCAGGTTGACTGTGTTCGGATTATAAAGCACTATCTCGCCCCGCATCTGCGGGGCGGATGTGTTATTATAGACACATGACACCGTTGCCGTTTGGTAACTTTCCTATACCAATAGACATTTCCCCACTTGTTGTAGGCATTATATTTGTACTCGTCGGTATTTTTGTCGCGGCGATTTCAGTAATTTTGATATATCACTGGAGAAGGTTTCCATTTGAATACGAAAGATTCAAGTGGGTTGAAAGAGTTTATTTGTCTGGCACAGGCGCGCTTTTAGCAATTGCGGCGGCGTCTGTTATAGCATCAATCCAAGGATACTAAGATGTATATTCCTCTTGAAGATGGTGAAAAAATACTCGCGCAAGTGCATCGGCACTGGTGGTTTATTTTGATGCGCGTATTCGGCGCGATTTTATTGGCACTTGTGCCAGTGGCGATTGTCGTCGTTGCTGTTTGGGCGGGCGTAGTTATTTTTACCATAATAGGCGTGATGGCACTGATTGCGATTATTGCACTTTGGGTTTTAGTGGTGTGGACATTTTTTTGGCAATTTTGGACCACATATTATATGGACATCTGGGTTGTAACAAATCATCGTGTTATTGATATTGATTATCATCGTTTATTTGATCGCGACATTGCGATTTTGAGATTAAATCAAGTTGAAGATATTTCAACGCGAATGCAAGGCGTTCTTCCATGGCTTCTTCGCTACGGATCGGTTTCAATACAAACTGCAGGATCAAATAGGGAATTTTTGATAGATCAAATCGCGAATCCCGAAGGCTTGCGCGACATCATCTCCAAAGCATCATCGGAATTGCGTTCACAAAAAACAGGAATATAATAATACTATGAAAAAGATATTAATAATTTCTAAAAAACTTATTCATATTGAAAAGTCTAAGAAAGAAGTATTAGACATTGCTACATTTGGCGAACTAGAATCATCAAGAAAACCAAATGGTAATGAAGATCAGGGCCGCAAAGATGAGCCGTGATCCATTCCTCGTTATTGATGTAGATTTAGACGAGTTTCGTAGATCGACTTTGATGGATTGGTCTTTTTTTACGAAAAAAAAGAATATTACGATAAGGCATAACTCTAGCAGGCTAGTCATCGGTAATGAGTTGGCATACCCGAAGGTTTTCATAGTTCAGTTCAAAAATGCTGTCATTGCTGGGTATGCAGAGCCGAATATTGTAAAACGGATTTCTGGTTTCTATAGAAAGTATAAATGTGATCTTGCGTCATATGTGAAAGAGATTGATAAAAATGAATATCATGAATATCTATTAATTTCTCTAGATTTCGATAGTAACAATATTTCGGTTAGGAGAGACGCTTGGTGCACAATCCCCATATTCTATGGGAGAAAAAACACGCGATTCATTCTATCGAACGAGTTTTCGTATGTTGCAGAGATTGTCTGCAAAGACGATATCCGTATAAGCGGGCAATGTATTGCAGAATCGCTTTTGTCTCTAGACGAGGATGATCGAACAATTCTGGCCGATGTGCATTTGTTGCCAGAGCGATCATTGCTACTTCAGAATCAGAAACAAAAAGCTAGAATTGTGCGTCCAAAATCAATTGATAAGCCGAGACAATTAACTGGGCTTTCTGAAAAAGAGATGCGCGATGGGTTGCATCAGCACCTTAAAAGCACGCTTCGATCAATGCAAAAGCGTGTTGGCCAAAGTGCTAATTTGGGGTTTGAGTTAAGTGGTGGTCTTGATACTTCTGCCGTTGTTGGGACATGTGCCAGTCTTGATATGGGTCAAATAAAAACCTACTCATTAGTTCTGCCAGGTGACCAAGGGAAGTCTCAGAACGCTAAGAAAGTCGAAATGGTATCCACTTTTAACATTAGAAATAAGACAGTATCGGCAAGACAATTTTACCCACTTAAATCGATTGTTGAATCAAAGAAGCTACCGGTTAGATATCCATCTAGTGAAATATATGCAGAAATGGTTGATCATCAAGCGCGAGTAATGAAGAAAGATAATATAGATGTGGCCGTTACTGGGTTTGGAGGAGATGAGCTATTTCTTCTTGATCCTCGTGAGGATGTCGGGTTCGGCGGAAAACAAGAAAGACAATATAGAAAAAATATCAAAATGCCAGCCTATTATACAGATCTATTCCGTCAACTTTTGATAAGCAATCTGCCAAGTTCAAAACTTGGGATCATCCCGCCCGTGCCTTATTCTGTGTTAAGTTCTCATGTTGCTAGAAATAATATCTATGTAAGGCGTGGTGTATGGCCACTTGCTCCATTGAGCACTCCCAATCTCGTCGCGTATTGTCGTTCGCTCCCATATAAATGGCGAGAAGGGAAAAAGATAATGCGTGAATACCAAAAACATTTAGGGTATCCATCGGGTGTATACACACCAGAAGAAAATGAGAATTTTGCTCAATTATTCGATGCAACAATGCGAACAAAGTGGCGCGATCTTTTTATGAAGCTTTTGAGAGGATCTATTCTTTCCAAACTTGGCATAGTAAAATCCGATGTTCTAATAAAAGAGTATCGGGATTTTATAAAAGGGAAATCCCAAATCAAGCCATTTAAGCTGTTTGTAGTGATTGAGCAAGAGATACTATTAAACGCATTAGCTAGTCTCTAGTCTATAACTTTCTTTCTACTTTGGTGAGGCGTGTCTCAACGGTGCTCATGCGAGGTGCGAGATCGTCCTTTAGCGCGTCATAATCGTGTTGAAGTGGCCCGAGAGCGTCCATAACAACAGAAAAGCCGGTCCGTACTTCCTGTTTAAACTGTTGCACATCATGCTTAAACTCGTGCGATTCTTGTTTAATGTTTTGGATCTCTTGTTTAGATGCCGTTGACTCAAACCCCTTGGCGGTCATATGGGTGAGATCGTCAATCATGCCAACTACATCTTTTAGAGTCGGCTCGTCTTTTTTCTTTGGCATGCGTCTAGTGTATATTGCAGTGAAATCGGAGTCAATATTTATTGTAAGGTGAGACCTTACAACGCCATGTTTATATATGCATTTGACTTCCAGGTGGGGCGGTAGGATTGGATGGTAAAATATAATCAATAAAAATATGGGACTTGAAGGGCCGTCGCAAAAAATAGGCGATTCAGCAAAAATGACTAATGGACCAGATCTTGAAGCTGAGGCCAAAGATCGCCAACAAAGGATGAAAGAAAGGACCATTAGATGTCTTGTTTTGAGCAGAGAGTTGCAAACCAATAATAGCTACGAATATTTAGTAAATATTCGTGAAGCAATACTAAATCAAGCCTACAATTTAGGATTGGAAGATACTCTTGGGAATAAGATCAGAGAAAAATATAAAGAGATGTTGTCGGGAGAACAAGACATTGTCAAGGCGGAAGAATTGCGCGGTTATCTTATAGATACGCTTCATGAGATAATCAAAGTTGCAGATTGACTCAAAGTTTATATTAAGATAAACTTGCAACATGAATAATATCGTTGGATTTAAGGAGTTCCGTGAAAATGCGGAACATTATATAAATCAGATCAAAAAAGGAAAAAGCTTTACAATCGTTCGTCGTTCCACGCCGATCTTTAAGGTTTCTTCCCCTGATGATGACGATAGTATGTGGGAAACTGTTATTGATTTTACAAAAATAAGGAAAGGCGGGGTGCCAATCCAAGAAGTTCAAGCGGCACTTAGACGATCGCTTGATGTATGAAAAAACTGGACAAGGCGCTCAAGAAGCTAAATCACAACGAACAAATACTTGCCCTAAAACTTATCGATCAAATCATTGCTGGAAATTTTTTCAGTCTTAACACCAAGAAACTCAAAGGATACGACAATACATTTCGGGTGCGCAAGGGTACATTGCGTATTGTCTATGCTACCCGTGACGACAAAACAACAATTATCTCGCTTGGTCGTCGCAGTGAGACAACCTATCATCGATAGCTTGTGTTGATATCTCCCGTTGACTTCCAGGGGGGGCGGTAGGATTGGAGCATGGAAAAATATACACCAACAGAAGAAGAAGTGAAAAAGGGAGAGGAGATGATGACGCCAAGTCAAGAAAAACTATCTGAGGCAAGGGCATTGTATATGGCTGAATTAGCAAAATTGGGTTTGAGCCAAGACAAAATAGATATTCTCCAAACAAAATGGGACAATGGATACGATGATGAAGGACGTAAAGTTGGGTTTTTTGAATTATTGGTTGATGGGAAAAGAATTATCGTAAGGAATGATGGTATCGGTTTTTTAGGGAGAATAAAAAATCATGAAATGTCTGCAGAACAGGCAAAAAAAGTGTGGGATAAGTTTTTTGATCTTGCAATCGCTAGCGATTTTCTGCGTGATCATGAATTAACAACGGAACAAACAGTAAAAAAAGAAATTAATCAAGAAGTTGTTGCGGCTGATCTAAAAGAGCTTAGCATCGAATAGCGTGCGAGCCATTAAATAAAGGTGAGACCTTTCCAAAAAGGTCTCACCTTTATTTAATGGTTTCAGCCGAAGGCTAGTTACCTAATCTGATATGTAATCGTCACATTGGCCACAATTTCGTTTTGGCCTGCGGGAAGTGCTCCAGTGCTTGCGCCTCCACCCATACCACTATCTTTTGCATACATCATTGGTATAATTCCCCCGTTAATATTTTCTGAAAAAGTAACAATCCGTCCGAGGCGAACGCCAAGCTGATCTTTGAGCTCATCGGCTTTCTTTTTTGCATCAGCGATTGCCTTTTCTCTTGCTTCTGCTTGAAGTTTTTCGGGCTCGTCTACATCAAATCGGACATTTCCAACTTGATTAATTCCCGCGCCAACAACGCCGTCCAAGATATTATTGGCTTTTTCAAGATCACGAATTTTTACTTCCAGTGATTGTGTAACTTGATATCCGCGAATTGTGGAGCGACCATTTAAATAATCATACTGCGGATAAATCTGATATCCGGATGTACGAATATCTTTTTCATCAACCCCTGCACTCTTGAGATAATCAACGACGGCTTTTGATTTCTTCCCCGCCTCGTCCTGCGCTTTCTTTGCGGTCGTGTCTTCTACTGATACTGCAAGATCGGCGATTGCGATATCAGGACTGGAAAAAACTGATCCAGTTCCGCTTACGGTGATTGTCTGATCCAATCCTGCCATACGATCCATACGGCTGATTGATTGTATAAACCATACTGATGCCAAAAAAAGTGCTGCCACAAGAACCCAACTACCTATCCTGATCTGTTGTTTTAGTTGATCCATAGTGGAAGAATAAGTTTATACTAACATCAATATAGCATAATGAACGCAAAGAGAGAATCCCCGACAACAAAACACGAAACAGCCTTAATTGATGCTGGTCATGAGCTGATAATTGGTATTGATGAAGTTGGCGCGGGATGTCTTGCTGGGCCTGTTGTGGCGTGCGCCGTTGGATTAACCTCGGATTTCTTTTGTAAAAAATGGCCAGAGATTTCTGGTCTACGAGATTCAAAAATGCTTTCGGCTAAACGGCGGGAGCATTATTCAGAATTACTCCTGAATAATCCATTGGTGTGCTATGCAATTGGATCAGCGTCGCCAGGAGAAATTGATAAAATAAATATTCTTCGTGCCACGCATTTAGCAATGAGACGGGCGATACATGAACTTGAATCAAGAATCAAGAATTATGAATTACGAATGACAAACCCAATAGTATTGGTTGATGGAAGTAGGCATATTTCAGAACTTTCAATCCCACAGCAGGCGATTGTTGGCGGTGATCGGCGTGTATTTGTGATCGCGGCGGCATCCGTGATTGCAAAAGTGTATCGCGACAAGCTCATGCTGGAGTTTGATACGCAATTTCCTGAATACGGTCTGGCAATTCACAAAGGATACGGCACCAAAGCGCATTGTGCGGCAATACGCGAATACGGCCCATCCGAAATCCACCGAATGTCATTTAAGCCGATTCGTGGCATGGTATAATATGGCTGTGATTTCAGTAGCAATTAATGGATTTGGCAGAATCGGCAGGGCATTTTGCAAGCTCGCGCTTGGGCGAGACGATATTGTTGTGCGGGCGATTAATGATCTCGGCGATCCCGAACAACTCGCCTATTTGTTTAGATTCGACTCCGTTTACGGAAGATTTTCAGACAAAATTAAGATTGAAAATGAGAACAAAAGGATGTGGCTGATTATCGGAGATCCAGATAATGGCGGACATCGCATTATGATGCTTCAAGAAAAAGATCCAGCCAATCTTCCATGGGAAGTGCTAGACATTGATGTCGTTGTTGAGGCAACTGGAGCATTTGAATCGTTTGAATCTGCGCGCGTGCACCAAACAATTGGGGCAAAACGGGTGGTACTCGCCTCGCCCGCATCTGACCAAGACGGTAGCGATACGAAGACGGTCCTTGTTGGAGTAAATACTGACGACCTGAAATCGTGCATAATTTCTTCAAACGGTTCTTGCACGACAAATTCAGTCGCTCCTGTTATGCAAATTTTACAGGAAGAGCTAGGGATCAAAAAAGCATTTTTGAATACTGTGCATGGATATACTGCCACACAAAATCTGATAGATGGCCCCACTCGCAAGCATGACTTTCGGCGCGGGCGGCGGCGGCAAATATTGTGCCGTCCACAACGGGGGCGGCAGTTTCTGTCGCCCGTGTTGTGTCTGATTTAGAATCAAAATTTGATGGTGTAGCTATGCGCGTGCCGGTACTGACTGGATCAATCTCGTCAATTGTTTTTGTTTCAAAAAAGAAAACTAGCGTGGAAGAAATTAATAATATCTTAGAAAAAGCCGCAGACACGCCTCGCTGGAAAGGAATTTTATCTGTCACGCGCGAACCAATCGTGTCCGCCGACATCATAGGTGATCCACACGCCGCAATCGCCGATCTTTCTCTGACCAAAGTTGTTGATGGGGATTTGTGCGCGGTTTATTCTTGGTATGACAACGAATTTGGATATGCAAATACACTCCTCCGGCATGTAATCAAAGCCGGTGCCACTATCAGTGACAAAACCTAAACTTTTTATACTCTGGGTTATTCCCATAGCCATTATCGGCGGAGCACTTGCTGCTTGGCGACTCGGTTATTTTATTAAAATTAGTGAATTTTTTGCGGCGGAATCTGTAATTTCATCAAATATTGACACTAATACTATTTACGACAAGGCCTGTTCGGTTGTTGTTAATCCGTCTGATAACTTTGCCAGCATCATTCACAATCTTATCCCGACACAACAGCTTAAATTCATCTGTTTTCTACCAGGGACATATACAAAAGAAATTAATATCTATAACAAACAGAACCTCGTCCTGTTAGCACCAGAAGGAGAAGTAATTATCCGAACCAACACACCGAAAACTTCTGCGACCTCTGGGACTATTGATATTCAGAATTCAAGCAATATTCTATTTATTGGCTTTAAGATTATTAATAGTTATATTTTTACGACAACATCGAGCTCTGCAACACAGTGGTCAAATGGAGTATATATAAATGGATCAAGTAAAATTGTTTTTGTAAACAGTGAAATTACAACAAATGGAAAAAACGCCATTATTGTTAATAGATCCCAAGGTATCCAATTTTTGGATACTGTAATTAATTGTTACTATTTTTGTATGGCCGCAGACGGAGCTCCTAATGCACGATCAGATATCTATGTTAAGCGTGGTTCTATTGAAACAAATGCTGAGCGTATCGAAGACCATACGATGATTTGGACATCACAAACAAACTGGACATTTGAAGATGTTGTGTTGAAACAAACAACCGGCCAAGGATTTGTATCAGGTGGTGTCAATGATGCTGATAGTAATAATATTGTTGTGCGTGGGGCAACACAAATCACTGGTCTTCAGAGTTGGGTTGCAAGACATCACAACTATTTTGCTCTGAATGTGTGGCTTAAGGGACAATTCCCAAATTCTATTGGCGACTTTATAACATATCAATGTGATTCATCGGAAAATGATTGTAGAGATTACCCGGACAGTATTTCGAACCGTTATCATGTATATCGAGAGCCATCAGCGGCCACATCCATATTAGGAGATATTAATTCCATTGGCTTGGACGGTTCAATATTAGGTTGGGCACTTAATAAAGGCACTTCAAGTGCACGAAGTATTGTTCGTGTATCAATCGATGCTTTCTCTGGTGCGAGTCCATTCGATATCTCCACAGATATCTATCTTCAAAATGTTAATGATTTTTTCGGTGTTTCTGGAGAACACGGCTTTAGATTTATTATACCAGAACAGTACAAAACCGATTGCGCTCCCCACATCGCCTACATATATGTTCCAAAAGAAGACAGCACGCCAAATGGACTTCAGTGGTCTCCATCTCTTTTTTACTTTTGTTCGATCCAAACATCTGTAATTTCACTTTCCTCCTCCGCCTCTACCATACGACAAGGAGAAACCATAACAGTGTCATGGAGTGGCGTAGCATCTCCTACAGCATCTGATTGGATTGGTCTATATCAATCAGGGAGTGATAATACTGCAGATAAAACATATTTTTATACATCAAACTGTACGCTATCATCCGGAGGGACTCCAAATGGTTCAGGATCCTGCCAGATTATTGTCCCGATAATAAATCCAGGATCTTATGAGTTTAGGTTCTTTCCGGCGAACACGCGCGAATTATTAGCAGTAAGCGCAATAACAATAACTGCGCCATTAGGCACAAAGCCAGGCGATCTTGATTCAGATAATGATGTAGACATTTTTGACTATAATCGATTGATTGGGGATTTTGGTAAAAGTGGCGCTGGCCTTGTTCCCGACATAGACTCAGACGGTGATGTGGACATATTTGACTATAATCAGTTGATAGGGAATTTTGGAAGATAAATATGTCCAAACCTAAACTTTTTATTTTCGCTGGCGTATCGCTAGCTATTATCGGCGGAGCTATTTTTGCTTGGCGACTCGGTTATTTTATTAAAATTAGCGAATTTTTTGCGGCGGAGCAAACATTGACCATAAAAACGATCACCAATACACACCGATACGATCCAGGGAAAATGTTTGGCGGATGGGGGTCACATCTTGGTCATCTCTTGCGTGCTCCGGACGGGAGCCTGTGGTTCGCAGACGATACTGGCAATGATGTAAACATAAATCCTGCAATCGCGTACTATCATTTTGTGGATGACCAATGGTCGCCAGCAGGGACTCTTGCTACGATCGGGACTGTTCAGCAAAATATGGGATCAGTAATTGATAGCAACAGCACTATATTTTCATACGGCATTGATGTTGCGAACCACCGAATCGAAGAATGTTATTTCAACACGAGACAAGACTATAAGGGATGCAATTTACTCCCATTCGGGCTTGGTCCGAATGCTAATTATATCGGGGCTGCGCTCACACCGTCTGGCTACAAGATTGTATGGTGGACAAATGTTGTTGATGGAGGTGGTGGGAGCTTGCAGTACATATACAATTTCGGCGGTGGATGGAATGGACCAATAACAAGCAATGTCGGAGGATACAATAATGCATCGTACATAAATATCGCGTTCGAAAACGATACCCACTTTGTTATGAACGCGGAAGGCGTATCCGGCAATGCGCCTAATTGGGGATATGTCGGAATGTTTGGCGAAGGAGATATCGGTAGCCCTATCTCAAATTGGCAGATTCTTAATCAAGTTCTCGTCCCAGCTGACATATGGATCGATTCTGCACAAGGCGCACATGTTCTCGCTCTGACGCAAGCCGGCACTATTGCATATTTCTATCGTGCCAAAGGTGGTGCGATATTATTTGTGACTACTCTCTCTGGGAATAATCGCGTACGCTTTGTGGATTCTGATGACGGTAAAATTCATCTTATTCAAGAAAAAAGCTATGGCATTCTTCAAGATCGTGCATATCAGAAAACCGATATTTTAGGATCAATACCGTTGGAGTCAATTACTCCTTCCACTATTACGCTGCCAGCAAGTTTTGGTTACACATCGGCGATATATCCCGAGTCACGAATATATCAGACGACGCCAGTACAAGGAATAAATGTTGCGCTGAATGGGAATGGGAATGAAGGTAATGTGACCCATGTACAGATCAACTCTAGTTTATTCACGCCTATTCCAACCGTGACGACTACCATCACCTCGTCGCCCATCCAAAAACCTGGCGATCTTGATTCAGATGGCGATGTGGACATTTTTGACTACAACAAACTAATCAGCGATTTCGGGAAAAGCGGTGTAGGACTTGCTCCTGATATAGATAAAGACGGCGATGTAGATATCTTTGATTATAATAAATTGATAGAGAATTTCGGAAGATGATGATATAATAAACATATGGAGAAAAAATGGTTGTTAATGTTTCTTGCGGTGACCATGTTTGTGGCAAGTGGTGTTGCAATATGGCTAATCTTTTTTGGCAATCAGCGGGTAGCGCAAGTGGATTTTAATAGGGGCAGTGCTTCTGCTACGAGTGTTACTATGACAGTAACACCGGCACAACAGACATATTCTAGAGATGCAGTGTTTGTGGTTGATATTACACTTGATGCGGCAACATATTCGGTATCTGCGGCCGATATTACCGTAAATTTTCCTAGCACCATTTTGCAAGCGCAATCAATTGCGTCAGGAAGTTTTTTATCAAGCGTCCTCACAGCTGGTACGATTTCTGGCGGCACTGCCAAGATTACTGTTGGTAGTGGTACGGCTGCAAAAACTGGATCTGGTGTGGTTGCGAAGATAACATTTAGAGCACTTGCCGATGGTTCGGCAACAATTTCCATAGATCCTTCAACTGCCGTGGCGGCTACAGGCCAATCTGGTAATGTTTTGGCTGTCCGCAATCCAGCTACAATTACCATAGCACCAGTTTTGCCAACCGTTTCGGCTTCTGTTAACAAAAATCATGTAAAGACTGGAAGTATGCTTTCAGATGCTCTGAAAAATGTGACACTGTCGTGGTCATCAGCCAATGCGACATCAGTTTCCATAGACAACAGCATTGGATCCGTTGCACCAAGCGGTTCGCGAATAATTTCCCCGACTACAACTACAACATATAAAGTTACAGCTGTAAGCGCGTCAAGCTCCGTAGATCAGCAAATAACCATTACCGTATATAAGGCATGCGATGTAAATCGCAGTGGCGCAGTAGATATTTTTGATTATAATGTTCTGGTAGGCGATTACGCAAAGACAGGCGCTGTTAGCGGAGACATAGATGAAGATCTGGATGTAGATATCTATGACTATAATATTTTTATAACAAATTATTCCGCACAACATGGATAAATTATTTAAAATAGTCGTAGTTGCGTCGTTGTTTATCGCTATCGTTATGCCATTCGGCTACTCAAGCGTTTCAGCCGGCCAGTATGTGGCGGTGAATTTTTCAGCCCCAACATCGGCAACTGTAAGTCAGGAATTCGCGGTTAATGTTGTGCTGGACACATCTACAAAACAGGTAAGCGCTGTGGAGTTACACATAAATTTTCCTGCCGATAAATTGCAGGCGCTATCAATAGTTAAAGGCGACTTTTTGTCCGATGTTTTACAAAATGGTGCAATAGGAGCTGGTACTGCGAGCATTACAATTGGTAGTGGAACGACGCCTAAAACAGGTATTG
>Ga0209210_1002965_pt1 | contig 11905 bp, 10 predicted proteins | sample RifGroA1_FD_183991 | JGI IMG/M metagenome (GOLD analysis project Ga0209210, IMG submission 183991) | Contaminated groundwater microbial communities from Rifle, Colorado, USA - Rifle Groundwater A1 (SPAdes) (version 2) | ecosystem: Environmental > Aquatic > Deep subsurface > Groundwater >...
AGAAATATATTTCGCGTGATCCAGAAGCCGCAAGTCCCAAAACCCTAACTCCATAGGTTTAGACTTCCCTTCCGCAATCCGAAAAAGAACTTTGTTACGGCGCGCAACAATCTTTCCATAAGCAGAAACAACTCGCCAATAACGAGTATCTATAGACGATAAGAATCTATCCATACGTCGTCTACGCAACGCTGGTGAACCAGAAACCAAATCAAGGTCCATTGGCTCAAAAATTACGACAGAAAAAATTTGTACAAAGTCGACGAGTCTCTTTTTAAAAGCCCCAATGTGAAAAGACTTCGCCACTCGTCGCCCGTCTGCAACCTGTAGATTAACAATTAACTTTTTACTGTCGCCATCAGCAATAACAGCCCCCTCAATCTTGGCTTCACTCTGACCAAAACGAATCAAGTCAAGATCAGTCTCAACCCGCGTTGGCCTAATCCCAGAAATTAAAGAGATAGCCTCCAATAAATTACTTTTTCCAGACCCATTTTTTCCAGTAATCACTGTCAAATTTTTATCAAAAGTGATTTTCAAAGAAGAGAAGTTGCGGAAATTTAGTAGAATAAGCTCACTCAATCCCATATTTTTCAATATACATAAAAAACCCAAAAACAAATATAAGTGCAAACCCACCCAAAACCAAAATACCCAGATAACCAAAAACAACTTCAAATATTGCAGCCGTCGGTGACATCATAGTCGCAATCATCGAAGCCAAAAAAATATTTGCTCCAAATACGGTACCCTGGTGTGAGTGAGGAACCATTTTTTGCATCCCCGCCCTTGAGGCAATAAAAATTAAAATCGCTCCTATTCCCGAAAAAATTAAAAATAAAATATTGGCAGCAATTACCATCGGATAAGGAAATATACCCACTTTAATTAAAAATCCAAGCGAAGCCAGAGATAAACCCATCATTAAAAGTCCCAATTTAACAATCTTAAACTCACTCAACCTAAACCTTTGGATCATATAAAAGCCAATTAACACTCCAGCACCGATAAACGGAAATATAAATATTGGACTTTCCTCAACCGGGATTCCAACTATCTGATCATAAAAACCCGGTCCTATCGTTGCACCAAACATGATAACCCCCTGAAGGGCAGCAAATGTTACAAAAAACAACCACAACAGTTTCCTTGAAAAGGAATACAAAAACCCCCGCTTTATATTCCCTATAGATTCCCATACTGAATGTTTTATTTTTGAAATTGGATCAAGTTTTGGCAGAAAAAACGATAGCAAGACAGCCACAACAAGTAGAAACTCCGTTAAAATAAGCAGATCTTCGTTGCCAAAGAAAAAATTAACAATTGCCCCAGTTAAAAACCCCAGGACAATTCCTCCAGAAAGCACTAGCATAAATATCGAATTAGCATTCAATAGTTCCTTTTTTTTAACCACTTGTGCCGTCGCAGCCGAAGAAGCAGGTATAAAAAAAGAATTTCCTGCAAAATATAAAAAAGAAAGTGGAATAGATGCAACCGTTGTTCTCCCAAGATAAATTATTGCCAACACCACAAGCGCAATAAACGTATTTGCTGCCAAAATGATCTTCCTCCTATCCATAATATCTGCCGTAATTCCAGCGAAAACCATAAGTATAAAGGAAGGTACTGTAAATGAAAGCACTACACCAGACACTCCAAAATTACTCCCAGTTTGGGAAAAAACAGAAACAATAAGTGAAAGCAGCAAACAAGCAGACGCAAACTGACCAACAAAGATCACCAACACAAGAACCAGAAAATTTCTGTTTTCTAAAACGTCCAAATAAGGTTTTGGGATTATTTTTCTCATAAATTTTCCAGGTAGCGCAGCACTTACAGCCTTAGTCGCTACCTGTGGTGCAGTTTTTCACTATACCAAAAATTAAAATTGTCACTCTAATTTTTGACACTTGGGGCAGAAGTGAGCACTCCTCCCGTCCATTTTTTCTCTGATAATTTTCGTCCCGCAGCGCTCGCAGGATTCGCCTGTCTTATGGTAAGCCTTAGCATACGTCAGATAAAGCCCCTTTTCACCCCTGCCGTCCACAAAAGAATTGACGCTGGAACCGCCTTTTGCAATCGCCAGTTCAAAGCTATCCTTTATTCCCTTAAAAATAGCCTTAATCTCACCATCAGCCAAACTCACAACCGAACGCTTGGGATGAACCTTTGCTCTCCAAAGTGCCTCATCACTGTAAATATTGCCGATTCCCGAAACAAATGCCTGATCCATCAAAAGTTTCTTAATCCGCGCTTGAGGCTTCTTCCTAATACGATCCCTAAACTGCTCATAACTCATCACTAGCGGGTCTGGCCCCAGTTCCGTTTTGCCAATTGCAGCCTTGATTGATTCCTCATCACTTTTCACTACCTTCACCCAACCAAACTTGCGAATGTCGTTAAAGTAAAGATGCCCAACCACTTGCCCTGAGCCCGTCGAAGGGTTTGTAAACGCAAAAGTGACGCGTGTTGTACTGTTTGGAACCGGTGAGTTGAGAGGCGGAATCGGATGCCCGCCGGAAACCCTAGTCTTCTTGTCTAGGTAAATTAACTGTCCGGTGAGTTTAAGATGGATTACTATTGAAAACCTCTGGCTCTTTTGGCCCCTTTGTAACCTTTGACTCTTTTCCATGTCTATTACAACCACCTTTCCCATTCTCCTCAAACCTTTTACTTTCGCCCCCTTCAAATCGGTAATCGAAAACCCATTCAAAAAAAAATTCTTCGGCCAATCATATTCTATAGACTCCAAAACTAGACCCCTCAAGACCTTGTTTAAAGAATCAACAATGACAGTAACCTCTGGAAGTTCCGGCATAATTTTAAGAAAGTATAGCAGAATTTAGGTCCTACTTTTTACGGGGCACGCAAAGATGAGAAAAAGATCAAGCTTTCTCAGCCGCCTCAAAAAGTACAATTCGCCCTTCCGCCTGTCTCCAAAGACGATAATATTTGTCACGAAGTTCGTGGTTTTCAGGAAAAAGCACTTTTTCCATTCTGCGATTGAATTCTCCATTTGCCCAATTCTTTAAACCCTCCGAAATAATTTTAGCAAGCAGCCTTTTATATTCACTTTCATAAAAATCGTAATCCTTCCCCCTATACGCCTGCTCATCCCTCACGTCGCTATCAATAACTGCAGAATTTACTACAACTCTAAATTCCTCATCTGTTTTGATAACTTCAGACCTTTTTTCCCTAATAAACTTGCTACTCAACGTTAATCCTATCCTCGTAACATCAATTGAGTGGCCTCTGACCTCACCTTTACGCACTACAAAAGGTCGAGAAGGCTCGCCTACCAGCTCCAACAGCTCATCCACAAAACCTGGATTTATTCTCAAATTCACCGAGAAATTACCTGTGTATTCAAGCCTGATTGGGCTTGGCCTTACTATACCTGCTTGGTCGCCATGTTCCACCATAGCGCCAAATTTTACACCCACATCTCACTTCACGCAAACGTACTGATAAAAATCGGCATCATCACCGAACTCAGCGTCATAATCGCTAAACTGTTTAATCTTGTTAAAACCAACTTTTTTCAATAATCCCACTAGTTCCCCTCTTACAAACGGATGGACTTTATAATAAGCAATTTTCCCGTTCATATGCTTGTACTCAATAATAATTACTGAATCAGTAATTTTTAAAAACCTTGAATGAACCTTTTTAGTTCCGGTATACAAGTATTTCCCAGAAGAATGCAGCGTGCCGGCGAGTGCCGCTCCTTTATTGTCTAAAATCCTCTGGTAGTTGCGCTCATCGATTATCAAAATTCCAGCAGGTTTAAGCAATTTATAAAACTCCTTGAGTGACTTGATCTGATTCTCCTCACCATCAACACAAGTTAGCGAATTTCCCATACATATAATCGCATCAAACGATCCATGCTCATAAACATTCGACAACTGACTCCAATCAACGTGTGTCGGTTTTATCCCAAACCCTGCAACTTTTGCATTTTCAATCGCTTTTTCTCGAAAGGCAAAATCTGCTTCATTTGCACCTACATCAAACCCCTCTTTAATGAGAAAAATTGCATCCGCCCCATCCCCCAGCGCAACATCAAGAATTTTACGACAGCCGAATTTCCTAAGCTCACAAACCAAAAATCCGTCCTCACCGCGCCTTCTGCTACTCCAACCAACAAAATCCCCCCAAATTTCCGCCCGGATTTTTGAATTTTCGGCACTTGTTGCTATCGCCTCAAGGTCCATCTTAACCTAGACACCTTGATAAGAGGATTTTGAAGAAAACTCTATCTTTCCCGGTTTTATGTCGCCAAATTGCTTTTTGACATCTAAAATTTCCAAGCCCAACACAACACCATTTTTATCAACATCTACCAAAATCTCGTCCGAAACTTTCTTTGTACGATCATACTTGCCTTTTTTGAAAGCAATGTACATTGCATCTACTTTTGGGTCATAACTAATTTTCACTGTTATCCTCCAGATAATAAGCAGTAACCACAATAATTCTCGAGCCTTCAGTCACCGCTACTACCTCCAAGATTTTACCACCAACACGCTTCTGCCTCAATCTGCGGTTTTTAAAGGTTTTCAGTTTCAAATCAGGGAGTCTAACTACATTAACAACCTTTGCTTTTGAGAGATTACGCTTCTTTAGTTACAATTTAGCGTGTTCCGAAAATTCGACGCTCATTTAACTTTACCTTCCACAAACTTTTTAATCTCGCGCTTAAAGCGCTCTTTGCTAAATTTCTGCGCGTGGCGGCGAATTAACTTACTATCCCACTTGCCTTCTTTCTCCATATCCATAAATCTATTGATAGCAATTGCAAAAGCGCCCGGCGCCAAATCACTAACTAAAAGCCCGGTTTTGCCATCAATTACCGTTTCCTTTACCCCTCCTTCTGCTAGTGCAATCACAGGCTTTCCAGCCGCCATTGCCTCAACCGGCACAATCCCAAAATCTTCCTGCGATGCCGCAAAAATCACCGCGCGGCAATTTTGGTAAAGAACAATCAGTCGATCGTCACCAACTTCACCCAAGAACTCAACCGTCTCACCAGCCACGGATTTCAGCCTAGCCTCCTCCCGGCCTGTACCAACAACCTTTAAAGGCAAATTCAAATTGCTGCAAACTTCAACCGCAACATCTACGTTTTTGGCCCCAACCAACCGGGAAACAGTAAGGAAGTAATCGGATTCGCGAGGGGTGGCACTGGTGGAAGGGTTCCCGACAGCGCGCAACTCGACACTTTTTTTCTGATTTCGATTTGTTTTCTGATTCGAGAGAGCACTAGCGGAGAGGAAACCAGTGACGGGACCCCGAGCAAATTTCTCGATGTCTACTGGCGGATATATAACTGCAGAATCGCGCCTGTAAAACTTCCTAATGCGACTTTGAACTTCGCGAGAATTAGCAATAAACCAATCGACTTTCTGCGCCGCCTCAAAATCGTAGACACGCATGAAATGGTTAACGATTGCTGCATAAACCTTAACCAAAGGATGTTTTTGGCTATTGGCAGTTGTATATCCATACAAATAGCGCGGCGGCGTATGGCAATAACATATTTCAACAAAACCTCTGGCTCCTTCGGCTCTTTTGCCACCTTTGTAACCTTTCTGGAATCCCTTCGTCACATACCAGTTGGAAGATGAAATAACGACATCAAACTTGGAAAAATCTCGTCCAGAGGACGATCCGCCTTTGGCGGAAAAACTTCCCCAAATAAAAGGGGCCAAAAACCTTAAAGGGCTATAAAGCCCACTGGCAAAAAACGGCACGTTTTGTACCCAGGAAGTAATAATTTTCTTACCCTTAAATCTTTTATGAGCAGAAGAACCCTTTTTATAAAAAGCCGTAAAAATCGGCGCCTTGGGCCATATTTCGCACAAAGCCTCCAAAACCCTCTCTGCTCCCCCAAACTCGTTTAGATAGTCATGTACAAGAGCAACCTTCATAATCCTATCTCGCTAAGCGACGAGTAAACGTCATTTGACCCTGCCTTAATTAAATCATTTCTAACTTCCTCATCTGCATTCACTCCGTAAACTTTAATTCCAGCACAAACTGCCGATTTGACCCCATTCACCGAATCTTCAAGTGCAATACAATTTAGGGGTTTAACCCCTAATTGCTTAACTGCCTCAAAATAGACATCCGGAGCCGGCTTCCCGTGATTCACATCATCAGAAGAAATAATCACCGAAAAAAAGTTTAAAATTCCGTATCTACCAAGCATCTCCTGAAGTTTCTCACCCGTATGACCCCCAGACGTAAGCGCAATTACCAGCTTTCGGCTGGAAACATTCTCCAATATTTCCAAAACCCCCGGCATCATCACATTTTTCTCTTCATCAAAAAACTTATAAAAAATTTCCCTATATTCAGAAACCAGCTTAGGGGTTGAACCCCTCAAACCATGTTCTTGCAAAAGCTCAATAAATTCCCTCAACCCCATCCCCGTGGTGTCCCCCAAATCAATATCCTTAAAATTCTTAATTTTAATAAACTCAAAGTAGGCCTTGTCCCAAATTGGCTCCGTATTAAAAAGGAGTCCGTCAAAATCAAAAATCACAGCTTTAATTTGGAAATTCATTATATTTAAGAAGTTCTCGATTTCATTTAAACAATACTTCGACCAGCCTCGGTACAAGTACTATTCGACTTCATGGAGAATTTCTTCATATCAACTCCAGCTGGCCAGAGTTCCTGGTAGTCTTTTCTACCTCTGGCTCCTTCTTGTCCTCCGAAGCTTTAGCGAAGGAGGATGGACCATCTTTCCCTTTTGTCCCCCTGATCTTACTAACTATCGACTTAAACCCCAGCTCCCCAAACTGCGCGACAACTTTTTCCATATCCGGTTCGTATTTCAAATTATTGATTTCTACACCCAAATCAACATTTGTATCTAGCTTGACCAGCTTCTTTGCAGCCAGAGCCAATTCCCTGCCCTTTTCCAGCTTCTCTCGTGTCGTCTCCGAAATCTCATCAAGATGCCCATATAAATTCTCCAGCGTGTGATATCTCTGAAGCAATTGGCTTGCTGTTTTCGGCCCGATGCCACTAACACCCGGCACGTTATCAGAAGGATCTCCTGTTAAAGATTTATAGTCAACCATCTGCTCCGGTGTCAAACCGAATTTTTCCCTGACCTCCTTACTTCCCATCAGAACACCCCAACCCGGTTTACCATCCGAAGCTTTAGCGAAGGAAGGGGCCTGAACTTTAATATTCCCATCAACCAGCTGCAGCAAATCACGATCACCGGAAAGGATTACAATCTGGACAGATTTGCCAAGCGAGGTTGCTCGCAAGGGAGCGATCTCCGAGTTTTGATTGCGACGAGCTTTATGGAGACTAACTACCGACCGTTGATCGCGACCGCGCGAGTTACCGAGCGAAAAGGCAAGCACCTTCGTTGCTATCGTTGCTAACAAATCATCCGCCTCAAAGCCTTCTTTTTCAAAATATTTAATGCCAAATGCATCCAAAACTGCCTTAACTTTGGGAAGCTGTGGATAAAGATCCGGCGGCGGCGCAACTCTTTGCGCCTTATACGCCTCAAACTCTACATGGCGAAATGTCGGTGCTTGGGTGTCAAACGCGCAGGCAATATAATCGGGATTTACCTCACTTATGGCTTTTAAAATCATATTCGAAAACCCAAAAACCGCATTGGCATTTTCGCCAGACTTATCCGTCAAAGGCGGCAGCGCATGATACGCCCGATGGAAAAGGTTGTTTCCGTCAATAAGAAGGAGAGTTTTTGCACCAGCCATGCCCAAATTCTAGCACATTCAGCTTCAATCATATAAAATGCCTACTAATATGGAAAGAATAAAACCATTCTGGGCCCAGTGGGAACCCGCCCATGAACTTACCGCAAGCCAAAACGGTGAACTGCTCGTTCGAATTTTCCTTCCCTACTCAGATCTCACATGGATAAATCACGCAAAACAGAAAGAAGACCAAGAAGCAATAAAGCGGGGTGAAATTCCAATAAGCTTTACCACTTCCGACGAAGATTACTTGGCCAAAGACGAAAATGGAAATTTAATGCCGGGCAACATCACTGAGGAAGTTTATTGGGCCGTACACCACACTCTTCCTATTTGGAGACTTTCATACATCGGTCAACTGGCTTTATTAACATATGCGACAGAAGACAAAATCAACTACTACGCAAGAGGACCCAACTTTAGCCACACGAGATTAGACCATGTCATGAAAACAGCCAGAACGCTGGAACAAGTCCTAAAAAACAACGGCTTCGACGAAAAAACTGTAAATCTCGGCATCATCGCCGCCATCTGCCATGACCTGGCCGTACCTCCTTATAGTGACCCAACCAAAGAAATCGATCCAGAAGCGCTAAGCGAAGAAACTAGACTGAGACGTCTGTTTGAAAAATACGATCTTTCCCCTCTTTCTAAATACGGGTTCGACCCAGAAAAAGCGCTAGAAATAGTCCAAAATGAAGGAACGATCGGCAAGCTCCTTGATATTGCTGATAAAATTTCCTACACGGCAGCCGATTGCTACGCTTATCTCGGAGATATCACCTACTTTACCACCCAAAAGAAGAGGGCGCTGGGACCTATTTCCGCTACAGTAAATCCAATTGTCGATTTAATCGACCAAGACCCCAATTGGGCTAACCTTTATAAAGAGATAAGGATTGACGAAAATGGCCAGCCATATTTTGAAAACGCTCACAAGCTCGCCATATTTCTGGAACTAAGGGCAAGAATGCACAAAGGTCTTTATCTAAACCCTCACTGTCGCGCCCAAGACTTGCTCTATAAAATGCTAATCCAACCCCTCTACTCGCGAAACCCTAACGAAAATTATCCGCTAAATCCCGAAACCCTGCTTTTTCTAACAGACAGCGATGTTTCACAAATCATCTTAGACCACTGGCCACCTCTTAGAAATTTCAGCCAGATTGAATTTGTGCTTGGGGTATTGCCCGATTACTTTAAAGTCCAAAATCCAGAAGCCATCGAGGACAAGATCAAAAGACTAACAGACGAAGGACTCCTGGTCATCGGATCCGAAACAATAAGAAGGTTCAATCCCGCGACAAATTTCTTGGCAATCGATCCAAAAGACAAAAAAACAAAACCGTTTTCAGAAATTTTTCCAGAAAAAAGCGCAGAACTAGAAAAAATAGCAGAAGCCTCAAGTCAAACGGCTGTTTACTACTGGCCACAAACCCCTTATCCCAACAGCCGAGAAGCAAAACTGAAACCATTTATCACCCTAATTACAGAAGAGGTAAAAAGAAGAAACAATGGCAAGCTCCCTCATTTTGAACTTTACTAAAACACTATACCGCAGCTGCTTTTGAAGATTTTACCCTTTGGCCAATTTTTGCAGCTCTGCCCTTAAATTTTATCTCCCCGTCAGTAGATGGCTTCCCCACAAGCCTTTCAAAATCATCCCTTTCCAAAGTCTCCCGCTCCAGAAGAGCATCCGCAACTCTATCAAGCTTCGCTCTGTTTTTAACCAGAACCTCTTTTGCCAGTCTATACCCTTCATCAATAATTTTGGATACTTCCCTATCTATCTTGGCAGCCAGATCCGGGGAAACCTGACTATTATCTCCACCCATACCGGGCCAAACACCAAATTGCACCCTGGGTGCAAAAATCGTTGGCCCCAAATCGCTCATCCCAAATTCCGTTACCATCTCACGTGCTATCCCGGAAGCAATCTCAAGATCCGAAGCCGCTCCGGTCGTATATTCACCCGATACCATCTCTTCTGCAGCTCTTCCTCCCATTAGTGTAGCAATTCTTTCATTCAGCCTAGTTTTAGTCTCCGTATACCTATCAATTGAAGGCGGGACTAAAGTATGCCCTCCAGTCATACCCCGAGCCACAATCGAAATCCTATGAACCGGATCAACATGTGGCATTACATGGGCAACAATAGCATGTCCACCTTCATGGTAAGCCGTCAGCCTCTTTTCCTCCTGAGATTGCATTCTCTTCCTTTGTGGGCCTAGTTTTACCTTTGTCGCTGCCTCTTCCATATCGACATTATTGATTTCTTTTCTGGTACCGCGCGCAGCAAGAATAGCCGCTTCGTTAAGCATATTTGCAAGATCGGCTCCGGAATAACCAACCGTTCTTTTGGCTATTCTCTCAATGTCCACCCCTTTTTCAAAAGGTTTACCTTTCATATGAATTTGAATAATTGCTTTTCTTCCCTCAATATCCGGAAGATCCAGTGCAACACGCCTGTCAAACCTCCCGGGTCTTGTCAGCGCCGGATCCAACAAATCCGGTCTGTTTGTTGCTCCCATCACAATCACGTTTTCATTCGGTGCAAAACCATCCATTTCAACTAAAATCTGGTTTAATGTCTGCTCACGCTCATCATGCCCACCTGAAAAGCCCATACCACGCATGCGCCCTATTGATTCAATTTCATCTATAAAAATAATAGCGGGTGCGCCGCGCTTTGCCTGAGCAAAAAGATCTCTCACCCGTGCAGCTCCAACACCCACCAGCATTTCCATAAATTCACTCCCTGCAACGGAAAAAAATGGCACGCCTGCTTCTCCAGCAACAGCCTTTGCCAAAAGAGTCTTCCCGGTTCCCGCAGGTCCAACCAAAAGGACACCCTTTGGTGTCCTTGCACCAACTGCCCTGTATTTCTCCGGATGTTTCAAAAAATCCACAACTTCCTGTAATTCCTGCTTCGCTTCGTCAACCCCTGCAACATCGGCAAACGTAACTTTTGGCATATCGCTGGTAAATTGTTTTGCCCTAGATTGTCCAAAAGAAAAGACGCTGGATGCACCTTCTCTTGCTTGTCGGAATATAAAAAAGAAAAAAAGGATAATTACCACAAGCGGCAAAAACGTAGTCAAAATCGTAATCCAAGCCTGCGACATTGTCTTGTCTTTGACAGTAATCGGAACTTTCGTTGGGTCTACACCTGCAGCCTCCAAAGCCTGAAACAATGATTGTCCTTCTTCTTTTCGCGAACTATAATCACCATCACCCTTAACATCTACATTTATTTTGTCATCATCAATTTCAACAGCTTCTGCCCGGTTATCTCTTATATCTGTAATCACTTTAGAAATCGGCTCAACTGGCAAAAAACGATTGCCCGGGTTAGAAGTTGCAACAAAAAACACAAATAGTAAAAGCCCTAAAAACGCATATATTGCAAAACCCCGCCAATTTGTCTTTTTGTGCATTTTTGGAATAGACATTTTTGGAATAGAAGGTTTCTTCAAACCTGAATTTCCCGCCGAATTACCAGCTTCTGACCTGTTAATATCCTTGCTTTTGCGAATTATAGCCATCTGAAACCCCAATTCTATCATTGAACATTGAAATTGCCAACTAAGCGATAGAGCTAAAAATAAGACATTTTCATCACGATCCGTACGTTATTTAAAGTTTTCTTTGCCTCTTCCCTCGCCCTGAGTATACCTTCCCTCAAAATTTTCTCAACTAGCCCCGGCTCTTTTTCAAAGTCCGCGCGGCGCTTTCTTATCGGCGCTAAAAATTCTTCCAAAACCACCACCAAAAACTCTTTGACTTCGACATCTTTTATATGACCTTTTCTATATCTCTCCTTATAATCTTCCAGAGTTTTGAGTTTTGAGTTTTGCATGCCCCGTGAAGCTTTAGCAAAGTGGGGAGTTTTGAGTTCTCCAACAAACGCATCTAAATATAGAAATACAGGATTCCCTTCAACTCTGCCCGGTTCGTCCCCATGTATCCGTCCAGGATCCGTATACATACTCATAACCTTCTTTCGGACGTCATCGGCAGAATCATCTAAAAATATTGCATTTCCGGTAGACTTTCCCATCTTCGCCTGTCCATCCGTTCCTGGCAGTGTCGCAACTTCTCCGATCAAAGGTTCCGGAAGCGAAAAAACCTCACCATAAGTTTTATTG
>Ga0209210_1002968_pt1 | contig 11898 bp, 9 predicted proteins | sample RifGroA1_FD_183991 | JGI IMG/M metagenome (GOLD analysis project Ga0209210, IMG submission 183991) | Contaminated groundwater microbial communities from Rifle, Colorado, USA - Rifle Groundwater A1 (SPAdes) (version 2) | ecosystem: Environmental > Aquatic > Deep subsurface > Groundwater >...
CTGAACTGCTTCGAAGGAAACAGCAAACAAAAATGCTGAAGCCAGTCCCACCCACACCTTTTTGGTCATAAAATAGCCCAAAGCAAAAATAATAAAAACAGTCAAAGCATTCAGAAACGCTATCCAGTAGGCCGCATTAACAGGACTTTGCCCGAAAGCATAGGCGGGGGCCAAAAGATAATAATAAAAAACTCCGTGATAAAGTCCCGGAGTTGAGGCGGGAGGACCCTGAATCTTAATGTCCCCCTTTAATATTTGCTGAGAAATAATGGCGTCCCTTGCCTGATCATATCCGAAAGTCAGAATATTCTTCGGCAAATACATGACTCTCAAAAAGTAAGCCAATCCAAAAATCAGAAATAAAATAATCCAATATATCTTCTTCATCTCAGAATTGCGGTCAATAATTCTGGGAACACGATCGTTCCCATATCGTCCATTGTATAATGGCCCCTGCTTTGCAACTCTATAACTTTGCCACCCAAACCCTGGTGAAAAATTTGCAAACTTTTCTTACCGTCTCTTTCTTCATTATCCGCCGTAAACATAATTATCTTTTTTACTCTCTGTTTTATTCTTTTATCGATTGGGTATATATAAAATTTCTTTCTAAACTCGTCATTTTTATTAGGAACTTTCCATGGAGCAACAAGAATAAGTTTCAATATTCTTTTTTTAGTCTCTCCCAACCAACGAACTAAAAAGGCAGAACCACAACTATGGCCAACCAAGATTGTGTTTTCATTGACGTCACATTTTTCAAACTCCTTCTTGAATTTTTCATAATCAGGATACCAAGGCTCTGGCATCAGTGGGGTTTCTGTCTTAATTCCCCGATCCGTTAACTCTTTTTTTATCCATGGGATCCAATGTTTATCATAAGTTCTGGTTTCAGGATCTATCGCCTTCTCTATATCAGATGGGCAACCATGAACAACTACGCAATTCACCCTATTTTTGAAACTGCCTGGCATATCGCAATTTTAGCACGACAAGAAGCAATAGTACCAATGACGCAACAGAAATTTTAAGACCTGTAGAGAAAGACTTTGGTTCGTATTTATAAACAACGTTTGTATCTGAAGAGGAAACGGGAACGGCACGGAAGGTAAAATCGGCACGGTAGATTTTGGTTTCAACTCCGTTGGCATACGCTTTCCAGCCGGGATAAAAAGTATCGGAAGTAAATATAAAGCCTTTAGTGCCTGCCGGCGGCTCCTCTTCTAAAATTATGATTTTTGAAAAGTCAAAATTCGGATCGAGAAGTTTGTCCAAAATTCTCCTATCATCTTTTATTACTTCCCATTTATCGACATAAAAAGATCTTGGTAGAACGGATCTACTTTCCAAAACTGCAACACTCTTGTCTTGAAATACCACTTTAAATCTTTTTTGGTCAAATCTATCTGAAACAGGATTTAAAGTCAGATAATATTTTGTATTAAGTAAATCCAGAAGCGGCGAGGTGTCGTTGTCAACTGTTGCATATCGCCCCAAAGGATCGGTTCCGCTTCTTCCCCCATTTAGTGCCGCCATAAATTGGGCAGTTCTTAAAGGGTAAATCGCATCGTACCCCTCAACCGTTTCCAATCCATACGGCATCTTCATATTTATAGGAATTATTCTAGAACCCGTAACTCTAAAGGGTTTTTCCTGATTCATTAAAAATTCCAAAATTGGGGTTGTTGGGAAAACTATGCCTCGGGGAGAAAACGGCGTAAATTTCCAGCCAGCATAAAAAAGTTCCAAGACGGCGAGTGGTATTAACAAATACTTAAACTTCGGAATTAAATAAACAATAAACACCAATGAGATTAGAGCAAACAAGGGCAAAATTAAGTTCCGTAGTCCCACCGTTTGATGAATATTTAAAGCATAAATTCCAAACCCTGCGAGAATTATGAATGGAATGACAAATAAATATTTTTTTTTGAATTTATCAAACCCAAATCCCGCAAGAATTGCAATTGCGAGGTTCCATAAAACCAAGGATCTGTGGGCGCTTGCAGCATTAAGGCCAAAAACCCCGCTGTTCCACAAAACAATTGAAACAGGGGTTGGAAATGCCAGGATGAGAGCAAAAACTGCAAGCAAAGCCCCGAATAAAACCTCTTTACTTTTCCTAACTTGAGCTAAAGCAAAAAGAGCAAGAGAAAATGCAACCACCCCCACAAATCCCGTGTTGCTTGTATAATCCTGCGGCCCCCAATAATTCTTTGTCGCATGATTTCCGTAAAAATCGGGTGCTATGAAAGTTATTACTTTCGTAAACGGCAAAAACGCCCATTCAAAAGGGTGAGGTTCAACAGCCCTTTGAGAAAGCCCTAAAAGTTCCCATCCCGGAGCCAACTGGATTCCTGATAATCCTATCCCCAGAACAAAAAATACTGCAAGAAGAAAAGTTTTTGTTTTTTCTCTAAAAAACCACAACAAAAAAATCGCTAAAGCCAAATAAATCGCTGCTTGTGGATATCCTGATAAAAAGAAAAACGCAGTTGCGAACGAAATTCCTACACCGTCTCGCCAATTATCTAAAACCAAAAATCTATCAGTAAAAAGAAGTATTAGAGGAATAAAAGAAGCAGAAAGTGCGTGCCCATTCCACTGCGACCAGATGAGGTTATACCCGGAGAAAGCAAAAATTATTACGGCAAAGACGGATCCGGCCTTACTTACCTTCCACCATCTCAAAAGGAAATATGTAAAAAGCGCAACCAAAAAATGCTGAAGGACAACCTGAATTCCCCAGGCTGTAACTTTGTCAAACAAAAAATAAACAAAATTTGTGGGAGAAAAAGGAGAGGATTGAAAATTAGCGAGTAAAGGTGCGCCGGCAAGAATCAATGGATTCCATAAAGGCAGCTGTCTATTTTTAAGCTGTTCAATTGCAAATGTCTGCATCGGGTAAGTAAAAGAGACAACGTCCGTAGTCATCGGATTTTTTACAGGAACCCCAACAGCATATCCCCATTTATAATCAAGCCAGGGGAAGTAAACTCCCACGACAAAATCAGCAGGAAGCGGGATAAGCCCTTTAACAAAAAACTTCCAGAAGAAAAGAAGTACTACAAAGGCAATACTAAAGTAAGGCCAAAACTTCTTTATCAAATCTTTCATATCCGAATTTTTGGGCGGAGTCTTTTGCTTCTTGTGCCATTATTCTTAGCTGTTTTGAATTATTGATACTATTTCTGGTCTTTCTTGCCAAATCGCCAAGTTTCTCCCACAACCAGCCATTTACTCCATCTTCCACTATTTCCTTATAACCACCGGCATTAAAAACTAAAGGAACTGCACCTCCCGCCATTGCCTCGACTGTCGTAATTCCGAAATGCTCCACTTTCTCCGGATTCTTTTCCTCATTTTCTCCATATCCTGATGCCGACCAAAAAATCTTAGCCTTTCCGTAAAGGTCTCTTAATGCTCTAAAATCAGGACTTTTAATTATTTCAATATCCCCTCCTTGAGCAAGTTTTTCAATTTGTTGAACAAACTCGTCTGCCCCAATCTCAATGCCTCCGGCCAATACCAACTTCCAATCTCCTAAATCAATTCTTTTAAACAGTTTTACCAATTCATCTTGGTTTTTTGACTGCATTAAAGAAGAGAATCTTCCTGCAGACAAAATAATATTCTCTTTTCGCTTGGGTTTTATGTGTTCAACATCAACCGGCGGATAAATAACCACACTCTCAACCCCATATTCGCGGTCGATAATTTCTTTGGTGAATTTCGAATTACAAATTATTTTATCTATTCTAAATAACTTCATTTTATTTAGTAAGGAATTTCCGCCCACATGATGAAAAGGAACCTGGAAATGCAAGAAATTCTTTCTGGCACGCAGCGTCGGAATACTCCCGTCGGAAACCCAAAAACATATATCGTACCCGTCCCCACGTCGCGCGTCACTGACAAAACTAATATTTTCATTAAGTTTTTTCCCGAATCTTTCCTCAAAAAGTCTTTTAATTTTCCCATTCTTCCATTCAATATCAACTTCATAGCTATTTTTTGCCAAAACGTCAGCGAAAGCCAGGGTGTAACGCTCGCCGCCGCCAAGAGTATCCAAATATGGATTAATTACTGCTGCTTTTCCCATAATTTTGCGTAAGATATCAATCTACTATACACCTGATAGGTGGCATAAATTGTCCCTTCCTTTCCATCCAAAAAAGCCATTTGCTTAATCATCCTCAACCAAAATTCCCTTAATCCCGCAGTGAAAAACCTAAAAAAGTTCATTTTCGGGTGTCCCGCTTCAAACATTAATTTTGCCTCTATCTCGCTCCACTGGTTTGTTTTTTCAACCATCTCAGAAATAGTAATATCTTTATGGTGAATCAAAGGATTTTTAAGGTGTCCCATCTCTCCATCAAATATAGGCTCTTCATGAAGTTCTCCTTTCCAGCCTTTAAATTTAGACTTTAAAAAAAGCCTTTTGACGTAATCGGGCCATTGGCCTCCATGCTTAAATTCTTTGCCAAAGATAAAGTTACGCCGGGGAATGGCGTAACAAGTGATCAGTGATTTGTGATCAGTGATCAGTGCTAAAATTTCATCTTTAAGATTCTGTGACACTTCTTCATCAGCGTCAACATACAAGATCCACTCATTCGTAGCTCCCTTAAATCCCTCATTTCTCCAATCGGAAAAGCCACCCTTAATCCCTTTAGTATCAACTTTAACAATCTCGTCAGCCCACGAAAGAGAGTCTAGACACTTTTCCAGAAGTTTTTTGTTGGGGTTGCCCCCAACAAGAACAATTGCAGTTATTTTTTCCCCCATGATCCTTTACCTAAATTCCCTAAATAATAATCCTTAATTCCGATTTTTTGCCACTTACGCCCACTGAGTAATAATTTTATACTTTCTCTTAAAAGAGCAAATTTTGTACGCAATGATGCATATCTCATACCAAAGATCATCCTGTTTCTGGTCAAGAAATAATCATTCAATTCACTCCCTATTCCGGAGCTTTGCGAGACTTTATGCCATAACCATCCTTTTCCCGAATAAAGAACTTTGTATCCGGCTTTTTTAATTCTTTGTGCATGATCCGCATCCTCCATATAGGCAAAGAACCGCTTGTCATATAAACCGACTTCTTTTAAAACATTAACTTTATACATTACAAAGCACCCTGTAGCAAAATCGGTTTCTCGCACTTTGTCAAACTGGCCGTGGTCAACCCCATCAACCCCGTGGTTTGAACCGTATATATTATTCCAGTCAATATCTCCACCCGCATACCAAATGACCTTGCCCAATTCGCTGTCCGTGTATTTTTTGTGGTATTCAAACCCCTTGGCAAAATAAATCTTAGGAGAGATCGCGCCCGCATCGGGATGGTTTTTATGCTCCACAATAATATTTTTTACCAAATTAACATCAACCGAAGTATCATCATTCAGAAGGGCAATATAATCAAATCCCCGCTTCAAAGCATCCCTCATCCCGATATTATTGCCTTCCGCAAATCCCAGATTACTCTTATTAATTTTTAATTTTAAATTTTTAATTTTTAATTTTCTGATAGCTTCAACAGAATCATCCGCCGAGCCATTATCTACAACCAAAATTTCGAGCCTAAACCCTTTAGTATTACACTTAACCAAAGATCTAATCGTCTCTATGGTATCGTCCTTCCTGTTCCAGGAAAGAATTATTACCGCGACATGAAGAACTTGAGCCACGAGAACTCCTTTCTAATCCACCATTTTAAGTCTTTAATTGCTCCTCCCAACTCACGGCCAAACTCTCTCTTGCCGATTTCTGCTTCTTTAAATCCCTGCTTTTCCCAAACGCGGACATAAACAACAAATTCGGAAAACGACTGAAGTAGGGAAAGAATAAAACCATGAACTCCGTCTTTATAGCCTTTGCCCTCAAAAAATCTTCTCAAAAATTCATTCAAAGGCTTTTTTACAACATCTTTCCAGTCAAATACATATCCCGCTTTCAAAAGCTCTTCCGCCTGAATCTTGGTGTACCTGAAAAGCCTCTCTATATACTGGTCGAGAAAATTGTAATTATAATGAGTTATTGCCAATCCCTCCTTAGCAGGAAAATCTGTTCCTTTTCCTTTTGTAATAGGAAGAGAGTGAATTTCATCCCCCCAGGAAACAAAACCTTTCTTGAAAAACCTAATCTGATAATCCGGCCACCAAAGGGTGTGTTTAACCCATTTGCCAAAAATAATATTCTTTCTGGAGATTCTATAATAATCTGCGGGGTTGGACTCCTCGAGGGTGGCCTTTAGGACTCCCGCGAGGTGGCCCGGAATTTCCTCATCAGCATCCAAAATTAAAACCCAATCTCCGGTTGCTTTTGAAATCGCAAAATTCCTAGCCGGCTCAACATACCCAACGTTTTTGTGCGAATAAACTTTCGCTCCCAGTTTTTCGGCAAGTGCAGCTGTCCCATCCTCGCTCTCCATATCAACGACCACAATCTCACCGGCTAAATCTTTCACCGACCCAATCGCCTTAGGGAGATTCTTCTCCTCATTCCTGGCATTTATGACAACCGACAGCTTCGCCATACTCATGATTTTACCACGAATACCTCCACTTCCTTATTTTCAAAAATCTTTTCTATCCCCAGCTGACCCTCTCCTAGATAGGCTCTTTGGCCTTTGAGCCAGTAGATATATTTGATATTGTTATTAGCCAAAAACTCGCGGGCTTTTATCTGATCAGGCTGCCTATACCAATCCTCAATCTCTGCCCTGCGGGACTTCCAATCGTATCCGGTTATTTCAAGATTAACCTCATCCTCCAATAGTACTGGTTTTGCCGAATAAGCAGAAACATATGCGGTTGATTCGTACAAGTAAAGGGGTCTTGGAGGATTATTCTCCGCCTCCTTTGCTTTCACCTTATCAAATGGGTAAGTCAAAACCACACCATTAGGTTGACCTTTTAAAAAGCTAAGCGCAGAAAGTTCACTGTTCGATAACATTGCTGGAGAACGGGGCGGTAGGTAAACATCCTTCAAAGTTAATATCGAAGTGGGTACCGTAAGTACCACTATAATAATATATATTAATGTAGTGTTAATCTTTGCCAAAGCAATCCCAGCCAGGATTCCTGAAAAAAATAACGAGTAATACATAAACTGAATTGTGTTCCAGGGGGTTCCTTTTTGGAGAAAAAACATCGGAATAATCACACCTGCAGCAATAATTGAATAGAGAAAAATACCAACAGAATCTAATTTAATCTTTCTAAATAGAAAGATTATTCTGGTACCAAAGTTGCCAACAATAAAAATGGCTAAAGCAACCATATAAGCTAAAATTCCTTTCGTCCACATACCTCCGGCCTTGTAATTAACCATCGCCTCTCCGAATTTTGCCCATCCGACCCTGTCAGCAAACTGCATCATAGTTTCCAAAAACCAAAAGGGCTGGAAAACCAAAAGACCTTGCGGATTTTTGTTAAACGGAAGAAATAAAATTAAAGAAATAGCAAGAGTTCCAAGAAAAACTTTGAAATTCTTAGAAATCAAAAGCGCTCCTAAAACCAAAATACCTGCGTATACTTTAATTTGAATTAAAATCCCGAAGAACAAAGTAGTAAGTAATAAGTAGTAAGTAGTATGTGTTTTCTGATATTTCAAAAGAAAGATAAGACCCAAAAGAATAATGATGAGTGATAATGCAAGGGGTGGATTGATTAACGTCGAGACTGCCTGCTGGGACCAAAAAGCCGACTCCCCTTTACCTAAAACCCACCCAAGCGAGCCACCAAAATAGGTGAAAAAAACAGCGTATAGCGTATAGCGTATAGAACCTGTCCAGACTAAAACAAATTTATAAACCAAAAGTCCAATAGCTACTGCAAAAATCGGAGGCAGAATCTGAAAATAGAGATTATTGATTGGAATAAAAGTTATTTTATGGAAAAGGGCCAGCAATAAATCAAAACCGATATGATAATTTTTAATCGCCCCACCCGCGAAAGTTGGGATCCCGAGATTACCTCGGGACAAGCTTTCTGCAAGAGCAATATGCCAAATTCCGTCGTGCCCATTCGGCCCCCAAAACTCTGCACCATAGGCGCACTTCGCAAACCAACATTGACCGCTTTTAATCATTACAAGCGACCAGCTAAGCGCGCCCAAAAATATTAGCAATATTTTCTTTAACATATCGGAAGAAAAAAACTCCGTAAACCCCTACCCCAATTAAAATTAATATCACAAGCGAATAATAATTAATCGGCAAAAATTGCCTAACTACTAAAAGCGTAATTCCCATGACAATAGAGGCAATTAATGGTTTTCCAAAGCTTGCCATTAGGGAAAAATCAACATGGCGCCTGGCAATAACAATTGCAATAATTGATGAGGCGGAAACTCCCGCAAACCCAATCGCCGCACCAATAACCTCATATTTTATTGACAGAACCGGAACCAGGGCAAAAGCCAAAACCGTCCACATAATCATCAAGTAAAAAGTAATCTTAATTTTTCCGACCGCATTTAAGACATTTGTTAATTGCGTGGTAACTGATGCAAAAACAGTATCAACCGCCAGAATCGCAAGAGGAATTAGTGCTGGAATCCACTTTTCATATCTGGGAATAACATTAACCAAAATCGGGGAAATAATCGTAAGTCCAACGATTGAAGGTAAAACAAGAAAAGTAATAAAAAATATTGATTTTTCGAGAGCTCTTTTGAGATCGTCCTTGTTATCCTGCATCCGGGAAAATGCCGGGAAAGTAACTTTGGTTACATTATCCATAAAAAACCTTAAAGGATATTGAGCAAGTTTCCTTGCGGTTCCAAGTATCCCCATTCCAGACGCCCCAAGAATTCCGCCTAAAATTACCGTCATCCCGTCGTCTTTCAAAACCGCCAAAAAAGTATTTATTTGATATGGAAGACCGAATTTCAAAAGACTTTTAAGAGATGAGAAAGATAAAGTAAGCCCCGGCCGCCAAGGCTTAAGAATGTAAATAAGGACAAGTCCAATAACACCTCTTATTAGAACAGAGTAGGTAAAGCTTGTAATTCCATACCCTTCCCAAGCAAAATAAACTACGCTGACGCTATAAATCATAGTTTCCAAAACCTGGGGAATAACAAGCTTTCCAAACTCAAGTTCCCGCTCAAGAAGTATTGAGGGAATACTCTTAAGAGAGGAGAGTAGGAACGAAATTCCCAAAGCGTAAAGAAGGTAAGTCCCTCCAGGGGTTAGCTGGTAACGGCCAGATATTAACGGTGTAAGAACAAAAAGTATCACCAAAAGAGTCAAAACCAAACCCTGCTGAATGGTAAATGTTGTTTTTAAATCACTATCGGTGGGACTTTCTTTCTTCTGGATAAGAGCTGCGGCAAGTCCAATATCCCCAAAGTATGCTAAGAAATTAACAACCGCCGAAACAATCCAAAATGTCCCAAATTCGGCGGGGGATAAGAATGCCCACAAAAAACTCTGGGCCGCAAAAGAGATTAAATTTAAAATCAAGGTTCTACCCGTAAGAGTCAAAACACCCTTTACCGACCTGCTTTTTACAGTTTCCAGACTTATCTCAGGATTAGTCACATTCCAATTTTAGCACGTAAGGAAAAAAATGGCTCTTGAGGTTTTGGGCCACCATCTTCGTAATAAACCCTGAGGGAGCTATCTTTATAAACCAGCTGCAAAGCATCACTTCCGGAAAGGGCTACCATGGCCTGTTTCGAGCTTCCTCCCCATTCTTTATTTATAACCGGATAGTCCGGATCATTCATAAAATAGACGATTGCCCCACCGGGTAATTCCGGATACGCGTTTTTAATATCTACTATCAAGTTTTTTGCGATTCCTGATCTTGTAATCGCCCAATAGGTTGTTTGAGAAAGATTGACGGTGGTAGCCGACAGAATTATAAAAGCCAGAATAAACAAGTACCCTAAAAATCTTTTTTTCTTATAAATCCCGTTAAAAGATAACCCTAAAATTCCCCCCACAGCAGGAAGAACGGGTGCTAAATAATAAGTTGACTTGTGAAGCGGTAAAAAAACTACGGGGGAAATTCCGACAACAAACCAAAAAATAAAAAACCAGGTTAATTTATTCTTAATAAGGTCTTTTAACCCAATTGCCAGAAGGATCAAGACAGCTCCAAAAAGCGGGAAGATGACTTTAAAATAATTTCCCCAGTATGTCATTAAATTGGGATTAAGTTTTATTTCAGGACCCACAAAATCCAAAAGCATTTCAGGAACGGAAAGGCTCCATGCAAAGTACCAAACATAAGAATTTAAGATTCTCGGAAGTGAGAGACTTAGGCCATACTCCGCCTCAGAAAGTGGTAATCCAATTACTTTGACCTGCAGGAAAACGTAAACCAATACAGTAACCAGATAGGGAACAATAAATCTCATTTTCAATCTGTGTTCAACTATTCCTAGTCCAACAAGAATTAGTGGATAGACGACGGCAAGCTCGTGTGAAGCAAGACCTAAAACAAAAAATAAAAAGGCAATAAATTTGAATTTTGAAAAGTAAATCATCGACAAGAGTAAAAACATAGTCATGCCCGACGCCTGAATTCCGCCCGCAAGGTAGGTTAGAACAGCTATATTGGCTGCACTCAAGCCAAAAACAAGCGACGAAATTAAAGCAACATTTGTCTTTCTGGTAATTCTAAAAATTAATTTATAAACCAAAAAAATATTAACCAAGTGAATCAAAAGCTGTGTTAATCTAAAAGGAAGCGGATTAAGACCAAAAATCCGGTAAAAAATATTAAAAAGTCCCTCTCTGAAGACTGGCCTGTAAAAATAAATTCCGCCCCGCTCACTAAATTCACTAAAAGAAAAAAGATTGACAAATTCTTTCAAAGTTCCCGTGGTCTGGCTAACCTTAAGATGGAAAAAATCATCCTGAGCGAAGTAGAGATTTAAAACAAAGCCATAAAAAAGTAAGACAACTAAACAAATTGCGATTAATCTAAACTTGTACAGCATTAATCTTCTTTCTCCAAATTGGGAAAGTCAGAAGTAAAAACCAGGTAATTACCGAGATTATATTACTTAACGTTCTAATTGGTGTATTAAAAAGTTTGAGATAAATATCATGTGAACCCCGAGGAATATCTATATACATTCTTCCCCACCTTTCTTCTGTATCTACATATGTCTGTATCTCCTGGCCGCTACGAAACGCTTTCCAGTTCGGAAAAGCAAAAATGTTAACGCGAATTGTACCTGGTGTATCTTTAACCCGTACTCTAAAACTTGCCCAATCCGTTCCTTGCTTCATTTCAGACAGTTCTGCATTGCCTTCTATAATTTCCGCTAATACGTTTTGTCCGTCCTTGGGATTTTCTACCGCTGATTTTGGTAAATAGTCATAAATTCCGGCAGTCCGCTGTAAGTCCCAAGCAGCGCTGTTGAACTTTTCCTCATCGGTTAGTTCCCCCATTTTTCCTCCCAACGGAAGAAAGTAATTCCAATTGATTGCAACAAGTAAAATTGCTAGCAAACTTGGCACAATCACCCTGAGCCTGCCAAAGGGTCTCATTAGTAAGACCATACTTCCCGCAATAAATGAAAAGGAAAGAGTAACAATGGTTAAAAATCTCCACGGGAATTGCACAAATTCAAGTGGTTTAATCGCTTGCCAAATGGGAGTTGACCTGGAATGTGCCATAAAAAGCGCAAACCACCCGGAAAGAATAAAGAAAAGAATAATAAAGTAGGGACTTTTTAATATTTCCTTTTTCTTTTTTAGCTTAAATAGAAAGTAAACACTTGCCACCCCTACAACAATTGAAACTATCCAGTGAATATTCCCAGCCGGAAAAGGCATCCCATCGTTATCCCCCCAGATACTGGGACCATATCCCCAAAACCTTGAAAAAAGAAGCTGATTGAGGGACGCAAAGTGGGCAATGTACT
>Ga0209210_1002970_pt1 | contig 11893 bp, 9 predicted proteins | sample RifGroA1_FD_183991 | JGI IMG/M metagenome (GOLD analysis project Ga0209210, IMG submission 183991) | Contaminated groundwater microbial communities from Rifle, Colorado, USA - Rifle Groundwater A1 (SPAdes) (version 2) | ecosystem: Environmental > Aquatic > Deep subsurface > Groundwater >...
TAAGGGTAATTATGATATTCGGGGCAAGCGGTATTACCATTTACCTGAATTTAGACATTATTCTCAGGTGGTAGTTAATTTAGACAAAGCTGATCGGTGGTTTTGTTCAGAAGCTGAAGCGATTAATGCTGGTTTTATCCGGGCACGGGATTAGATAAGACGTTTGTTTCTGAAAGCAAAGCCGGATCCTTCTTTGAGATATCTTTCAAACTTGACAGCTTTCAATTACGCTAAAGCTTCGAAGGGCACTTCTTCGGCTTTATTTTTATGAAGTGCTGCGCACTTCGAAGCTCATCAGAGCGAAGAAGTGGACCCGAGGGGAATTGAACCCCTTTCTCCTCCATGCCATGGAGATATTCTACCGGTGAACTACGGGCCCGCGAGAGTGATTATACCTCACTCTTTTTTCGTTTTCCCTCTCCTATTATAGGAGAGGGAACGAGGGTGAGGTATTTGATTGTGGACTCAGCCGGAATCGAACCGGCGACTCGTCAATGCGAATGACGCGGTATACCACTTACCTATGGGCCCAATTGGAGTAATTATACCCTTCGACTTCGCTCAGGGCAGTAGCCCTTCGACTGGTTCAGGGCGGTGGGGGTAGAGGGGGCCTGGGGAGAAAGGGACTCGTCAAGTTGAAGAGGGGGGGTAACTTTGGGAGTAGGTAGAGGTTCAGGTTGGGTGAGGGCGGAAGCTGGAGACTCGACGCTAGAAGCTGGAACGCCGACTTTTTTCTGGAGTTCGGCCAGTTCACTGGCGGCTTTGGCGTAATCAGCGGAAGATTTGTCTAACAAATCTAGGGCTTTTTGCATGGAGGCGGCTGCGGGAATAAAGTCGGCTTTTTCGCGGTAGGCAGCGGCTAAATTGTAGTGGGCATTGGCCAGATTGGGTTTTAAGTCGACAGCGGATTGGAAGAGGCGGATGGCGTCGGACCAATTCTTTTGGGCGTAAAATACGCCACCCAAAGCAATACGCAAATTGGGGTTGACGGGGTCGAGGGCGATGGCTTGTTGATATGAGGCAATGGTCCAGGCATCAGCTCCTTGGGCAAAATTGAGAAGGTTTTTGTAGACCCCGGCTAGGTTTTCTAGGTTGGTGACTTTAAGGGGGTTGAGAGCAACGGCGTTTTTAGCTTCCCGGATGGCCTGTTGGACGAGCTGGGTGATGGTATTTCTGTCGGTATCCGTAAGATCCTTTTGGGAGGCTAGGGCATTGGCTAGCAGAAGATTGGTTTGAGAGTAGGCAATGCGGTAAGAATCCCGGTAAGGATTAGTAGCAATGGTTTTAATGAGGGTGTCATATGTAGATTTGCCGTCGTTGACTGCAGCAAAGGTGAGAGATTTTTGAAAAAGAAGTTCGGCAAGATATGCTTTGGCTACGAAGTAGCCGGAAGGAAGAGTTAGAATGAGAGTAAGACCAAGGAGTAAAAAGGGGAGAAAAGGAGAGGTGTGGGTTTGTGAGGCGGCAACAATATCGATATGGGATTCGGTAATAAGAGACGAGCCGGAGATTTTAAGAGAGACAACAGCCAGGACAAGAAAGATAACCAGAAATACGAATTGGAGGAAGGTGCCAGGTAAAAAGAAGTAGGTGAGCATGATGGCGGCGGCTGAAACAAGTGAGGCCAAAGGGAGAGGTGAGGCAGATTTGACTGACTTAACTAAGGCGGTATAAATACGGTAAGCTAGAAATCCGTAAGCTAAAATTCCCACTAGGCCGAGAGTAGAAAGAACTTGGAGATACTGGTTGCTGCTGGTAGTAAAACGCAGAGCCCAATTAAGGGAGAGATTATATGAGACGGGGCGGAAGCGAGTGAAGTTGGTAAAAAATGTATCTGGACCGGTACCTATTAAGGGTGAGATTTTGAGAGACTCGAGGGCAATAGCCCAGCCTGTGGCATGGGAGAGAAAAACGGGTTTTGAAGCTGAGTTGGGGGAGAGAAAAAGCTGGTAGCTGGTGATGCCGGTGGCTACCAAGACGAGAATAAAGCTGATGGCTAACAGACCGGATTTGAGGTGAAGAGTCTTCTCCTGGACGAGAAGTAGAATGAGAAAGGGGAGGGTGGTGAGGAGAAAGACAAGACCGGAAATGGGTGAACCGGCTGGAGACCAGGTGGCGGAATTTAGATACTGGATACTGGAGATGAAAGGAATCTTTTGGGCAGTACCAGAGGTCCAAAGAATGGTAATTAGTCCAAAAAGGGTGACAGAAACAACTAGGGTGGTGACTAAGTGGTCTAATTCGGTTTTAGTGCGAATGAAATTGATGGCACAAGTAAAGAGGATAATGAGAGAGAGTAGAGTACCAGTTAATCCAGGTTCAAGAAGTGAATCCAGGCGGTTGGGTGATTTGAGAAACGTAGAAACAACAAATACGGTAACCAGGGAAAGAAGAGGCAGGCCAAAGGGGGAGAAAATGAGGCGGACTTGACGTTGGGCTACAAATTCGAGAGCCAGGAGGAGAAGGCAAAGAAGGGAAGTGCCAATTAAGAGAGCTTGTTTATTAAAGTCGTAAAAATCTGGGGTGGTGGTGAGAAAGAAGAAAGGTAGGAGAAAAATAAAAACAGCCAAGACTGTAAGACCAACTTTTCTGATAATGAGAGCAGGAGTCATAGATCATTATTAGATGACTCGAAAAGGAGTGTCAAGGGGTTATTTGACTAGGGCGAGACCCTTGACGTACAGGGTCTCGCCCTATACTATGTATATATATGCCAGCTAAGAATACGATCAAAAAATATGTAGAGGAAGGGAATTACCACATATATAACCGGGGGGTGGAGGGACGGGAGATATTCTTGGATGAGCAAGATTATCGGGTGTTTTTGGAATATCTGAAAAGGTATTTAGTGGATTATAAGAAGGAGGGGAAAGAAAGACCTTCGACTACGGCACATCGGGAAAGGATGAGTTTGGCAGGAGATGTAGTGCTGTTGGCATATTGTCTAATGCCAAATCACGTTCATTTGCTGGTAGGGCAGAGAAGTAAAACTGGGATAACGAAGCTGATGCAGCGAGTGGGAACAAAATATGGCATGTATTTTAACCGTAAATATGACAGAAAGGGAACCTTGTGGGAGGGGGTGTATAAAGCTGTATTGGTGGAGAGTGAGGAGCAAATGCTGCATGTAAGCCGATATATTCATCTAAATCCAGTAAAAATGACTAAAAAGCGGTATGGGTTGGTGGAGACTGTGACTGGGAGTAGACCAGACGAATATCCATATTCAAGTTACCGGAGATATCTGGGTAAGGAGCAGATAGAGTGGGTACATCCGGAATCAATATTGGGTTTAATGGGTAGTCAGGGATACGAAAGATTTGTAACAGAGGGGTCGACTAATCCAACGATTGATTGTTTAGAAATCTGACTAGCGAAGTAACCTCCCATGATACTAGCTGATATAGTAAATAGTACAAAGATAGCAAAAAGAAAGGAAAAGTTATGTTTTGAATGTGGGGTGGGGGGAAGGGGGGATGGGAGAGATGAGGATATGGAAACTGGAAGCTCGATACTCGATGTTAGAATTGGAGCTGTGGAAGTTAGATGGGAGATTTTGACAAAGTGGGAAAATTTATTCAGTGAAGAAATGCGGCGTTTTACGGTAGCGACAGGAAAAGTGGCAATTAAATAGTGATGGTATTTATTAACAGAGATGGGGGAGAGAAGAGTTTCTAAAGTGAGAAAAGAAATGGGCTGTTCTTTGTCAGAGAGGAAACGAAAAAAGACATTGATATCTGCCAAATAATTTTTGACAGTGTTGGAAGTTGCTCCAGATTCCTGGAGAAACTGGGAAAAATTTTGTAATAGAATGTGGGTAACTTGCATAATGCGGTAAATATAATTAGCCTTGATTATATAAATTATACTATGAAATGTAGTTTACATCAAGAGTTATGTCAATACCTTGGTGATATGTAGCCCTGTAATATGAATAAAAAATTTGAATTGGCAGTCAGATAAGTCGATCAACAGAAATAAAAATGTTTATTTAACCCTACATACCTAACATATTTTTTGTTTTGAAATTGGGAAATAGGTAGTGACTAGTTTTTGTTTTTGAGTTGTCAATTTGGAAACCATGACTATAGTACGGCGTGGAAAGAGTGTATAATTTGGCTATGGCAGAGGGGAAATATGATCACAAAACAGTGGAAGCAAAATGGCAGAAAGAGTGGGCGGAACAGGGATTGGACAAGACAGATTTGAAAGACGCTAAACGGCCATTTTATAATCTGATGATGTTTCCATATCCCTCGGCCGAGGGACTACACGTAGGGAACATGTATGCCTTCACAGCTTCAGATGTGTATGGCAGATTTAAGCGAATGCAGGGATTTGATGTGTTTGAGCCGATTGGCCTGGATGGATTTGGCATTCACAGCGAAAATTACGCTCTTAAAATAGGCAGACACCCCAAAGAGCATGCCCGGATGACCCAGGAAAACTTTTATAAGCAACTGCACCAGATAGGGAACATGTTTGATTGGTCGAAAACACTGGAGACTTATGATCCGGAGTATTATAGATGGACACAATGGATATTCGTACAAATGTATAAAGCGGGATTGGCATATAAAGCTAAATCAGAGGTTAATTGGTGTCCACACTGTAAGACAGTTTTGGCCGACGAACAGGTAATAGATGGCAAATGTGAGAGATGTAAGACGGAAGTTATAAAGAAAGAGTTGGAACAATGGTTTTTTAGGATCACGAAATACGCTCAAAAATTATTAGACAATTTGGATAAGCTAGATTGGGTAGAGAAAATCAAGGCTAGCCAGAGAAATTGGATTGGCAGGTCTGAAGGAATGAAGCTAAAGTTTGGTAAATACGAGGTGTTTACTACCCGGCCAGATACGGTACATGGAGCCACCTTTTTGGCAGTAGCTGGTAAACCCGACAGATTTACGGGAGAAATGGTAAAAAATCCGGCTACAGGTAAAGAAATTCCGGTGTGGGAAGCAGAATATATTGTGGCTGATTATGGAACGGGAGCAGTGATGGGGGTGCCGGCACATGACGAGCGAGATATGGTTTTTGCCAAGAAGCACAAGTTAGAAATTATCGAAATGGAGCCGGACGAATCTATGCGTAAATATGGCGAGAAAACAATTCATTTTCATTTGCGGGATTGGCTCATAAGCCGGCAGAGGTACTGGGGACCACCAATTCCCATGATTGTGTGTCCCAAGTGTGGTTGGCAGAGTGTACCGGAGAAAGACTTGCCGGTACTGTTGCCGGATATATCCGACTATCAGCCAGAAGGTAATGGCAAGGGGCCCTTGGCTAAACATCCAGAGTTTTACAAAACTACTTGCCCCGAATGTGGGGGAGAGGCAGAACGGGAAACAGATGTATCAGATACTTTCTTGGATAGTGCCTGGTATTTCTTACGGTATCCTTCGATTCGCTCTGCTCACTCAGGACAAGCCCCTTTTGATCCGGAGATTACCAAAAAATGGATGCCGGTACATATGTATACCGGTGGAGCAGAGCATGCTAATTTGCATTTGCTATACACTCGGTTTTTGACCATGGCCTTGCATGATTTAGGTCATGTGCCGTTTGAGGAGCCATTTACCAGGTTTTTTGCCCACGGAATGATTATTAAGGATGGAGCCAAGATGAGTAAATCTAAGGGTAATGTAGTCAATCCTGACGAGTATATTGCCAAATACGGGGCAGATGCGCTGCGGCTATACTTTATGTTTCTGGGACCAGTAGATCAAGGGGGAGACTTTAGAGATGCGGGGATGGAGGGGATGGTGAGATTTGTAAATCGGGTATATAAACTGTTTGCCTTGCCTGAGGTTAAGTCTGCGGATATAATCGCGGCCGAGCCGAGGCTAATTAAAAAAGTGGGGGAGGATATTGAGAGGCGGCATTATAATACCGCAATCGCGGCCATGATGGAGTATATAAATCTAATAAATGGGGTGGGGGGTTGGACAAAAGGGCAAAAGAAAATATTAGCCAAATTAATGGCCCCGTTCGCACCATTTTTGGCCGAAGAGCTTTGGTACAGACTATCTCACAAGGATTCAGTTCACATCCAACCTTGGCCGAAGTATGATCCAGAGTTAGCGAGACCTAAACAGGGGGTGATTGTAGTCCAAGTCAATGGAAAAATGAGAGATAGGGTTGCGGATGGTCCCGATGTTGAGCAGAGAGCACTGCAGAGTGATAAAGTGAAGGAATTCGTAGGCAGGGCGAAGTATCGCACTATTTTTATACCAGGAAAGATCATAAATTTTGTCATAAATGGTAAATGATGTCATAAGAGAGTGGGTAGAAGCCCATAGATGGGAGGTCTTGGGTGTGCTAGTAGGAGCTGCTTTGATCGGGTCGGGTGTGTTTATGACAAGAACTGCTGAACAGCCTAGGGTGGAGGTATTATCGGCAACAATTTCGGCTGAATTAGTGGTGGATATAGGTGGGGAGGTGGTCAGGCCGGGAGTGTATAAGTTACCAGTGGGAAGTAGGATAGAGGATGCACTGCGGGTCGCCGAAGGTTTGACCGTAGGCGCCGATACAGATTATATAAATAAGTACCTAAACCGGGCGGCAAAACTATCTGATGGGCAAAAGCTTTATATTCCGCATAAATCCGAAGCACGAAGCACTAAATCCGAAACAAATTCCAAAATCAGTATAAATTCGGCCAGCCAGGGGGAATTGGAGGGTCTTCCGGGGATAGGACCGGTGACCGCAGGCAAGATTATAGCTGGCCGTCCCTATCAAAATATATCAGAACTGATCGAGAAAAGGATTGTGGGTCAGAAGCTATATGATCAGATAAAGGACCTAGTAAGCATATGGTAATTATCACTCTATGGCTTGGAGTGCTAAATGGGGAAAGTTGGCGGAATTGGGCCGTAATGCGGACCGAAAATTGGTTACATGGTGATGCCGGGACACTGGCGGCGGGCATGCTATGGGGCGGAAGCGGGAACTTAAGCTATCAGACGAAAGAGGCCTATCGGCGAGTGGGGCTGTTACATATTGTGGCGGCATCGGGATATAACGTTACCCTAATGACTGGTTGGATATTAAGTGCTAGTTTGATATGGTTATCTAGGCGGTGGGCTCTAGGAATGAGCATCGTGGTGGTGATTATATACATAGTTATAGCTGGTATGCAGCCGTCGATTATACGTGCGGGAATTATGAGCATTCTGGCTATGGTGGGATTGATCTTGGGACGGGAGAGAGATGCCAAGTGGTTATTGGTGATTACGGGAGTGGCCATGCTGGCGGTGAATCCGAAGTTGATTTCGGATATTGGTTTCCAGCTGTCCTTTGCGGCGACGTTTGGGATTCTAGTCTTTCTTAATACCTCACCCTTACATCCCTCTCCTATAATAGGAGAGGGAACGAGAGAGAGAGGTATATTTGATGTTTTTGGGGCCGATCTGAAAACAACCCTGGCCGCGCAGGCTATGACCATGCCTCTGATTTTGCATCATTTTGGCAACTTGAGTGTGATTTCTCCCTTGGTAAACGCGGCCTTGTTGTGGACTGTGCCTTTGATTATGCAGATCACGGCGGCGGGATTGGTGTGGGGACCTATTAACTATTTGGCTTGGCCTTTATTGCGGGGTCAGTTATGGGTGGTAAACAGTGTGGCTAGTTGGCCGATAAGTAATTGGGAGGTGGGGAAAATGTCCTGGCTGTGGGTAGGCGTGTATTATGTGGTGCTGTTTCTTTTGATCAAAATTCTAAGCACTAAACACTAAACTCTAAACAAATCCAAATTTTTGAAATTCGAATTTTGAAAATTATTTAGGATTTAGAAATTAGTATTTAGAATTTATGATATTCAAGACTTTGGCCTTGGCGGCGGCAAGCATCTGGCTAGCAGTGCTGGCACTACCGGACAATAGATTGCATATAGTGGTGTGTGACGTGGGTCAGGGAGATGCCATACTGGTCTCTTACAAAACGACGCAGATGCTGGTAGACGGGGGGCCAAACAAGGCTGTGTTAGAGTGTTTGGCCCGGCACATGCCGTTTTATGATCACAGGATTGAAGTAGTGGTGCTGACACACCCGCAGGCGGATCACATGAATGGGTTAATTGACGTGCTCAAGCGGTATACAGTGTTGGAGTTTGTAAGATCGGATGTGGAGAATAACACAGAAGGGTTTAGAGAGTTGATGGCGTTGAATATGGGGCGCAAGATTTACGCTGGAGATGAATTAAGAATTATGAATTATGAATTAAGATTTAAGATACTTTGGCCTACGAAAGATCTGCAAAGTAAAGAAATCAACGATTATTCGATAGTAGGCAAGCTAAGTTTTGGGGATTTTGACGCGCTTTTGACCGGCGATGCTGGGGTAATTGCGCCAACGGAGCCGGTGGAGGTGCTAAAGGTGCCGCACCATGGAAGCAAATATGGGATGACTAAAGTTTGGCTCGAGGCTACAGGGCCTCGCCTTGCAATCATTTCGGTGGGGAAGCGGAATAGTTATGGGCATCCGACGGAGGAAGTCCTGAAGTTACTAAGAGATGAAGATACTAAGATATTAAGAACCGACCTAGATGGGGATGTGGAGATTGTTTCGGACGGTCAGACCTTTTGGATTAGGAATTAGATCGATATTTGGAGTTTACCTTCCAAGGCACGAGCGACCTTGTCTAAAAAGACTAGAGAAGGGTTGTAACGGCCGGATTCGAGGCGGGAAATGGCGGACTGTTTAGTACCGACTTTCTCAGCTAGATCTTTTTGGGACAAGCCTTTTTTCAGGCGCTTGTCAATGATTTGTCTAATCAGAGCATACTCAACTTCTAAAGCGTCGTACTCCCGTTTGAACGCGGGATTTCTTAGAAGTTCTTTTTTAAGGCTATCAAAGTCTCTCATGGAAGTACCATAACATATATGTTATATGATTGTCAATGTCTGAAATCTAGAAATGGCGAGTTTCAATTCACCGGGCGGGATTTTCTGAGATTTTTTAATGAATCCATGAAGAAGGATGGCGTTGCCTTTGTGGAAACAATAAAAAATACGGGCTTCTTGTTGGCCGCGCGTTCTTAATTCGAATATCCCGGGGGCAATCTTCTTGGAGTGAGGCATGCTTAAAAGATGGCCGTACAATTTTAGTAATTCGACGGCTCGCACAACCTTAGCGCTGGTAGAGAGGTCTAAGGATTTGATGAAATCGTCAACATCGGATGAATAAGTAATGGCTTTCATATATTAATTTGCTGGGCGTTTATATGGCCCTTGAACCTTGCCCCCACTTCGCAACCTGTTGGCCGTAGATCCATTTTGCCCCAGTGAGATACTTTCAGATCTCACGGGGCTACCCCGTTGGATGCAAAGCTATCCAACTGGGGTGGATGACGGTAGAATTTTAACTCGTCCATTTATATATCTTTTACCCCAAGAGGTTTTCAGGTAAATTTCTCTTTTTATAGCACTGTTCTTGTCTAGGCACGCTTCATAATAAATGAGTTTTATTGGTAGCCTATGTTTTGTCGATGATACTTGGCCAGATTGGTGTTGTTTGATTCTTTTTTTCAAATCAGATGAGGATCCGGTGTATAGCCTGTTGTCTTTCAGGCTGAGTAGTACATAAGTGTAAAACATATTATTTTTAATTACTTGGTCTTTTGTAAGGTCCCTGAACCCTGCCTCCGCTTCGCAACCTGTTGGCCGTAGATCCATTTTGGATGACGGTGATGCCCTGGTCGTCGGTGCCGACGACGATGTACGCGCCGTCGTTACTCACAGAGACGGAGCTGATGTCGTTGTCGGTCAGAATGGGGTCTGTCGTCGATTCGTCGTATTCTCTATCGCGTATATCACCATTCACCAAAATTCTAGACAAAATTCCGTCATCCTGGGAGGCTCCATTTGTTCCAACATATAGTCTTTGTGCGCGGGTTGTGCCGGTTTGGTTTAGTTTATTTGAAGCAACTGCGGTTGTTGTGTTTGTGCTTCCTGCGAGTTGATTTATGGCATCGGAAGCTAGCCTTACTCTATATTTATTATTTAAAGCTTCAAGACCGGAGACATACATTTGCTGGATTTGAGTAGCGGAGAGGGCTTTTCCTACCACAAATGGTTCATCGACAGATCCATTTAGAGGAGTGTTTGTAGCCTCTTTACATGTGGCTGCGCCAGCATTACCACTGATACACCAGGTTGTGGTTGGGGCGATTAAGCCATCTACTCCGGCTGTGGCGTTTCCGGCTTCTATACCATCAACATAAATTCTGACTTTTGAGTTGGCGGGATCGAGGACTCCTACAACGAAGTGCCAGACTCCGGCGGAGGGAATAGCCACATTAACGGCCCGGTCGGTAGGGGTTCCGGACGTGTCTCTTGCGACAAAACACAAGTTGCTGGTAGTACAGTTAATACTGGTTCTGTTTATAGCAATGGAATATCCTCCTGATCCATGGTTGTCTATTGGTCTTTGGTCCCCGGTGGTGTTATTGAATTTGACCCAAAGGCCGACAGAAAAACCCTGGGAGCCGGTAGGATTTAGGTTAGTGACTGCATTATCGCAGGTGCCATCACTGGCTGAATCAGCGCATAGATAATCATCTGTTCCATCTAGGCTCACTCCGGTACCTCTAATAGCTGAAACGTAGCTCATACCGGTACCATTAGCGTTTCCCGCCGTGAGTTTGGAGACTTTTAGGGAAGTATCGGAAATAACCGCGTTGTTGGCTATAGAACCCGATCCGTTTAGTGGCCACATGCCACGGATGTCGCTGACCATTTCTTCAGTAATATAATCCTTTGTGTAGTATTTGACGGAACCGGAGGCGAGAGTGGTGCGGTTTTCATTGACGACGGTAGTTCCGCCTGCGTGGGCAACGTAGACCGTGGCATCAGCAGCGACGACTGTAGAGGTGGCGGGAGTAACAGCCAGATCGTAGACCGCTTGGGCGGTGGCAAAGAGAGCCGGTGCAGTGGGGGTGGCTCCAGTTTCATCATATTTGGCGTCTGGAGTGCCGCCGAGCTTGTTGGCAATATCATCTATTACGTTATTCCAGCGTTCGAGTTGCTGTTGAGTCGTATTCAGGGCATACAGGTCGCCTACACTTCCGGAAGAGAAGTTTTCAACGAGCCTAACCCTTTGGTATGCGTCGCTTGAAACATCAGAATATCTGCGGGGGGTTGAGGGCGTTTGAACACTAAATTGAGTTATACCAGTAGTGTTTGCGGTAGCTACTATGAGCTGGCCCTGAATGGTTATAGCGTGTACATCGCTAACGTCATTTGTTTGTATAAATTGAGAGGTGTCTGCGGAGCCATAAGAGGAATCGGCGGTGTTTCTTTTGGCGATGTTTACCGTGTTGGTGGTCTTGTTTGTATCGTTGTACCTAAAAATTTTATCGCGGTTGAAATCAAATCTATATAGTCCTGTAGCTTCCGCGGAGCTGGGATTGTAGGTGCCGACGAAGAGCTGGCCTTGGGTCATAAATACCGATGCCGGGTTGTTATTTGTAAATGCTCCTAGGGATCGGCCGGTGCCGTTTTCGATGCGCATCCAAAGAGTATTGTCGTCAGCATCAATAATGTCTACGCCCTTGTCGGTGGCGACTAGATAGCTGCGTTCAGGGAAACTTCTTCTGGTGCCCCGGTATGGGCCGAATTGCTGGATGGCCCAGGAGGGAATGAGGAAATAACTTTCGTCGCCAAAGGTGCCGTTGGTAGTATCAAAGCCAACGTAGACTCCAGTGGTGCCTAATTGTGACGGTGAACTGTAACTGTAACTGGAGAAATCTTGTGCGGATGACCACACTTGATCTCCGGTCCATCTGTATTTAAATTGAGTAGTAGAGACGGCATAAATTTCTAGGCCCTTATCAGTGGCAGTGGACGAGCTTGCACTGAGCTTTATATATTGAGCATTGTTGTCCATGATA
>Ga0209210_1002972_pt1 | contig 11879 bp, 14 predicted proteins | sample RifGroA1_FD_183991 | JGI IMG/M metagenome (GOLD analysis project Ga0209210, IMG submission 183991) | Contaminated groundwater microbial communities from Rifle, Colorado, USA - Rifle Groundwater A1 (SPAdes) (version 2) | ecosystem: Environmental > Aquatic > Deep subsurface > Groundwater >...
TACGAGTTTAGCAGTCGATCAATCCTCCTAACGTCGCTCCGCGAGCCGTGTACGAATAGTACGAGAAGGCGAGCGGGAAGACGAGGAGGGATGATGGCCGACGAGGGGCCCATGGCGCAACGGTAGCGCACCTCGTTTGCAACGAGGGGGTTAGGAGTTCGAATCTCCTTGGGTCCACACAGCAAGCGGGCGTTCTTGAATCGGGAATAGATATTAATCATTGATGTTTATTCTCGCGACAAGAGCGCGAACTAGCTCTTTAAAAATTTAACGACTGTACAGTGAAGGTGAAATTCCTAAGAACTGTACATGAAGTAGTTGCATCATAAGGGGTAATCCGCGTGGATTGCCTTTTTACAGCAAAACAATTCGTTGAATAAGAACAAGAGTTGACCGCAAGGTCAACATCTTTGTTCTCTGCAACGCTACAAGCTGACAATGGATGCCTTGGGTATTCATGCCGAGGAAGGACGCATATGGCGGCGATACTCGTCGGGGAGGAGCCATACTCCATTTATCCGGCGGTTTCCGAATCGAGAAATCGACCCCGATCATATCGGGGGAGTCCATCGTAAAGGCAATCGAAAGATTGACATAGCGATGGGCAGGGCACCATCTGAACTGAAACATCTCAGTAAGGTGAGGAAAAGAAATCAAAAGAGATTCCGTAAGTAGCGGCGAGCGAAAGCGGAACAGCCCAAACTCTGGCGCAAGCCAGGGGGTTGTGGGGCAGAAGACATGGGAGTGTCGCGGATAGGAGAATGCCTTGGAATAGGCAGTCAAAGAAAGTGAAAACCTTGTATCCGAAATCCAAAACACCTCTATTCTGTTCCCGAGTACCATGAGACACGAAGGTCTTGTGGGAAGCTGGGGGAACCATCCTCCAAGGCTACATACATGAATACACCGATAGTGAACAAGTACCGTGAGGGAAAGGTGAAAAGCACCCCGGAAGGGGAATGAAATAGTACCTGAAATTGTCAGCTAACAAACAGCGAGAGTCCCGTAAGGGGTAATCGCGTGCCTATTGAAGAATGATCCGGTGAGTTGTCGATATCTGCAAGTCTAAGCACGTAACCGTGTGGAGGCGTAGTGAAAGCGAGCCTTAATTGGGCGACCAAAGCAGATGTCGTCAGACCCGAAACCGAGTGAGCTAACCATGGACAGGGTGAAGTCCTGCGAAAGTGGGATGGAGGCCCGAACCCTTCAGAGTTTCAAATCTGTGGGACGATCTGTGGTTAGGGGTTATATGCCTATCGAACTCGGAGATAGCTGGTTCTCCCCGAAATATATTTTGGTATAGCGGTCGATCATCCAACGTAGTGGTAGAGCACTGAATGATGCTGGTATCGCAAGGTATCTGCCTCAATCAAACTCCGAATACTGTCGTTGGTACTCGGCCAGTCAGACATGCGGGGCTAAGCTCGTGTGTCAAAAGGGAAACAGCCCAGATTCTCATCTAAGGTCTCTAATTTCTCCTCAGTGGTTAAGGAAGTCATGGTTTTTAGACACCCAGGAAGTTGGCTTAGAAGCAGCCATCTTTTAAAGAACGCGTAACAGCGCACTGGATGAAAACCGTGGCGCCGAAAATGATCGAGGCTCAAGGAGAAAACCGAAGATAGAACTCTCGTCCTTTGGACGAGGTGGGTAGGGGAGCGTTCTGTTTGCAGTGAAGGCCAGGCTGTAAGGCTAGCTGGAGCGGACAGAAGTGAGAATGCCGGAATGAGTAGCGTTTGGAAGTGAGAATCTTCCATGCCGAATGCGCAAGGTTTCCGAAGCAACGTTCGTCGACTTCGGGTAAGTCGGAACTAAGGCGAGTCGTCCATTGGACGAGTAGCTCGATGTATAAACGGTTGATATTCCGTTACAAGGACGTGTCGATTAAGACTCAAAGGAATGACAAAGGGGGATGTGTCTGTGGGTCGCAAGGCCTTTAAGCTTTGAAATAGTGATAACTGGCAAATCCGTTATTGCGTTTAATAAAGAAGCAATGGGGAGTCCAAGTCGCAAGGCAAGGACAACACAGATAGTTTCGCTTTCAAGAAAAATTTCGTTGAGGAGCACGTGCTTTCCGTACCGCAAACCGACACAGGTGCGCCGGTGGTAGACCACCAAGGCAAGCGGGCGACAGTGGTTCAAGGAACTCGGCAACAAAAGCTGGGCGTAACCTATGGGAGATGCCCTTCCCGCCGTAAGGCGGGACACAGTAAATGACACTGAGCGGCTGTTTAACTAAAACACAGGTCTCTGCGAAGCCGAAAGGCAACGTATAGGGGCTGACACCTGCCCAGTGCCGGTAAGTTAAAAAAGGTATATGACTCTCGCAAGGGAGAAGTTAGCTTTTTAAGCTCCGGTGAACGGCAGCAGTAACTATAACTGTTCTATGGTAGACCCAAGTGGGTCCGCTGCCATAGTGAGGTATTCAAACCTCCGTACGGCCGAGTAGAACAAGACGTACGCAAACTTGACTATATGCTGGAAACTCCTGTATTCTGGATCTACTATGGTAAAAATAACACATAGTGACAACGATACCAGTAGGGACAATCAGCAGGAAAGACTAGATCCATGGTGGATTGTAGGATTTGTGGATGGTGAAGGGTGTTTTTCCGTCAGCACGTTCAAAAACTCAACTTGTAAAAGTGGGTATCAGACTCTTTTTGAGTTTGTCGTCACACAAGGAGAGAAGAGTAGACGTGCTATGGAAGCAATAAAAACATATTTCGGTTGTGGAGCAATCTATATAAACCGGCGATATGATAATCACCATTACAATCTTTTGCGGTATTGTGTACGAAGACAAGATGATCTTAAAAATAAGATCGTCCCATTCTTCAGAAAATATCCGTTACAATCATCTAAACGCGACCAATTTGAAACATTTTGCGAACGTTTAAAGGTCTAGAATCCTCAGAGACTATACGTCAGGATCCCGCGTTAAGCGGGATAAGATATAGTCCAAACTTCATATATTTTGAAGGTTTTGAGCGAAGTTCCTTGTCGGGCAAGCGAGGTCGAGCAAACCCGACATAAAAAACTGGCTTATATCGGTGGAGTCCCGCCTTTGGCGGGATAACAGCGAGGGAAGCCTCGACGTAGTGTCGAGAGCCCCGTAACGACTGAGTCTAACTCCGATTGATTATCGGAGCCAGGACGAGAGGTATATACTTGTTGTATATGCCTAAGACGCCAGCACAAAATCAAGACATCGGTTTGTATCTATCAGGATATGCCGATGGTGAGGGAAGCTTTTGTGTTTCGTTTTCTCCAAGACCTAAACTAAAAGTTCATATTGAAGTGCGACCGAGCTTCTCGGTGAGCCAAAATGGCGACAGACGGGAAGTATTGGATCTTTTCGCGATGTACTTCCACTGTGGAACAGTGCGAAGAAATCCATCGGATAAAACATATAAATATGAATTGAGAAGCTTAGACAATCTGGTTGAGAAAATTATTCCGCATTTTGAGCACTATCCACTGCTTTCATCAAAGCAGAAGGATTTTAATAAATTTAAGCTCATATGTGGATGGATGAAGAAGAAAAAGCATATTGAAAAATCAACACTCGTTGACATTGTCAATATTGCGTGCTCTATGAATTCATCCGGAACACGAAAATATAGTAAGGAACACCTTCTTCGTTTGATCGCGTGAAGATATAGTCTAATTTTGAGAATTTCAGAATTGAAGTTCCGACCCGCACGAAAGGTAGAACGACTTAGTGACTGTCTTGAACCATTACCCGGCGAAATTGAAATGGCTGTGAAGATGCGGCCTACTTGCACTTGGACAAAAAGACCCCGTGGAGCTTTACTGTAGTTTGGCACTGAGGACTTTATTGTGACTGTCGAGCATAGGTGGGAGCCTTCGGGCATCACTGGAATACCACTCTTCGCAATTGAGAAATCTTACTTACTCCCGCATAAAAATCCGGGAGGAGGACACTGTCTGACGGGCAGTTTAACTGGGGAGGTTGCCTCCTAAAGTGTAACGGAGGCGTACAAAGGTTGGCTAATCCTGAATGGAAACCAGGATCTGTCGTGCAAACGCGATAAGCCAGCTTGACTGCGAGACGTACAGGTCGAGCAGACGCGAAAGCGGGTGTTAGTGATCCTCGGATACCTCGTGGGAGGTACCGGGCTTAACGGATAAAAGCTACCCCGGGGATAACAGGCTGATCGCTTCCGAGAGTCCATATCGACGAGGCGGTTTGGCACCTCGATAAACCCATTTCTGGGTTATGTCGCCTCAATAAGCAATTATTGAGTGAATAATTTAGCTCATATCGGTGAAACCCCATCTGGCCACTGAACCGGCCAAAGGGCAATACCGAGGGAAGGCCGCCAATTATTAGAATTTCTAATGAAGGCGTGCCCCCGTAACGACTGATCCCCGCCATTGGCGGGGTGAGATAGATGACATGTCTATCACACGCTAAGCTCCCGATAAACGTATCGGGATGATGGTATAGTCTATGCCACGAGGAATCGTGGAGATACATGGTCGGCTCATCCTATCCTGGGGCTGGAGAAAACATTTATCTTCTCTCCCCGCCAGAAATGGTGGGGTAATAAACAAGCTCAAAACGGAGGAGGCCATATATTTGCAGGTCCCAGATTTTCTGGTATACTGATTTCTATATGGTTGGTTCCGTAGGAAAAAGATATTCTAAAGCTGATCGAGCATACATTGCAGGTCTCTTTGATTGCGACGGTGCCATCATGGCATCGATAGAACCACACAAAGAGAAAAAATACAGATTTCGGGTTCGGGTAATTCTTAAATTTACCCAAAAGCATCCAAATCTGCCGCAATGGCTACAATCTTTCTATGACGTTGGAATTATCAGACGCAATCGGACAACATACGATTGGGTTGTGAGAGACCAAGGCCACTGTAAAGAGCTTTTGGAGTTGATGCAGGCGTTTTCGAGAGGGAAGGCAAAACAAATTCAGTTTGCATTACAAATTCTCAATACTTCGATTACGTCAAGATCAGATCTTCAAAAGGTTGCTTATTTAGCCGATGCTTTGAGTACGCTGAATGTTCGATCGCTAGGCAGGCGAAAGAATTATGCATCAAAGATCGAAGAATATTTTTCCTCTAACGACTGATTCTGGTTCTGCCAAGATCCAGAAGAGATAGCGCATTTTGTCGCTATAATACGGCTTGTACCTGACGGTCAATTGGTGACAATTGATACAAGGTAATGGAATAGTCTTACCCCGCAAGTAATTGTGGAAGGTTAGAGGTCCCAAGGGTCCGGCTGTTCGCCGGTTAAAAGGGTACGCGAGCTGGGTTCAGAACGTCGTGAGACAGTAGACCGATAGTAATTTGACAATTACTATCAAAGAGCTGTCTTTCCTTCTGCGTTTTGAACTTATGAGGAAAAGAAGGAAACCTATAAAGGTTAAATCTGACTATATGCTGGAAACTCCGAGTATCCTGTGCTACGCTTAGAGCGTGAAAATGCAGCAGGTGCGGACAATCAGCAGGAAATGGTTATTTCTTTTTTTGATATTTATATCGCTGGTGATACTAGTATTATTACATCGATTAAGTAACTTGTATAAACATATTTTACAACCAGTTACTTGTAGTGGTTATAGTACAGGTACGAATGGGGAGTATCGTTATTGGAAGTATACTCGAAGTAGATTTGTATGTTGGACGTTTTCATGGGTAAGCGATAGATATAAAGAAGAGCAGAAATAGCTAGATCCTCAGAGACTATATGTCAGACCCGCCGATGAGGCGAGGAAGATATAGTCCGAACTGCATGGCGACATGCAGAGTACAGCAGAAATGTTGTACCCGTATATAAAATACGCGTAACATATTGTCGGTCTCTATCCAGTGCAAGCGTTCGATTCTTGAGGGGAGCTCTCCCTAGTACGAGAGGACCGGGAGGGACAGATCCCTGGTGTGTCTGTTGTCGGCAAACCGGCATCGCAGAGTAGCTAGATCTGGTCGGGATAAGTGCTGAAAGCATCTCAAGCACCAAGCCCACCCCAAGATGATGAATCGTAGACCCCCCGCAGAATACGGGGTTGATAGGCGAGAAGTGTACGTGCCGTAAGGCATTTAGCTTACTCGTACTAATCGGTCGATGTTGTAGAGAACAAAGGTCCCGCGAAGCGGGGTTGTTCTTTCAACGAATTTTGTATGTGGGTAATCTGCAGGGTTACCCCTTATGAAGCAACTACCCCTGTACCAGCCTTACTTACTCGCGAGGTTTACATCCTCGCCTCGTAAGAGCGGCGGTACGGGGCAAGCTCTTTAAGATCAGAATTTTATAGGAAGAACCGCTCTAGTGTCTTCCGGTGATTTGAGCGACGTGGCACCACCCGATCCCATTCCGAACTCGGAAGTGAAACACGTTAGCGCTGACAATACCTGTCTCTAAAGGGACCGGGAAGATAGGTCATCGCCGGGGGACAGTGGAGCGGTTTTTGGGTACAAGGACATGGATTCATCAATTGTGAATCCATGTCCAGTATTTGCTCCAACTTTACTCTTCTCGAAGATTTCTTTGAAACGATGCCTCTAAGACATCCCACGCATGTCCACTTTGTATCTGCCCTGCAAACTCAATCAGAACCAGTGGGTGTATACCACGCGGTCGTCCCGTATCTATTGATGCAGATATCGGTACATCATAGGATCGGGATGTCATCGCAAATGCCCAACCCGCACCTTGCTCCGGCCAGCGGGAGAAATACAAATTCTCTCCGTCGCCGAAACTCTCAACGTGTGCCGTGGCATGCCAGGTTTCTTCGGTATAGGCAGTTCCTCGCTCTCGAATATTTTCTGCAATATCTCTTCCGTTCCGCTTATAGTCGTCTACTATCACCCAGGTGAGGATATCACATGCCTTTCCACGATGTCCTTGTTGCTCGCGTAAATCAGACAATGCATCTGTAGGCCAAAAATATTGGATTGGATCGCTTACGTTCAGTCGAAACCAAGATTTTCCCGCAAGCGCTCCTCGCAACTGTGCAAATAGTTCAGACGATTGAAATTCTTGCCACCACGGAATAACAACAGATGTTAAGAGATTTTTGCCTAGAGTCTCATATTGTTTGCACTGCGCATCATATTTTGCTACAGCGGCGTTGGTATAGCCTTCAAGCTGCTTTCGAACCTTTTCTTGTTGGGCGGTAATAACGCCTTGCCGCTCTGCCGCCGCTTGGGCTAAACGCTTAAGTTCATCTTCTTTTCCGTTTCCCATAAATTATTCACCTCCTTTCTGGTTGCTGTGCACAAAAAAACCTCTCAAAAAGAGAGGTTATCTCACACTATTTATTTCGTGTATACGAAATCTAATCCTTCCCTTTTGGGTTGGGTGGAGCACCGTATACTTCGATTCAGTATCGGTTGCTGGATGGATCAATGAGCCAAAACTCTCCCCATCGCTCTCGATTTATTTACTTGTAAGTTTATTATGTGTGATTACTCTTTGGTTGTCAATCGGCGGAAAAATAGATTTGCTCAAAAATGCAATTGCACAAATTTATTTTTCCGCGACCTTTACAGAATCATACGACGTAGTTAAAAAATATTTTTTTGCCTCTTCAATGGTTTGAGGTAGTTTGCCCTCATATGGTATTGGCGCATGCTTTTTGGTGCGCATCCGCTCATATTGATGAAGAAGCTTCATAAGTACTTGGAAGTATTGTTCGCCGTTTGGTTTTGATGCAAACGAATCCAAAATATGAGATCGCGCTTCGTACACGGTATCCCCTAGTGATAGCAAAAAAGGGAATAGGACATATGATTGATCATTTACGGGAAATTTATCGATTGCTTGTTTACCGTTAAGAACATCTTTGGCAAGGCTATTTTCAACAAAGTCATAAATGTAACTATCTAGAGCTCGCGGTGATATGTCGAGTACAGCAACATCCTGTCGCAATGCGTGTCTATAGTGCCTACGAATATTTTTTCGTAACCGATCATTTGATGTAATTTGCTTATATCGCAACTTCACTCTCCTTTCGTTTTCTTTTGGATTCCCGTCAACCAATGCAAAATTATCTCTCCATACTCCATCCTGGAAATGTATAGCACCCGGAAATGCGGAACCGTCGTAAAAAACTATCATATCTACATCTGAACCAGGAGTTTCTTGATCCTTCGTTTGTGATCCCCAAAAACCCAAACCTCGAATTTCCGGAATTTGCTTTTGGGCGGCCGGAAGGTCATTCCTGAAATAGTTTAATAGATCTCTGGCGTGGTCAGATAGGATAAAACGATGATGAGAAAGTGGATGATCGGAGGCTCCTTCTGGCATAGTTTAGCCTATTATAACAGAATGATCTTTTTCGCCGTGACGACGTTTGAGTTGGGGTAAATTCCCCATTGACAAATGTATATGTCCATAATATACTAATACTATGGATGTCCTTCCCGATCCTATCGAATTTGACTGGGATGAGGGAAATATTGATAAAAATTTTATCAAACATGGATTGACCAATAAACAAATTGAAGCAGTATTCGTATCTGGACATCCACAATACATGATTGATGAACGTCATTCTTTGAAAGAACGGCGATATATGCTTTGGAATAAATCGAGTGATGGACGATATGTAACAGTTATTTTTACCATACGATCACCGAAAGTTCGTGTGATTTCAGCTCGCGTAATGAACAGAAGGGAAAGGAGTGCATATGAAACAAAAGAAACAATTTAAAAAGATACCAGTATTTAAAAATGAAGATAAGGAGCGTGCTTTTTGGGACAGCGCTGATTCATCGGAATATTTTGACTGGTCCAAGGCTAGACGTGTCGTATTTCCGAATCTCAAGCCATCAACGGAGACCATCTCGCTTCGATTGCCGGCAGCACTATTGGCTGACGTGAAAGTGCTCGCCAACAAACGCGATGTGCCATACCAATCGCTCATGAAAATTTACCTCGCCGAAATGATCCGGCGGGAACAGCGCGCTGGAGCATAGTATTCATCAATGCTATATCATTACCATGAAAGGCAGATATTCTAACAAGCGAGAGCGACGTGTAGTATTTCGTGGGTGGCGAAGACACATTGGGCGTGTAAAGAAAGTACAATTTGAGGAGAGCAGAAAAAAATTGACTTTGGCGTGACGACGTTTGAGTTGGGGTAAATCCTTATTTATACACTCCTTGCCGGTGTTCGATGGCTTCTACTAAAAGGAAGCCATGATTTTTGAATATTTGATAAATGATTCGATACGGCCAGGCACGAAGAGAGTATTTTCCTTTCAGTTTTCCGGTCATTGGTTTGCCGGCAAAGGGATTATGGTCAAGTTCGTGGAGTTTTTTGGTGATTTTGAGGCCTTGATTGCCGGGAAATCGAAGGAGTTGCTTCTGTGCCTTCGGGGAGATGATCGTTTTCATGATGTGCGCTTTTTGGTTCGGCGCGCTTTCAATTTTAACTCGTTTTCCACCTCTTCAAGCGTATAAAACCTGCCTGCCCTGAAGTCTTTTTCCGCCTGGCGGATGTCCGCCATGAGTTTTTTATTAGACAAAATATCCAGCGTTTCCTCCCAGCTTTCGAGATCCTCCACTGGCATAAGCACGGCCTGCGGTTTGCCATGGTGGGTGATCACAAAGCGCCGAAGGTATTTGCGCACCTCCTCCATCATATCGTAAAGGTTGGTACGTGCATCGCTGACCGTTAGCGTAGAGGGTATTTGTGTCATAGTGAGTCAATCGTACGCTTTTTCGTACGCTTTGTCAAGAAATGGGTGAAGAGCGTAGTGACGACGTTTGAGTTGGGGTGAAAAACACCCCCTCTCTTGATTGCGACAAACCATCATGAACAGAACGCGGCAGTGCATCAATTGCTTAAGCCGCAGATTCATCTGCCACAGTTGCACCTTCAATGTCAGGGCGTGGTGCAAAAGCAAGAGTTAACGCTGCTTCCACGGCAAGCCATCCATCCTTTTGCACGTCTAATGCTCGCAACGCTTGATATTTTATCTCGCGCGCGGTTTCGGGCGTTATGTTGCCAGCATAATATTCATCAAAACATTGCTGTAATGCTGCGTCGCGTTCTCTCTTGCGTTGTGGTTCTCCCTCGTATCTTTTTTGAAACATGATACTCACCTCCTTTTATTGTTATTTTTAATAAAACATTACATTAATCTTAATTTGACAAAGAGCGTACCATAGATGTATTATAGGTACAAACATCTGTTCGTTCATATGAACAAACAAATAATTATTACCCAACTTGAGCAGTTTGGATTAGATGAGGTAGAGGTTCAAATCTACCTCAATTTGCTTGCCGGGGGTGCCAAAACCCCGCTTGATCTTTCGCGTGAAACAAACATTAATCGATCAAAAATATACCGGTACCTCGACCGCCTGAAGCAAAAGCGACTTATAGAGGAAACAGATAAGGGCAGAGGGTTAAGGCTGAAAGCAGCGAGTCCCGACAGCCTCCAGCTGCTTATCCTGGAGAAAGAACAGCAGCTTAAGAACCAAAAAGAGCTCCTGCCGGATCTATTAAAGGAGCTCGCCGCTTTGCCCGGTAGCGCGGCAAGCGGCTTTGAGGTAAAGCATTATCACGGCACCGACGGCCTGAAACAAATGCTTTGGAATCACTTATCGGCAAAAAAAGAAATTCTCGTGTTTGGGTATGAAAATCGCAATGATATCGCCGGAAAAGCATTCGCCGAAACGATACGACTTGAACAGGTGGAGCGCAGAATCACAAAAGTAGAAATAGAAAATGTGACGGATCAGGGAGATTACTGGTATACCAATGTGCCCAAATGGGGAAACTATTACAAATCCCGCTATATTCCGCCTGCAGTGCTCACCATAAAGCAGTATCTGGTTATTTTTAACGACACGATTTCTATATTGAACTGGGCGGATGGGAACAAAGTGGGGGTGGAGATCACCAATGCGTCATTTGCCGATATGCAGAAGCAAATATTTTGGAAGTTTTGGGATATAGCGGCAAGCTACATAGAAGAGGGTAAGCGCATCGAAGCCGCAAAAAAGCGGCGGCTGTCGCACCCCAAGATATCTTCGCCGTGACGACGTTTGAGTTGGGGTAGAATATTAATGGGAAACAGTGGGGCGGTTTATAAACTATTCAGAAGTCCATGTTTGGCGAGGAGTTCTTGTTGGAGGTCTTCCGGAATGGGCTGGTGACTGTCCATACCGGCAGCAACTAATTCCTGGTAAAGACGGTCGCGATCTGCTGTATATGCGCGCAATTTTTCGATGAATCCATCAGGAAACATGGCGGACTCAAGACGTTGAAGATCATTTGGTTCTTCTTTTGCCGGCATTGATGCCTAGGATATCACAGGGTGTTCTGGAGAGGCAAGAATAGATACAGTAGTGAGCCACGGCACAGTTAAAATTGTTGATTCTCTCGGCTTTGTTGTACTATTGTGTATAATTAATGCATGACAGAATCGTTTACCAATCAAATACCCGGAAAACATAAGCCAGTGCTGCAGAGTCCTCAAAAAGTTGAGATTATGGACTTAAGATTGGATTGGGCGTTTCGTCAAGCAGGGGGATCAGCGAGTAAGGAGGATATCCAGATAGTTGAGGAAATGCTTCGCATGGCTGGAAATCCGGAAGCATGGAATGCGCTGGGGTTGCTGCCTGACACTCGGGAACAGGCGATAGGAGTCTGCAGCGAGTGGCTTGGTACACTTGGTACACCTGATGGTCGGCATCCAGAGCGCGACGGGTGAATACCCTTTGGTTTCCCAGTTGAGATGTGGTTCTTTTTGGAGTATAATACCCCTATTCCAAACGAAAGGCGGTAATTGTGAATGGCAAAATTAGCAAAAAGAGCAAAGAGCAAAGAGGAAAGTAAGGCAGAAGACGCTTCTGTTGTTTCACCAACCGCAAAAATCCC
>Ga0209210_1002973_pt1 | contig 11878 bp, 9 predicted proteins | sample RifGroA1_FD_183991 | JGI IMG/M metagenome (GOLD analysis project Ga0209210, IMG submission 183991) | Contaminated groundwater microbial communities from Rifle, Colorado, USA - Rifle Groundwater A1 (SPAdes) (version 2) | ecosystem: Environmental > Aquatic > Deep subsurface > Groundwater >...
AGTGGGCCCTTATTTTTTATAAGTTGTGCTTTGCACATTTTTTAACTTCGGTGTATCAATAGCGAAATGAAGTTGATTATTGTCGAGTCGCCCGCAAAGGCAAAGACTATAGAGAAGTATCTTTCCCGCATCGACAAGAAGGGCGACTTTGTCGTACGCGCATCGGTAGGCCACGTGCGTGACCTGCCCAAGAGCAACAAAAAGGCGATAGACATTGAGGGCGGGTTTGTTCCCCACTACGAGGTGGTCCCAGGCAAGGTGCAGGTTATACACGAGCTTCGTGAGCTCGCTCATAAAGCTGGGGAGGTTATTTTAGCAACCGACCCAGACCGCGAAGGCGAGGCGATTGCCTGGCACATACAAGAGGAGCTGGGGCTCAAAAAACCAAAGAGAATTGTCTTCTACGAAATTACAGAGGAAGCCATTAAGGAAGCGTTGGCGCACCCGCGCACCATTGACGACCACCTGCGGTTGGCTCAAGAGGCGCGCCGCGTACTCGACCGGCTCGTTGGATACGACCTTTCAGGACTCATATGGAAAAAGGTTCGTTACGGCCTTTCGGCCGGCCGCGTTCAAAGCCCGGCGCTCCGCATCATTATGGAGCGCGAGCGCGAGATACGCGCGTTCAGTCCGGAAACATTTTATGTAATCACCGCGCAGACAAAGACGCCCAGGAAAGAGTCTTTGGTGTTGACCTGTTCTGAAGAACCAAAAGAAAAGCGGGAGTCAGAGCGCATCATATCAGCGGTAAAAAAAGACGGGCTTACCGTCGCAGATGTTACGGAAAGCGAGATGAAGCGCGCCGCCCGCGCACCCTTTACCACCTCAACCCTCCAGCAGACGGCCTCTACGCGGCTTGGACTCTCTCCTTCCAACACGATGCGCATCGCACAAAAGCTGTACGAGGCCGGGCATATCACTTATATGCGCACCGACTCAACCAACCTCGGTGCCGCTGCGCAAAGTGCAATACTTGCCCAAGTGGAAAAAAAATACGGCAAAGAGTACGCGGCGGCCAACACATTTGCCGCCAAGTCTAAAAACGCGCAGGAGGCGCACGAAGCGGTACGCCCCACCCACGCGGACAAAGAGTCCGCGGGCTCGACCCCCGAGCAAAAAAAGCTCTATGAGCTTATTTGGCGCCGCGCCACTGCCTCGCAGATGGCTGATGCAAAACTGCTTAAGACAAAAATCACTGCTCAAGTTCCAAAGGTAGCCCTTGGGCACGCTCAAGGGCTACCTTTGGAACAAATTCCGGAATTTACCGCCAATGGCTCGCGGGTTGTGTTCGACGGTTGGCTCCGTGCCGACCCGGCAGCACGAGGCGAAGATGTTGAGCTCCCAAAGGTGGAACAAAAAGAAGTGTTGGTGGTTGAAGATATCTCCGCCGAAGAAAAGCAGACTACGCCGCCGCCTCGCTACACCGAGGCAGGGCTCATTAAAGAGTTGGAGAAGCGCGGCATAGGCCGACCATCCACCTACGCCTCTATAATGAAGACGCTTGCCGACCGCGGCTACGTGGTAAAAGAAGGCCGGAGTTTACAGCCCACTGACACTGGCGACGTTGTTTCTACCTTTTTGGAAAAAAACTTCCCCTCCTACATTAGCGACACCTTTACCGCCGAGATGGAAGACGAGCTTGACGAAATAGCCGATGGCAAGCGCGAGTATGCAAAGACACTTGGCGATTTTTATACGCCTTTCCATAAAGAAGTAAAAATAAAAGACAAAGAGGTTGGCAAAATAACCGACCTTGGAAAGGCTCCCAAAGAATTCCCTTGCCCGGTGTGCGGTGCCGGCATGGTGTTTAAACTCTCGCGTCAAGGCACATTTATGAGTTGTACCCGCTTCCCCGATTGTCTGGGTGCGCGCACCGAGGCGGGAGAGGTACTTTCAACCGAGCCACCAAAGCCAATCGGCACCTATCCGGAAACCGGCGAGCACATTTATGTGCTTAGTGGACGCTTTGGCCCGTATGTCCAGGTTGGTGATACACCGACCGGAAAAGGGTCAAAGTCAAAAAACAAGCCGCGCCGCGCAAGCGTTCCAAAGGAAAAAAATCCGGAAGAGGTGACTCTTAAAGACGCACTAAAATATCTTTCGCTCCCGCGCGTTTTGGGCAACCACCCGGAAACTAACGAGCCAATTTCCGCAAACATCGGACGCTTCGGCCCGTATGTCGTGCATCAAAAAGATTTCCGTTCGCTCAAAACCGACGATGTATATACCATTGAGCTTTCAAGAGCGATTGAAATTTTAGCTGAAGAAAAAAAGAAGCGCGGCTTTGCCAACAAGAAAAAAACGAAATAGATAAGCAAAAACCCCAAGACTTGTTTTTAGACTCCAAAAGAGGTACAACAACTGCGCATATGGAAAATTATCGTCCCTACCGACATATGTCTTCAAAGCGCGCGGCAGCTGTCGGAGGAAGAGAACTAACACTGTTTCTTCTGCGCCTTCTTTCTGAACATCGATCAATAGCAGACGATGTGTTTGACTCTCAGAGGCAAAAAATGAGAAAGATAAGAGAGATGAAAAGACTCGGATACATCACCAACAATCATGGGTTGGCTAAAGCTGGCATCACTCTATTGAATGAAGAAAAGATCTGGTCGCTCTCTATCGCCCGCCCTGCGCGGTGGGATGGCAAGTGGCAGATGGTACTGTTTGACATCCCTGCTAAAAAGTCACGGTCGCGACACTCTTTTCGCACACGACTTAAAGAACTTGGATTGGTATTGTATCAGAATTCAGTATGGGTTTACCCATATCCACTTGAAGAGACTGTTCGAGCAATTAGTGACTTTTATATGATTTCTGATTGTGTCCTATTTGCTGTTGCAGAAAAATTGAACGGTGAGAAAAGTCTGGCACGGCGATTTGGATTAAAGAAATAAGTACAACAAAAATCCATATGCTCAAGCATTGTCCCGTTTGTCTAAACGCTGTAACTGGCTTTGCCCACAAGAAAAAGGAGGAGTAATATAGGCATATATGCCTGCTATTCCTACTGCACAAGATATTGTTGCTCTTATGGGCGCACCGAGCGCCGAAGACAAAACATTGGTAGAGAAAGCGTACGCTTTTGCGGCCGATGCGCACAAAGACCACAAGCGCCTCTCCGGCGAGCCATATTTTATCCACCCCGCCGAGACATCCAAAGAGCTCGCCAAGCTCGGCATGGGCGCCAAAACAGTTGTGGCGGGGCTTTTGCACGACACTGTGGAGGATGTCGGCGTGGAGTCCGAAACTATTGAAAAAGAGTTCGGCAAAGAGGTGCGCTTTTTGGTAGATGGGGTGACCAAGCTAGGCCAACTGAAGTATCGCGGCACCGGGCGCCATCGGGAGAGTTTGCGCAAATTGTTGGTAGCAACCGGCAAAGATGCCCGTGTTTTGATAATCAAGCTTATGGACCGGCTCCACAACATGCGCACGCTCCAGCATGTGCAGAAGGAAAAGCGCGAGCGTATTGCACTGGAGACTCTTGAAATTTACGCGGCCATTGCTCACCGGCTTGGTATGGGCGTTGTGCGCCGCGAGTTGGAGGACCTGGCTTTTGAATACGCGTACCCGGAAGATTTTACTAAAACAAAAGAGCTTTTGAGCGAGAGGACCAAAGAAACACAAGTGCGGCTCGAGGCGATGGCGCGCACATTGCGCAAAAAACTTGCCGAGGACGGCATAGTAAAGTTTGAGAGCGACCACCGCGTCAAGGGCCTCTGGAGTCTCTATCAAAAATTAAAGCGCAAGGGCGGGGACATAAGCGAGATACATGATATCGCCGCACTGCGCGTAGTGGTCGAGACGGTGCCGGATTGTTACCGCGCGCTGGGGATAGTCAACAATCTCTGGCAGCCATTGGTTGGAAAGATAAAGGATTACATCGCTTTTCCCAAACCAAACGGGTACCAAAGTTTACACACCACGGTGTTTACCGGCGACGGCAGCATAGTCGAGGTACAGATCCGTACCAAAGAGATGCACGAGCGGGCTCAGTACGGTATCGCCGCGCATGTGATGTACAAAGAGCGCGTGGGTGCAACTCAAAGCCGCGCCTCAAGTTTTGACTGGATTAAAAGTCTTATACCAAAAATGGGCCGCGGCAGCGAAACAGCCGATACTAAGGTAGAAAAGGAGTCTACGGCACACAGTCGCCGATACGGCGACCCGTCAGCCCCGGAGTGGCTCGCACAGTTGGGTGAAGAAGGTGTAGACGACCCCGAGTTTGAGACAACACTTAAAACAGATATATTTACCCATAGGGTGTTTGTCTTTACCCCCAAGGGCGATGTGGTAGATCTGCCACTTAACGCTACACCGGTTGACTTTGCTTTTGCCATACACTCCGATGTGGGAAACCGCATCTCTGGCGCCAAGGTCAACGGCAAGATGGCGCCTTTCAACACTGTGCTACACAACGGCGACATTGTGGAGATAGAGACGCGCAAGTCCGCCCGACCGACAAAAAAATGGCTCGACTATGCAAGGACAACTCTCGCCCGCAGACATATCCGCAACGCCCTTGGCCAAGGAGAAAAAACTAAATAGAAAAGTTTTTTGGGTCAAACGTGTTTTCGTCTATAGTTTTTTCCTCCTCCGATCGGTCGTCGAGATCCTCCACTGAAATACCACTGCCAGCAGAGGGAGCACTGTCCTGCAAAATAGTCTGGCCTGAAGCTCGCTCACCTAGGCGAGCTTCAGGAGACCCGAGGACTTTTTGCAGGACAGTGTTGCTGGCGTTCTCTTGTTTTATTGAGGTAGCTTTTGCAACCAGCGAGTTGAGTAGTTCGCGCAGGTCGCTTTCAGTCATAAAGTCGATAGACACTTTACCGCCGTTCTCCTTTGGCTCTATGGCAACGCGGGTGCCCAACACCTCGGTAAGATCGCGCTCCATTTGCAAAATCTCCGGCGCGTAGAGGTACTCTTTTTTGCGCACGCGGTCGGTAGCGATTCGGCGTGCTATAGACTCCGTGTCGCGCACGGTCAGTCGCTTGAGCATAATTTCTTTAAACAGCGTCACCTGCTCGGCTGGGCGGTCAATGAGCATCAAAAGCGGCCGGGTGTGCCCCTCGTTTATCTTGCCTTCCGCCAGTGCTTGGCGCATCTCCTCCGGCAGTGCAAGGATACGCAAAGAGTTGGAGACATACTCGCGGCTCTTGCCAATTTTGCTGGCAATTTCCGTGTGCTTGAAGCCAAACTCTTTTACCAACTTTTCAAACGCTTGTGCGCGGTCTAAGGGGTTTAAGTCCTCGCGCTGAAGATTTTCTATAATAGCCAACTCAAGCTTGGTTTTGTCGTCGTCAAACCCTGCGCGGATAAGGACAGGCACCTGGGCTATACCGGCGATTTTTGCGGCGCGCAAACGTCGCTCGCCTGCTATAAGCTCATACTCTGCGGCAAGTCCTCCATCTGCCTTTTCTACCTCGCGGCGCGAGACGGTTAGCGGTTGCAAGACACCGTACTGTCGTATGGAGCGCGCAAGATCGGCCAACTTTAACTCGTCAAACTCTTTGCGGGGCTGGAAGGGGTTTGGTTTAATCTTGTCCACCTCTATCCAAAAAATCGCGTTGTTGAAAAACTCCGACATGTAACTAAATAGTACCACTTTTTTGTATTTCGCTCACCAGTTCGCGGTTGTGCCGGAGGTGGGACTCGAACCCACACCCCTTGCGGGACACGATTTTGAGTCGTGCGCGGCTGCCATTACGCCACTCCGGCAATACTACTCTACCCTACCACTCTCACCCTTTTTGTGGTAGTGTGCAGGCGGTCTCGAACCTTGATTAAACTTAGGAGAAATCAAATGGCACTAGTCACAGCCCCCTCGGGCAAAGATTTTGACGACATTGATCGGCTTCTTCTGCGTCTCGGAAATGCGGTCGGCTTTATACAATGGTATGACAAAGGGCATATTCTTGCGTCAGGCCACGAGTCGCATATTTATGTGGAAGGGCGTGAGGATACCACCCAAAACCCGGGGTTCCTTTCCCTGGCATGCTGGAAAATACTGAAGGATGTCATGGATATCATGGGGGGCGAGCAAGACTTTCGTCATCCCCGCTTTATCGGCATTCCACATGCTGCCTATGGGTGGACATCGGCCATCACCATGGTCGACCACTTTTCAGATATCACCCACCGTCAAGCATGCCACTTGGTCATGCGCGCAAGCGTAAAGGGGCACGGCGGCCGCGAAGGCAAGTGGGTTGCAGGAAAGCCAAATCCGAAAGAGTACCGGGATATCCTTTTTGACAATGTGGTCACCACCGCAGGCAGTATGAAGGTCGCCGCGAAACACCTTGTTGAGGATGGCTGGAAGCTGGCCGATGTTGACGCGATGGTCTTTGTCGACCGACAGCAGGGCGGCCTCGAGGAAATGCGGCGCGTGGGCTTCCACCAAGTCCACGCCTGCTACAACCTGCTCGACATTGCCTATGTTTTGGGAGAAATCGGGGTCTGGCCAAAGGCGGTCACGAAGAAGATTGAGCAGGAAATTAAAAAGAATCAATTTGCATAACTCGCGCGCTTGCGCTCCCCGGCCTGAAAATGGCCGGGGGTTCTTTTTTCCGGCCGTAGCGTGTGGGTTTATTTTTGTGTAGATTAAAACCGTGCAAAAACCAAAAACTAAAGTCATCGCAGTGGTTGGGCCTACCGCCTCGGGCAAGTCGGCTCTTGGCATATTTTTAGCCCAAAAACTCGGCGGGGAGATTATCTCCGCCGACTCTCGGCAAGTGTACAAAGGCCTCGACATCGGCACCGGCAAGGTGACCAAAAAAGAGATGGCGGGTGTCCCCCACCACCTGCTTGATGTTTCCTCACCAAAAAATCAATTTTCTGCCGACAACTTTGTAAAACATTCAGAAAAAGCAATAAAAGATATAACTGGAAGTGACTTGATATATCAAGTCACTTCCCGCGCGCAATTCCACCGTGTGCCAATAGTGGTGGGCGGCACTGGGTTTTATGTCGACGCGCTTTTGGGGCGCATTACCCTGCCACAGGTACAGCCCAACCGCGCGCTGCGCGCGCGGTTAGAGAAACTCTCTACCGAAAAACTTTTTGCTATGCTCAAACAAAAGGACCCTGCGCGCGCAAAGACTATAGAGCCAGAGCACAAGCGCCGCCTAGTGCGCGCGCTTGAGGTGGCTGAAGTGCTCGGCAAAAGCCCCCCACCCAGGCGGCAGGAGCAAAAACACGAGGTGCTGTGGCTGGGCCTCAACCCCGGCGAGAAAAAGCTAAAGAAAAACATCCGTACTCGCCTATTTGCGCGAATGAGAGACGGTATGGTGGCAGAGGCCAAGCGCCTGCATGCCAAGGGGCTTTCGTACAAACGTATGGAGGAGTTGGGGTTGGAGTATCGCTACTTGGCGCGCCTATTGCAACACAAAATTTCAAAAAAAGAATTTGCAGAACAGCTTGAGCGCGAGATAGGCAAATACGCCAAGCGCCAAATGCGCTGGTTTAAACACAACCACGATATCCACTGGGTCAAAAGCCCGTCTGATAGTCGGGCAGGCAAAACAGAGGCCCTGCGGCTGGCAAAAAGTTTCTTGAGCGGGCGCTGAGGGAATCGAACCCCCAATAGCGGTTTTGGAGACCGCTGTTATGCCATTTAACTAAGCGCCCGTAGGGCTTAGGATACTACTTTTTTGCCTCTTTGTGCACAGTTTGCGCTCGGCACCACTTGCAGTACTTTTTAAGCTCTATTTTGCGCTCAACCAACTTCTTGTTTTTGGAGCTCCAATAGTTTATGCGCTTGCATTTCTGGCATTGCAGTTTTATCAGCCGGTCTTGTGACATAGGTCACAGAAATATACCTTAAAGAGACCTATTAGGCAACTTATTGCGGTAGATGGAAGGAGGTGCCGTCCCACACGGCCATAACTTCTTTAAACTGGTAGGTGGAGCCGTTCCAGGAGTAACGGTCTACAGAGTTGTTGCCTCCCACCGTCAAATACAGGTCAAGATATCCGTTAATGAGTGTGTTAGAGAGTCCAACCTCGCCACCGACAATGGTGCTGTATATGTTTGTCCACTTACCGCTGGCCTTTTTATATACATCGAGTGTACATCCGCCAGAACCGCAATAGGTTGGGAGATTTTCGTACACTAACGCCTCTGGCACTCCGTCGTCCGTAATGTCGACTAGAGCAATATCTACAGCAAACTCACCAACAGACGGATATGCTTTTTGCTCTGCCTCCACATCGTCGGAGTATAGTGCATAAAGGATTTTAAGGTCTCCTGTGGAAGCGGCGGTAGCTGGCACAAATGGTACTTCTGTACCCAAAATTTGTGGAAACAGTGTTTGATATGCCGCTTTAATATCGGGGAATGCTTGAATTTGTGTTTGCGGTTGGACCCACGTGCTTTGCGAGGTAATAGTGGTTTGGTTGTCGCCACCACTGTAGTAGACTCCGTTTTGCACAGTTTGCACCGTCGGGCCTCCTGTATTTGTGGTTAATGAGGAGAGCCACCACAATAGCCCTCCACCAATAACCACCGTCGCGACTATAAGTACAGTGAGTATTTTAGAAATGTATGGCTGTATAGGCATAGTATAGATTATGTACCACAAACTTTAGAAACATAGCTACTAGCCCATGGCACTACACCGGACTTTTTTACAGTTCCAGGTCCCGAGTAGTAGGCGGCGGCAGTTAATTGACAGGTACCGAATTGTTTTTGCAACTGCGAGATATACTGCACCCCTAGGTTTGTGTTGACCGTCGGGTTGGAGATGGTTTGAGCAACAGGAGAACATGCCGCGCTAGTACTGTTGCCACTGGAAAGACATGAGCCACAGCTGGAAGACACAGATGGGTTTATACTGCAAGCGGTCCGCGAAAGCACTTGCATACAGCCGACAGCCCCCGTTGGGCTAGTGGTGCAATTGATACCACCACTCGACTCGGCTTGCGCGATAGCTTGTGCGAGAGCACAGTTGCCATATTGTGCACATGCAGTTGCAATATACGAGGCCAATTGAGGATTGTTTACAGCTCCAACATATACCGGCACCGTGGACCCCAAAGAGCCGCCCGATGAGCTAACACACCCACTCGATCCTTGTGTATATCCCGACGGGCAGTAGCTTCCGTTGGGCCCTTCGCACATACCGCCATTGTAGATACCACCCGTTGTTGAGCATGGGTCCACATTTACTATAGACTGTGACGAACTGATGGTGGGATTATAGCTCTGCAGTGCAGGTAGTGTACCTAACCATTCGCCGACGGTTATTGTGCGGGTAACCCCGGGACGAGACTCGTTTGATTCGCACTCAAGACTGTTCCAATTATTTCCAATGTAGAAGTCTTGCTTGACCAAGACGCTCAAGACTGTTTGCACCACTAGCCAGCCGGTAAGTGCAAGCATAAAACCAATAAATACCGTTTTAAAAATGCCCTTGGCTCTTGTTATATTTGTTTTATTACCGGCAGAGGTAAAATAAAGGATGCCTGCCCAGGCAAACATCACAACAGCAATGGGGATGGAGAGCCCTATTAAAAAATTGATGATGTTTTGTATGAGCTGGCCAAAGTTGCAAAGGTTACAATTGATTCCGGTGCAGGTCACCAAACCGCCCGAAGGGATGCCACTTTGTGATGATCTGTTCAACTGCGGACTATAAATAGGTGTGGGGTTTGATTGTGTCTCACTAAGTGAGTTGTTGCCGCCTCCGCCAGAAGGTGTTGGCGGATTTTCCACCAGATAACCGCTTGAGCCAGGATAGATATAATTATTTTGTGCGTAAGCAACTGTCACTTTTGCGGAGCATGTGGTTGTCCCTAAAGATCCTGCAAAAGTGCCGTTGTAAATAGTAGTTGTATTTGGATTTACGGTCCTAGCGCCAGAGGTGGCAACATTGCCAAGCGTCGAGATGGTTCCACTTGCCGCATTGACACTGTTCCAAACCAGCTTGGTTGAACCGCCAGGGGCTATCGTGCTTGGATTTGCCTTAATGGAGCAACTAGGAAAAGAAAGCTCGGCGGCGTAGACGGGAGTATAGACAAGCAGAAAAAAAACGCCGCTCATGAGCCACACAAACCATCGGTTCATACTTTCTTATGATAGCACTTGTTTTTGCGCGCCTGCCCCCTTTGTTGTACTCTTTGTGGGTATGCGTCGGTGGTAGAGTGGATAAAAGACAAACTGCTTTGTCTTTTATCCGGTGCCAGCAGGCACGCGCCGATGCCGAGCATAGCGAGGCAGGCGCGAGGTGGAAACGCGAGCGGCATATCGTCAGAGAAAAAACGTTCTTGCAACAGTAAAATATGCGTCGGTGGTAGAGTGGTCAATTACAACAGGCTGTAAACCTGTCGCCTTCGGGCTACGGAGGTTCGAATCCTCCCCGGCGCACAAAATTTGACTTCCAATTTTATTGGTGGTATTTTATATATAGAAGTTTCGGCGTTTCAACCGTCGCTCACAATAGCGACCTAACAGGAGGAAGTGCGAATGATCGTCATTGGCGAAATTCCCACTTGTCGTTTCGACATGCCGGAAGATGCCGGTTTCTTCAAAGAGACGAAAATTGCCCTGTTGTGCAAGCGCTCTGAGCGCAAGTACGACGAGGGCTCGTCGGTTATCGAGTTATTCCTCAAGCTCGAAAACGGTAAGGAAAGCCTTCTCCTCGAGACCGACACTGTGCTCGAGTGGTGGGAAATCCCGAACCCGGCTAAAGACAAGCGTAACTGGGGCAAGATGCGCACCCTCATTCTCAAGAGGGAAATGCCGGACGATGCCTACATTAAAGTTTCGCTGCGCAGCATGCTGCGGAAGTGGAAGTACTCGGTTGATTTCGGTCAGAGTGGCACTTATTTCAATATCGCGCGTCTCGGTCACCCAGAAATCGTTGCCAAGGCAGAACGGTCAAGCGCGGTGATGCCCTTCCTGTTTGATGAACCCGAGCCGGAATATGAAGAGGAGGAGCTGGTGCGAGATCTCGCGCACTCGTAGAGCGACGACATGAGGCCCCGACGGTTGCGAAAGCGACTGCCGGGGCCTTTATTATTTTTCAAAATTTCCTTCTGAAATCGTTCGAATATCGTTCACTGCGGCGCACAAAGTAAAATCACTCCAGATTTTTCTGGGGTGATTTTACTTTTATGCTTAGGATAAACTTACTTTTTCTTCGCCCAGCATCTCTTGCGGGAGTTTGACGCGGCGGGTGCGGCCGGTCTTTTTTACCTCAAAGGCAAACTCGCCGTCTTTGATGTTGACCATTACGCTCCCGCCTTGTAGTACCCCGCGGGAAACCATAAGATTGGCCACCTTGGTCAATATTTTATCTTGTATAAGCCGGCGCAATGGCCGAGCGCCATAGTGGGGGTTGTAGCCCTCTTTCGATAGGTAGTCGTACACCGCCGGTGCAAAAGCCAAGGTTATATCTTTGGCCGCCAGACGCGCCACTACCTCTTGTATCTGGATGCCGACAATTTCTTTAATTGCTTCCGGGCTTAGGATGTTGAAGATTATTATTTCATCGATGCGGTTGAGGAACTCCGGGCGGAAGTGCTCTTTGAGCGCCGTGCTCACCTTTTCCTTAGCCATTTTGTAGTTTTGCACATCGCTCGTGCCGCCTGAGGCAAAACCAATCTGTTCCATTTTGTCTATGTACTGTGCTCCTATGTTGGAGGTCATAATGATTATAGTGTTGCGGAAGTTGACCCGCCTGCCCTTAGCGTCGGTCAAGTAGCCGTTGTCCAGCACCTGGAGGAGGATATTAAACACCTCCGGATGCGCCTTTTCTATCTCGTCAAACAAGAGCACCGCGTAGGGCCGGTGGCGCACCACTTCGGTCAAGGCACCGCCCTCTTCATGCCCAACATAGCCAGGTGGAGCGCCGATGATTTTTGAAACCGAGTGCTTTTCC
>Ga0209210_1002977_pt1 | contig 11864 bp, 13 predicted proteins | sample RifGroA1_FD_183991 | JGI IMG/M metagenome (GOLD analysis project Ga0209210, IMG submission 183991) | Contaminated groundwater microbial communities from Rifle, Colorado, USA - Rifle Groundwater A1 (SPAdes) (version 2) | ecosystem: Environmental > Aquatic > Deep subsurface > Groundwater >...
TTAGGCTGGCGATTGCAAAAGGCGGTTCGAGTGCCAATTCATTTGTAGACGGAAGGGGAGAGAAGGGTCTTTATTTGACGTTTGCAAAGGCTTATCATATGACGGGTCAACCGTGTGAAAGGTGCAAGACGCCGATTGTGAGAGAAAAAATGGATGGCAGAAGCGCCCACTTTTGCCCCGCCTGTCAAAAATTGTAGAAGCAATTTTTGGTATAGTGCCGGAGTTGCACTATAAACAACGGCTAAAGCCGTAGGCTTTGGCGGGCAGGCCCAAGTGCAACAGTTGAGATAGTATGATTTTTTTACCAAAGCCTTACGTTGAGGTCCTTAAGCGGAGAGATTTTTTTATTCTGACGCTTGTGATACTGGTTGGTCAGATCGCTTCCGCATTTTTAATTCTCTCTTTGATAGTTTCGGTTTACTCAAGGACGGGAAGCAATCTTGGCGTTTCAGGAGTAATCTTGTCGTTTGCGATACCTGCTTTCTTTTTAATGGCTTTTTCGGGTTTGATTGCCGATATTTTTGACAGAAGAAGAACGATTCTTGCCGCCAATATAGTTATTGCTTTTGTAGTTTTTATAATACTTTTAACCGAAAAAGTTGTTTATGCTTCCATTCCTCTTTCGTTTTTATATTTTGCAGGTAATTCTTTTTTTATACCTTCGTCATCTGCCGCCACTGCCCAATTAGTTAAGCGCAGCCAGCTTTTAGTTGCCAATACTATTTTTATCTTTTCTGTTGCGGGCGGTGTCTTGTTTGGGTTTTTTGCAGCTTCTGTTATCCATTATGTTTTTGACAACGCGGCTACTCTGATTGTTTGTGAGTGGCTTTTGATTGTTGCTGTCGTTTTGTCTTTGCTTTTGCCGCCGTTGCCCCCGTCGCATGCCAGGAGGGTGTCTCTTGCCAAAACTATTGAACATATCGGGGAAGGCTTTGTTCATATTATGAAGGCAAAAATCATCTGGTTTTTCTTTTTAACGTTTGCAGTGATGCAAGGGGTCATTATTTTTGCGGTAACTTTGGCCCCTGGGTTTTTCAGGGATATTGCAGGCCTTTCTGTTGATAAGAGCCCGATGTTTGTATTGCCGCCGATTGCAATCGGAGTTGTTGTTGGTGTGTTTTTAATAAATAGGTTGAAAAATAGGGAAGGGATGCTGGTTTCTATCGGAGTATGGACACTTGGGGTTGCGCTTTTTGTGCTTGGGCTCGCGATAAAGTTACATTTGGTATTTGGTGGACTATTGATATTGTTTTTGGTGCCTTTTTTGTTTCTTCTTGGCCTGGGTGTGATGATTGTTATGATTGCATCCAGAACGGTAGTGCAGAAAGGGATTCCGCATAACCACCAAGGGACAGTTTTTGGGGCAAATATAATTTTGGCCTCTTTTTTGGCAGTTTTAATGTCTCCTCTTGCGGTGTTGATGGAGGATATCTTTGGGTATGTTAACCTTTTGATTCTTGGAGGTGCCTCTTTTCTGGCGGTATCGCTGGTGTTTGCCTACATAGGAAGCAGATGGAAATTTTAAACCTGACACTTACAAATTTTCGTAATTTTTCCTCTAAAAAAATCGTGTTTGATAAAAACCTGACAGTTATTGTCGGTAAAAACGGTTCGGGAAAGAGTAATGTTCTGGAGGCAATTGGGATGCTTTCGGGGATCAGGCCTTCAAAAGCGGAAACGGATTTGGATTTAGTAAGATTTGGACAGGGTACTGCCAAGGTGGAGGGGGCGGTCGTTTCCGATTCCCAAGAGAAGAATTTAATAGTCAACTTTCAGGTTTCGGATGTCGGGCGGGTTGGCAAGTCTTTTTATATAGGCACTTTCAAAAAAAGGCTTGTGGATTTTGTTGAGATTTTTTCCATTGTAATTTTTGAGCCAGCGGATTTGGATCTTGTTTTTGGGTCGCCGTCTCTAAGGCGCAGACACCTGGACAGGTTTTTGTCTTCGGTTGACAGCAGGTATTGGAGGAGTGTTTCTGCATACGGAAAGATAGTGACCAGAAGAAACAAGATACTAGTGCGCATTCAGGAAGGTAGGTCTAACCCACTAGAACTTGGGTTTTGGGATGAGCGGCTTCTTTCGCACGGGAAATATATCAGCAAAGTTAGAGGGGAATTCTTTGAATATTTAAATTTTGTGGAACCAACTTTTGCAAAAACTTCAAAGGGTCGAGGAGGGCTAACTGGCCTATCTTGGGAACTAAAACAGAGTTTATTGTCAGAAGAGAAATTATCAGCAAATAGGGCTAGGGATATTGCAGCAGGTATGACGCTTTCGGGGCCGCACAGGGATGATTTTAGGTTTGTTTTTAAGGGTCGGGATTTGGAGTTTTTTGGTTCCCGTGGGGAACAAAGAATGGCAGTTTTGGCACTAAAATTAGCCGAGCTTGAATACCTTAAGGTTAAAAAAGGTGAAAGACCGGTATTGGCTCTTGATGACATTTTTTCGGAATTAGACTGGGAACACAGGGATACTGTTTTGTCGGTTATTGCAAATCAGCAAACAATAATTACGGCAGCAGAAAAAGAAAGTATTCCAAAGGAAATTTTTAAGAAGGCGAAGATTGTTGAACTTTAAATTTTGCGGTAATTATGCGATAATTATTGTTAATGTATTCCCCGAAATACCGCGTTTCTAATTTAATTTTAAAATACATCGGTAAAATCGAGGCATCAAAGGAAGTTATAGAAAATGCGCCGTTGGTGCCAGCATATGAGGCAAAATTTAGGCAGGAGGCGATAATTCGCACTGTTCATCACGGGACTCATATGGAGGGAAATGGGTTGGATACGGGGGAAGTGGTTGCAGTATTGGAAGGTGAGGAAGTTTCGGCGCGGGACCGGGATATTCAGGAAGTTTTAAATTACCGGGAGGTATTAAAGTTTATCGACAAACGACTAAAGACTAACGACTATAGCGAAAAAGATTTACTTGAGATACATAGGTTGACAGTTAATAATGTTTTATCCAGTGAGCGGGCAGGTTATTATAGGCAAACACAGGTTGTAGTTAAAAACAGTAAGACCGGGGAAATTAGTTTTAAACCACCGGAGGCTACAAAAGTAAAAAAATTGGTTGCTGACTTTTTGGATTGGTTGAACGGGAAAGATGCAGAAGATATCCATCCGGTTTTAAAGGCCGGGATTACCCATTATGTTTTAGCGTTTATCCACCCTTTTGTGGACGGAAACGGAAGGGCATCGCGTGCATTTGCAACGTTGGTTTTATTTCGTGAAGGCTACGATATTAAAAAGTTTTTTTCGATTGAGGAGTATTTTGACCGTAATGCCAAAAGATATTACGAAATACTGCAGTCTGTTTCTAATCAAAAAGTGGATAATCTGTCAGAACGTGATTTAACCGGTTGGTTAGAATATTTTTGTGAAGGAGTTGCCGAAGAATTGGAGAGGGTAAAACAAAGGGTGCAAAAGTTATCTCTGGATTCGCGATTGAAAGGGAGGACAGGGCAGATTGCGCTTTCCGAAAGGCAGGTTAAGCTTGTTGAGTTTATTGAGGCAAACGGGTCAGTTAATAACAGGCAATGGAGGACAATTCTGCGCGATTTTTCGGACGATACAATTCTGCGCGACTTAAAAGATTTGCAGAAGAAAAAGCTGGTTAAGAAAAAAGGTTCAACGAAAGGGGCTGTATACGTTTTGAAATGAAATTTAGTAAATTAGCAGAGTATTACGAAAAATTGGAAGCGACTAGCAAGCGTTTGGAGTTGGTAGATATTTTATCCAAACTTTTTGGCGAATCGGACAGCGCGGAAATCGGCAAGATTTGCTACCTGATTCAGGGAAGAGTGGCGCCGTTTTATATGCCGGTGGAGCTTGGGATGGCAGAATCGATGGTTGCTCAGGCAATTGGGAAAGCATACGGTAAAACAAAGGAAGATGTTATTAAATCGTACCGGCATTTAGGGAATATTGGTTTAGCGGCACAGGAACTTGCGAAAAATCATAAGGCTTCTGCGAATTTGACTGTTTCCGATGTGTTTGGCGAACTCAGAAAGATCGCGGATTTGGGTGGGGAAGGATCTGTAGAAAAAAAGATTTCAATGCTCGCTCAAGTTTTAAAGGATTTGGATTCCGTTTCCGTCAAACATGTTGTAAATATTCCGCTTGGGACTCTACGCTTAGGAATTGGGGATCCGACGGTTATGGATGCGCTTTCCATTGCCAAAACGGGCGATAAAAAGCTACGGCCAATAATTGAGGATGCGTATAACAAAACTTCTGATCTTGGATATGTTGCAGAAGAATTTTTTAGGCATGGAGAAAAAGGGTTATCTACGATCAAATTAATAGTTGGGAAACCTGTCCGGCCGGCTCTTGCCGAGCGGATGCCTAATGCGGACGAGGTTGTAAAGCGTATGGGTGATAAATTTGCGGCAGAGCCTAAATTTGACGGATTCCGGGTGCAAATACATCTGGATCGTTCTCAGAAGCTATTTTCGGGTCCTGTCAGCAGTTTCCCTCCCGCCAGTGCTCAATCGAGACAAAAAAAAGATGGTAAAGGTGAAGACAATGTCGATTTGCGCGCTGTCGGGAGCCCTTCCATTGCTGCCACCCGAAAAGATTACCTGAATGTCCGCATTTTCTCCCGTAACCTTGAGGATATGACGCATTCTTTTCCGGATTTGGCGCAAGGGGTCTTGAAAGAGGTGAGGGCAAAGAGTGTAATTATGGAAGGAGAGGCAATTGCATATAACCCCGAGACAGAGGAATTTTTGCCTTTCCAAGAAACTACAAAGCGCAGGCGAAAATATAAGATCGAAGAGACTGCAAAAGCACTTCCTCTGGTCTGTTTTGCGTTTGATATTTTGTACTTGGATGGGGAGGATATAACCGGAAAACCGGAGATCGAACGCAGGAAGTTGCTGGAGAAGATTGTTTCTAAAAACAACCAAACAATTAGGATTGCGGAGCAAAGGGTAATCACGACAGCCAAAGAAATCCAGGAATTTTTTAACGAGGCGATTTCCGACGGTCTTGAAGGTTTAATGATTAAAAAACTGGACGCGCCATATAAAGCGGGCGGGCGGGGTTTCCACTGGATTAAATTTAAGCGGGCTTCCAGCGGAGATTTGGCAGATACTGTGGATTGTGTTTTGTTGGGGATCTATACAGGGCGAGGTAAGAGGACGGAATTTGGGGTCGGAGGACTTTTGGTGGGGATTTATAACGATAAAGACGATGTTTTTGAGACGATTAGTAGGGTTGGAACGGGTTTGACGGATGAGGAGTTCAGGAAAGTCCACGAAATCGGTAAAAAGTTGAGGCTAGACAGAAAACCGGCGAGGGTTAAATCCAAAATCGAGCCGAGTTATTGGGTAGAACCGAAAGAAGTTTTGGAAATTTATGCGGACGAAATCACTAAATCACCTATCCATACGGCAGGGGAAGTGGATGGAATTGGCTATGCGCTAAGATTTCCAAGGCTGGTTAAATTTCGGGAGGCTGATAAGCGTCCAGAAGATAGTACTACCGTAAGTGAGATCAAAAAACTGTATGAGATGCAATACAAGAAGAAATAGTCTTCTGGCCGCTTGTGGTCCTCGCTTCGCTGCGGGCCTAAAAAGGGCAGAAGATGCGACGACGGTTGAAGAAATTAGGAAACTATTCAAAAATCAGTACGGAAAGAAATAAACCCAGATATGGATACTGCCAAAATTGCCAAGCAAATTCGGGTTAGCGAGAAAGATTTAAATTCCGTTCTAAAATATATCGAAGATTACTGGCCGAAGTTAATCCGCGAACATAAGGAGGATTTACGCAGTTTAATCGGCCTTCCAAACCCCTACATTGTGCCTGCAGACGGGGATGTTTTCCAGGAACAGTATTACTGGGACAGTTATCCGATTGTCCGGGCATTAATCAACCACCCGAAATACTCGAAGCTGGCAATCGGGATGGTTGATAACCTTTTGTATCTGGTTAAGCGGTTTGGGATTGTCCCTAACGCCTCAAGGTTTTATTTCCTTTCCCGGTCCCAGCCTCCGGTATTTTCTACGATGGTCTTTTTGGTTTACGAAAAGACAAAAAACAAAAAGTGGTTTAGCGATGCGATTAGGTTAGTTGAGGAGGAATACAAGAACGTTTGGATGGGGAAAATCCATTTGCGGAATTTCCGCAATGTTTATCGTGGTCTTTCGAGATATTACGATATAAATGCGGTTCACAGTCTTGCAGAAATTGAATCCGGGTGGGATATGACTTCAAGGTTTATGGGGAAGTGCATGGATATTCTGCCTGTGGATTTGAATTGTTTCCTATATAAATATGAAGATGACTTGGAGAAGGCATACGGAATTTTGGAGAATAATAAAAAAAGTGAGAGATACAAAGAGTTAAAGAGTAAAAGAGTGAGAGCTATAAACCAGTTGATGTGGGATGAGAGGGCAGGTTATTTTTTTGATTATGACTGGGTAGGCAAAAAACGGAGCCATTTGATTACGGTTGCGGGTGTTTTTCCGCTTGCTATGGGTATTGCCACCAAAAAGCAGGCTGAGGGCGCGGTTAAGGTTATTGAAAAGACTTTGCAGAAGAAGTACGGTGTGGTGCAGTCGGTGAAGTTTGTTGAAAATTTCCAGTGGGATTGGCCCAACGGTTGGGCGCCTATGCAACTGAGGGTAGTTGAGGGGCTTTTAAATTACGGATACGACCATTTGGCGCAGAGGGTCATTGCAAAGTGGCTATCTGGCAATGTAAAAGTCTTCAAAGAAACCGGTTATTTATGGGAGAAATATGATGTAGTAAGCGGCCGTGTTGGGGTGCCGGACAGGTATCCGACACAGCCTGGTTTTGGCTGGACAAACGCGGTTTTTCTGATTCTTTTGGGTATTGCAAGTGGTTTGTCTGAGGGAGATAGTTTGACTTGAGCTTGAGACGGGGCTTTTTTAGGGTGGTAAAATTGGTTTGTGTCAAAACGAGAACTTTTAAATGACTTAAAGAAGCGAATGGAAGACGATAAATCGCTTCCACTTAGAACAGGCGCAACACAGTTAGTTTTTGGTGAGGGAAATCCAGATGCGCAGGTTTATTTCTTGGGGGAAGCGCCAGGGTATTATGAGGACCGGGAAGGAAGGCCTTTTGTGGGTCAGGCAGGTAAATTACTCGACCAGTTGATTGAGAGTATTGGGTTTTCCCGCAGTGAAGTTTACATTTCAAACGTTGTAAGGTTCAGGCCTCCGGCAAACAGGGATCCGGAGCCGGATGAAATTGCCGCGTTTAGTGCTTATGTTGATGAGGAAATCGAAATTATTAACCCAAGGATAATTGTGACTCTTGGGCGGTTTTCAATGGCCAAGTTTTTGCCTGATACCAAGATTTCTGCCGTTCATGGTAAGGTTTATAAAGTCGGTTGGAACAATAAAAAGCAAGTAGTAGTTCCGATGTACCACCCGGCTGCGGCTTTGAGAAGCACTGCAATTTTGGTGGCAATTAAAGGGGATTTTCAGATTATAAAAAAAGCCTTAAATGATGATTTGGAATTTATGGAAAAAGACGCTGGGGCTGATGATGTTAAAGATGAAGGCAAACAGTTGGATCTATTTATATGAAAAAGGGTAGAAAAGGGGGTGAATAATGGTTAGAGTTGATACTAACCGAAATTTGGTGGCGGCTCTTTCGTATTTGCCTTTTTTGGCTATATTTCTTTCGATTGTGATTTTGTTGGTTGAAAAAGATGATAAATTTATCCGCTTCCATGCGCTTCAGTCGTTTGTTATTTCCGTCGGTTATTATATTGTGAACATTTTGGTAAATGTCATTTTCGGTTCCGGAATACTGGCACTGGTAGGCACCGTTTTGGGTCCATTTTTGGCTATTGCCGTACTGGCGGTTTGGGTAATTTCAATGGTTAAGGCATACCAGGGATATGTTTTAAAATGGCCTGTTGTGGGGGAATTTGCTGAAAAAAAGATCAGAAGCTAATACCTAATAAACTTTTATGAAACTTATAGCAGGCCTTGGGAATCCCGGGCAAAAATACCGGGAGACTAGGCATAATTTGGGATTTATGGTTGTTGACAGTTTTGCAAGAGCAAGGGGACTATCGTGGCGGTTTAGCCAGGATTGGTCCTGTTACTTTGCAAAAAGCGACGAATTTCTTCTAGTGAAACCGTCAGCATTCATGAACAGGTCCGGTGAAGCGGTAAAAAAAGTTGCAGATTATTTTAAGGTTGAAAGCAGTGATATCTTGATTGTTTACGACGATGTTGATTTGCCTTTTGGCAAAATAAGGTTGGCTTTCAACGGGCTTTCAGCAGGGCACCATGGGATTGATTCGGTAATTGAATGTTTTGGGGTAGAATTTGGAAGGTTAAGGGTAGGTGTGGGACATCCGCGCCAGTTGTCAAATGACAAAACACGGGATGTTGCCGATTATGTTCTTGAGAAATTTAGTGATGTGGAGCAAAAAGAATTGGGGAAGATTATAAACAACTGTAATGAGGCAATAAGCGCTTATCTGGATGAGGGGATTAATGCCACAATGAACCGTTTCAACTAAAATGCGAATTTACACGAATTGTATCCGAGTTTAAACGAATGTTGCCGTCTGCTACTGAAGTTTTAAATTTAGTTGAGTTTCTTATCGCAAAATACGGACTTTTAATTATTCCCGTGGGGGCGTTTTTGGAGAATTCCGTCATTTTGGGCTTTATTTTTCCTGGAGTAACCTTAATATTTCTTTCCGGGTATGTTGCCAGGACGCAAAATGAGAATTTAGTTTTTATAGTAATTTTGGCGGTAATTGGCTCTTTTTTAGGTGACAATTTTGATTATTTTTTGGGTAGAAAAGCCGGTGACCTTCTTGTTAAAAAGCCGCTTTTCAGACGGCCGATAAAGCTGGTTGAGCCATTTGTTAAAAAGCATGGCATTTGGGCTATTTTTGCCGGCAGGTTTTCGGCATGGAGCAGGGCGTGGGTAGCTTTGGTTTCCGGAATTGTAAGATTTTCTTATTGGAAATTCGTACTTGCTTCTTTTTGCTCTGCTGTAGTTTGGACCAGTTTATGGATTATCGGGGGGTATTTAGTTGGGGGGAACAAACAGCTTATCGAAGAGTGGCTTGGACGAGGCACATTTGTGTTTTGGGTGGCGTTTGCAGTAGGTCTTGTATATTATTTCAGAACAAGATTAAAACTTTTGGTGGATTTAGCGGTTTTTGAAGGGAAAAAACACGGCAACAATGTCAAAAATAAGATCAAAGCCAGATTTTAGGCAGCAGGTTTATACCATCGTAAAAAAAATCCCAAAAGGGAAGGTGGCGACATACGGGCAGGTTGCAAGGATAATTCAAAATTCAAAAATCAAAGATCAAAATTTCAATTCAAAAATAAAAATTAGTAATAAATTTGCGCCGAGGCTTGTCGGATATGCTTTACATTCGAACAAATCGGCGAATGTACCTTGCCACAGGGTGGTGGATAGAAACGGGAGGTTGGCTCCAAACTTTGCCTTCGATGGATGGAAGGAGCAGAAAAGGCGGCTTGAGGAAGAGGGAGTAAAGTTTGTGGATGAACTGCATGTTGATTTAGATCTCAAAACTCAAATCGCAAATCTCAAATGAGGGCGCATATTAAAATTAACGGGCAAGTTCAGGGGGTGTTTTTTCGAAGGTCGGCAAAGATTAAGGCTGATGAGTTGGGGATAGTCGGTTGGGTTAAAAACTGTGATGATGGGTCGGTTGAAGTGATGGCACAGGCAGAAAAGAAGCAAGTTGACCAATTTATCAAGTGGTGCAAAAAAGGCCCGCCTTTTGCGGAAGTGGAAAGTGTGGGGGTGGACTTTAGGCCTGACGAGAATTTCCCCGATTTTTCTGTTCACGACTGATATTTTCTAATGTTATTCTTACCTCGGAAAGAATATTTCCAGAGTTGACAATATGCCAACCGTTTGCTGTGGCTAAATCTCTTAAATCTGGTTTTGGATTAACCGCAAAGGGGTTATCAACTACTTCTAAGATAGGAACATCGCTATCGCTGTCCCCGAAGGCAAAAGAAGTTTTTTTAGAATATCCTCTGCCAACAATAGCGGCGATAACTTTTTCCTTCTCACTTCTGACTGCTGTATTTGTTTTGACTCTTCCCGTGTAATGACCATCTGATACTTCTGCTTCAAGGCCAATAGCTTCTTTTATCCCAAGATGATTTGTAAGAGGCCGCAGTACTTCTACGGGGGAACCAGAAATTGCAATTGTAAGTGCGCGCTCGTTTAGCATCTTTACTAAGTCGCCAGAAAACCCATGAAGCATTTTTGCTTCTATATGCGCAAGAAATATCTTCCCAAATGCTTCAATATCTGTTTGGGATTTGCCTTCCAGACACTGGCAGTAATGGGTAACGACATCATCCGCGAACTGTTGGTAAGTGATTACTTTGTTGTGGTGTCTTAGGCGATCTTCTTCTAAGGCGGCTGAAACATTTTCACTAACAAGGCCTTGTTTGGATAGCATTCTTACGAAGGGAAAAACTGTGTATCCTGCTATGAGGGTATCATCAACATCAAAAAGGGCGATTGCCCCGGATTGGCCTAGTGTTTCTTCGGTTCTTGTTCTTCTTTCCGCCATTTAGGTTTGATAGTCTAACTTTGTTTTATGTTTAATGCAAGCCTGGGCTCAATTTTATATTAACTGAGGCTTGTGATAGACTAGGGATTCTAAAATGAATATTTCCGTTTTAGGTTCAACAGGGTCTATTGGAACCCAGACACTGGAGGTTGTTAGTGCGCACCCTGGGAAACTCAAAGTTCTGGGGCTTTCGGCTGGTTCCAATACCGGTCTTTTGAAGCAGCAAATAAAAAAGTTTAAGCCAAAAGCCGTTTCTGTTAAGAGTGAAGAGTACGCAAAGAAACTTTCGGGAAAATCATCAAAAATTTATTTTGGGGACAAGGGAAATATCAAAATTGCCACACTTAAGGGCGTTGATAAGGTGGTTATTGCCACACCCGGACTTGCAGGAATAGCGCCAACTCTTGCCGCAATAGGTGCTAAAAAGACAATTTGTTTGGCTACAAAGGAAGTGCTGGTTGCGGCAGGAGAGCTGGTTACCACAGAAGCCAGGAAAAACAAGGTAGATTTGGTTCCTATTGATTCCGAGCATTCGGCGATATTTCAATGCCTTCAAGGTAGAAGTGAAAAGGAAATAAAACGGATTATTTTGACTGCTTCTGGAGGGCCTTTTAGAGGTAAAAATCTTAAAGACTTAAAAAAGATAACACCAAAGCAGGCTTTGGCGCATCCTACTTGGAAGATGGGTCAAAAAATTTCGATAGACAGCGCAACTTTGATGAATAAAGGTTTCGAGGTTATTGAGGCGATGTGGCTTTTTGGTGTTCCACTTTCCAAAATCGAGGTGGTTGTCCATCCGCAAAGTATTATCCATTCGGCAGTTGAGTTTGTAGATGGTTCAATAATTGCCCAAATGGGAGCTTCTGACATGCGTTTGCCAATCCAATATGCACTTTTCTACCCAGGCAAGCGTTTAGCAAATAAATTCAGAAGGTTTTCATTTACGGATAGTAAGGGACTGACATTTGAAGAGCCGGACAGGAAGACATTTAGATGTCTGGATTTGGCATCCAAAGCAATTGGTGAGGGGAAAACGGCACCTGCTGTTCTGACTGCAGCAAACGATGTGGCGGTTGAGGCGTTTCTTGCCGGCAAGCTTCCTTTTTTGCGAATTGCGGATGTTATTGAATCAACACTTAGTTCCAACAATGTTAAAAAATATTCCTCACTTGAGGAACTTCTGGTTGTTGACGGGTGGGCAAGGGATAAAGCTGCCCAGTTTGTTGTAAAATTTGGAGGTTGAAATTATATCAGCAGGTCGCCTTGGCACCTTTCAGTCATGCCAAAGGCGC
>Ga0209210_1002981_pt1 | contig 11850 bp, 14 predicted proteins | sample RifGroA1_FD_183991 | JGI IMG/M metagenome (GOLD analysis project Ga0209210, IMG submission 183991) | Contaminated groundwater microbial communities from Rifle, Colorado, USA - Rifle Groundwater A1 (SPAdes) (version 2) | ecosystem: Environmental > Aquatic > Deep subsurface > Groundwater >...
CAGGGCTATCTTTGCGTTCCTCACTATTGAAGGCATGTCATGGGATATCTTTTCCTTATCAAAAACAATTCCTTCAATCAATTCAGTGTCCTCTATTCCGTCTCCTTTTGATTTTTCTATTTTAATGTCATTCAAGTCAACTTTTCCATTTTCATTGATTTGCTTCACCGCCCTTACAATTATGTCTGCAAAAATCTCCTTGCTTTCTTCCGCGCCCTTTCCAGTCATCGCAGTCATTGCAATCTGCCTTAAAATATCTTCATTATCAGAAGTAATTTTGTAGGAAATCTCATTAAGAATTTCTTGCGCCTTCTCGGCAGCCAATCGATACCCCTTTGTTATTACAGTCGGATGTATTTTCCTGTCAAGCAGCTTCTCCGCATTTTCCAGCAATTTTCCCGCAAGCATTACAGCTGTTGTTGTCCCGTCTCCGACCTCTGTTTCCTGCGTTTTTGCGATTTCAACCATCATCTTTGCGGCAGGATGCTCTATCTGCATCTCGCTTAAAATCGTAACCCCGTCGTTTGTCACAATTATGTCGTTTGTCGGGGAAACAAGCATCTTGTCCATGCCTTTAGGACCTAGAGTTGTTTTGACAATATCTGAAACCATTTTTGCAGCCCAAATATTGTTTCTTTGGGCGTCTTTTCCCATAATTCTTTGAATGTCTTCAGGCATTAATACCATTGGTTTATCAGCCATGCGAGGACACCTGCGGTTTCCTTCGCTTAACCTTCCCTTCAGTTAAGCGCGAGGAGTTTAGTTTATTAAATTTTATAAAATCTCTCATATTAATACTCTTTTCCTTAATTAATTTTTAAAGATTGTTGTAGTGGCTTAATCATCACTAAAAGTTAACCCCTCTAACCCTTTAAAAGGTATATTCCTTCCTGACAATATTTCCGCTATATAGCCGCAACACCCACCCCAATCAGGCAAATAATCTGGATTTTTAAAAAAATATCCTCCAATCAAGTCAACAGGATTTCCATTTCTCAATCTTTCTACATATTCAACAAATTGTTCCATAGTTATTTCAGACGGTTCTGGATTTTCCTTTATTGTTTTAATAAAAAGTCTGTTTTCCCTGGAACCCAATAAGAGATAATGTATTGCAGTCGGTTTTGCCCTGTGTTTTTCCTCCAGAGTCAAAATCGGACCTTTTCTTGAACGAATAAAATCATTTATTCTTGAAAGATATTGATCGTCCAAGGTTCCCGAATAAGACTTAAAAAATGGGTGCACTGCAACAACAAGATTTTCATCCGTGAAAGACGGATGTCCATTTAAAGAGTACAATCCTGGCTGTATTTCCCTTAACAATTGCGTTTGTTTTTCCATAAAGAAAACTCAGAAAGGTTGTTTAAAAACCTGTCGAAGAAAATTATAAAGTCCGCCCAAGCGTGGTCGGTCTAGGGAAAATTATATAACCTAGATTTTATTAATGGAAATATGAAGAACTTGCTGGTATCAGACATAATGACCCGAGACCCCATAAAAGTTGGGCCTAATACCAATTTGCTGGAATGTTCCAAAATAATGGTAAGAAAAAAGACCGGAAGCCTTATTATTTCTGAAGGGAAAAAATTTATCGGCATAATAACAACCCATGACATTTTATGGGCGTTGATAAAAAAATCAAAAGAAGATCTTGGAAAAATAAAGGCGATAGACATTTCACCCAAAAAAATAGCAACGATAAAGCCAAACAACACGATAGAAGATGCGATGAACAAAATGAAAAAGATGAAGTTTGAAAGACTTCCCGTTGTTTTGGAAAATGAACTTCTTGGCTTGATTACCATAAAAGACATATTGAATTTTAATCCAGAATTCTATCCTGAATTGGAGGAGTTCGCCATGATAAAAGAGGAAGAGGAAAAATTGAACAGGATAAAATCAAAGAAACCAGAATCTGCCGGGGACGGCATTTGCGAGGAATGTGGAAAAAGAAATTTCCTGAGCAGATTCAACGGCATGTTGATTTGCGAAAACTGCATGTCTTCAATGTAATAGGAAAAACAAAGAGTATTTAAATAAAATTTCATATTTAAAAAAAGAGGCAACATGGAAAAAGAAACAATCTTTTCAAGCAAAATAAAATACAATGGAATTTTTAATTTCCCGGATTTCTACAAGTTTTGCTACAACTGGCTTGTGGAAGAAACAGAGTTAACAATGAATGAAGATAAATATTCTGAAAAAATAATGGGCGATTCCAAGAATATAGAGATTAAATGGAAAGGCACCAAAGAAGTTACAGATTATTTTAAATTCGAAATCAAAGCGGATTTCAGAATAAACGGCTTAACAAAAGTTGAAATCAATCAAGAAGGCATAAAAGTCCAAACAAATAGGGGGAGTGTTGAAGTTAAAGTGACCGGAACCCTATTAAGAGATTATAAGGGGAAGTTTGAGAGGGATGCTTTCAGAAAATTCCTAAGAAGCATATATGAAAAATGGGTCATCCCGTCAAGAGTTGAGCAGTTTGAACACAAAATAACAAGCGAGGGTGATGAATTTTTAAACCAGGCAAAGGCATATCTTGATTTAGAGGGTAAGAGATAATTTATTTTCCGTCACCGAAATACTTAAAATAAGCCCTTACCATATTTTTTGATGAAAAAACTCATTTTAACAATATTATTTTTACTACTCCTGCCAAGTATTCTTGCAATAGACTTGAAAATTAAAAAGACCGGCTCAAACGAGGTTATAATAGAAGAACTAAACCAGCCCGCCACTTTTGACTTAAGAATAGAAAATCTCGGGGCTTCGGGAGATTTTGAATTCTACAATCTTCTTGGATTTGACATGAGCCCTAAAAAAGTGAACATAACAAACGGTGAGACAAAGGATGTCCAATTAAAAATATACCCTCGAGATGATTTGAATTACAGGGGATTTTACACTTTTGAATATTTCATAAAGGACCAGAACGGCGGGCAAATTCCGGAAAAATTGACAATGAATCTCATAAATCTAAAAGATGCATTTGAAACAGGTTCCGGAGAAGTTTTGCCGGAGACCAATTCAATCAACATTTACATAAGCAATAAAGTCAATTTTAATTTTAACAACATGGATGTAAAATTCAGTTCAGCATTTTTTGATTTGGAAAAAAACCTGTCCTTAAACCCCTATGAAAAAAAATCTTTTGAGATAATGTTAAACAAAGATGATTTCAAAAAACTGACTGCGGGATTTTACACTTTGAATGCAAATGTAGAAGTTGACGGCGAAAAAGCCAAAGTTGAGGGAATAATAAAATTCGTTGAAAAGGATGAGCTTACAACAACAAAGAATGACTACGGATTCATAATAAACACACAGATAATAAAAAAGGCGAACGAGGGAAACATCGTGGCTGATTCGGAAACTGTGATAAAGAAAAACATAATATCAAGACTTTTCACAAGCTTCAGTCCCGAGCCAGATGTTGTCGAAAGAAACGGTTTTGTTGTTTATTACAATTGGAACAAGAAAATACTCCCTGGAGAATCTTTTGAAATTACGGTAAGGACAAACTGGCTTTTCCCATTATTGATTGTCTTTTTCATAGTTGTAATAGTTTTGATGACAAAACAGTATTCAAAGACGCATCTTGTCCTGAGAAAAAAGATTTCTTTTGTTTCGGCAAAAGGAGGAGAGTTTGCATTAAAAGTTTCAATCTTTGTCGATGCAAAGAAGCATGTTGAAAGAGTCAACATCATCGACAGGCTTCCGCCATTGGTTAAGATTTATGAAAGGTTCGGCGGAGAAAGGCCTGTGAGAATAAATGAAAAAAGCAGAAAAATTGAATGGGAATTTCCTTACTTGGAAGCCGGGGAAAAAAGAATCGTGTCGTATTTGATTTATTCAAAAGTCGGCGTCATGGGAAAATTTGCATTGCCGGAGGCTGCAGCCATTTATGAAGTTGACGGGGAAATAAACGAGTCTTCTTCAAACACCGCTTATTTTGTGGCGGAACAGAGAAAAAAGGATATTGAGGATTAATTAAGACTCAGGTAATGAAGATAGTCTTTAACATCAAAAATTTCCTTGTAAAAAATATTCCAATTCCTGCGCTCTTGACGTTCCTCTTCCTTTTGCATTTTCAATTGCCGTTTTCACTTCCAAGTCAAATGCCAACGCCACCAAATCCTCTGCGGAGTTCAGACAGTTATTCATCATAAAACAACTGACAGCAATATATTTAAAAATCTTTTTATTGCTATAATTACAGTAAAGCCCCTCATAGCTCAGTGGTTAGAGCGCTTGGCTGTAGGTTAACTAGGGTGGAGATTCGAATTTCGATTACAATGAAATCTGAAAAGTCAAGAATCGTAAAGGTTCTGCCTTCCAAAATATGGGAAGAGAAGCAGCACCCGAGAGATCCCAGGTTCGATTCCTGGTGGGGGGATTTTATTTTTTGAAAATTCCTAACGTTCGCTGCAGCGACGACATCATTCGAGGAAATTTTCTCTCAAAAAGCATTTCTGAATTTATATTTTAAATTATAGAAGCATTTATAAACAAATATTTTCTTACAAAAAAAAGAAAGATCAAACATTTTTTACATTCCCAATGGGAAAAAATAAAAAGAGGTTAACATGAACAAGGAGTTTGACATAGACAATTTCGATGAAGACGTCGACGATTTAGATCTTGACGATGCTGAAGTTGAAGAATTTGACGAAGAATTTTAACATTTTATTTGTTCTTTATATCTAATTCAACAGCATTGTTATTTTTATCCAGCTCGTTAAAAGACACTTCTATCTTTATTTCAATCTTATTCACGTTTATTTGGGGGATGAAAATATTCCCCAAAACAATTGTAACACCATATCCTATTTTCATTTCTTCCAATGGAATTTCCTTTATCTCTTTTTCATCCGCGTAAATTATTATTTTCGCATTCTTTGAATCTGCAAGCCCGTTATTTCTTATGCTGATATTTAAATCCAGGTATTTTCCGCGCATAAGTGCCGAAGCGTCTTCAAAGGACAAGTCCGGATAAGAAGGAACTGAATACAGCCCGTTTATAGCATTGATTATATCTTCACCAATTTCCTGATTGCATTTGCTTATATTGTACATTATGTTGTTTGGATTTGGAGAATGGTCGAAACCGAGAGCATGCAAAAGCTCGTGGATTGCAATATTCGGTTTTTGGCAAGATGAATCTTTCAAAAGCAATATGCCCCCGTTTAATATTACATTGAAATTTTCCGTTTTAGTGATGTTCACTGGACCTCCTTCCCCTGCAACGAAGAATTTTTCCTGAGTCACTATTTTATCTTCGCATGCAACCAAAATCTCCTCAAAGGAGGATGCCGGGTAAAAATCAAGAATTGTTTTATTCTCAATTATTTCCAATGCGAGTTCCATGTCATATTTTTTTTGCAAGGTGCATGAATCGTCTATTTTATAAGATATTTTTTTGTCCCTGTATCTTAAATTTTCATAGAACTGCATGCCCTGATTTTCTCCGGGAGTGAAATTATAATTTTTCTCCCTGAATTGTGGTTTTAGGGAAAATTCTGTAGAATCCAGCGGCAAAAACCAGTAAACAAAAATTAATGAAACTGCAAACAATGTAAAAATTAAACTCGGCAGCAATTTAAAACCCATAATTATGGATTATTACTTAATTATATAAATTTGTTGGTAAAAAATAAAAGAAAATCCTGAATTTTCGTGTTTTCTTTAAAATAAATAAAAAAGAATCAGTAAAATTTTATTATTCTTCGTCTGAAGAAGATTCTTCTTGCTCTTCTTCATCGTCATCCATTTCTTCTTCATCAATTTCTTCTTCCATTTCTTCCTCGTTTTGTTTTGCCATTATGAATAAACCCCTCGTTTTATTTAATTAAGAATTTATTTTTTCTTCACAATTTCTGTGCACATTCCCGCGGCAACTGTTAAACCGGCATCTCTTATTGAGAATCTTGACATTGAAGGGTTGTCCTTTTGCGTTTCCAAGCATAGATTTCCCTGCGGCTGGATTTTGACCCTGGCAGCGTCTCCATTTTTCAAAAAGTCAGGGTGCTCTTTTATCACTTCACCCGTTGCAGGATTGATTTGTGCAATTAATTCTGTGACTTTGCATGGAACCTGGGCAGTGTGGACATGGAAAACTGGCGTATAGCCTTTCGCAATTACAGTTGGGTGATTTATCACGGTTATCGTGGCAATGAATTCCTCAACTATAGGTACCGGCTTTGATGCATCGCAAATAACATCTCCTCTTGCTATATCTTTTTTACCGACGCCCCTTATGTTTATTCCGACATTGTCTCCCGCCTCAGCATTGTCCATTTGTTCATGATGCATTTCTATTGTTTTCAATTCTCCTTCAACCCCTTTTCCAGTTCTGCCTGGAAGGACAAGCACTTTCATGCCTTTTTTCATGACTCCTGTAACTACTTTTCCGACCGGAACCGTCCCTATTCCAGTAATTTCATAAACATCCTGAACAGGCATTCTCATCGGCAAATTAGTCAATGACTCTGGTTTTGGGAAAAGATCGAATTGCTCTTTTATTGTCGGCCCCTTGTACCACGGCATTTTATCCGATTTCTTGAATATATTGTCCCCCTTTAATCCTGCGCATGCAACAAAATTAGTGTTTTCAGGCTTGTATCCAACACCCTTTAATAATTTTGAAACTTCTTCCTTTACTTTATTGAACCTGTCTTCCTTGTATTCAACAGAATCCATTTTGTTTATTGCGATTGCAACATTTTTTACCCCTGCCGTCCTTAAAAGCCATAAGTGCTCTGTTGTCTGGGGCTCTACTCCTGTTGGCGCGGAAACAACCAAGAAAGCAGCGTCAGCTTGGCTTGCACCCGTAATCATGTTTTTGACGAAGTCTCTGTGTCCCGGAGCGTCAATTATAGTAACCTGGAATTTGTCAGTCATTATTTTTCTGTAAGACAAGTCAATTGTAACTCCCCTTTCCCTTTCCTCCCTTATTTTGTCCATGACATAAGCAAACTCAAAACCGACTTTTCCGTGTTTTTCGGCTTCTTGCTTCAATTTTGTCATTTCCTGCTCTGAAACAGCGCCTGAATCGAACATAAGCCTTCCTACGATTGTCGACTTTCCAGCGTCAACGTGCCCGACAAACACAATGTTCATGTTTGGTTTTTCTTTTGCCATCTTGAATTTTCTCAAAAAATTTGTAAAGATTAATAAAAAGGATGGTTTATAAAGTTTTTCTTTGAATTTTTAATAATTCAAGTAAATCACAACAATGTTTTTATATTAAGTTTTAGGAATTTTGTTATGGTGAGTTTTTTAGACTGGACTCCTACGTGGGTTTCAAGAAAGATGTTTAAAGATGGGCTTTTAAACCCGAATGAATTTGCCAGAATAAGACAGTGGGCTTATTTTGTTTCCAAAAATGATTCAGAGAAAGTTCATGAACTGGCTCTCCAAATTTTAAGCGATTATACCGACATAGCTGAAGAATTGTCTCCAAGATTTAAGGATATTTTTCCAAACCTGAAAGTCCCGCTATTCGGACAAAATGTTCTTCCAATAGGGCCTGCAGAAGGTTTGGACAAAAACGCGGTTGCTCTTTATTCACTTTCAAAGTTTTTTGGATTTGTTTTCTGGGGAACAGAAGTTGTAAACCCGAGAGATGGAAATCAAAGACCAAGAGTTTATGCCGATGAAAGCAATAAAGAAGCATATAATGCGCAAGGATTTCCAAGCCTTGGTTTGAATGTCGGAGTTAAAAATTTAAGAGGCTACAGGAAAAAATATGAAGAACTTGGAGAAAATGCACCTCCAATCGGTTCAAGCATTTGCGGAATACCTTCACAAGATGAAAATATTGCAATCTCTCTTGAAATAGCATCAAAGGAATTGGAAATGCTGGCCACTGAACTCGGACTTCTCTCTGATGTAATTATCTGGAATCCATATTCTCCAAACACAAAATCCCTTGAACAATTGAGAACAGAAGAATCATTCAGAGAAAATCCAGGGCTTATAAGAAAAATAGTTGGAAGAGACAAACCAATTTTGCTGAAGGTTGGCCCTTATGATGATGATAAAATAAAGAGAAGAAGCGCATTATCTTTGGTTAATGCATTCCTTGAAGGCGGAGGAAATGGTGTGGTTGCAGTAAACACATACATGGTGCAAAGGGAAAATATTCCTGCTCCAAATTGGGGTTATTCCAGCGCAGGAAGAAGTGGGGGATTCTTAGTCGATTACAGACAGAGAGCGATAAAAGATGCAAGGGAAGCATTTGGAAAAGATGTGATAATAATTGGCGCTGGAGGGACAGACAGAGGAAATGTGTTCAGCGCTTTTGAAGCAGGAGCGAATGCGGTTGTCTCTTACACATCCCATATGTTCAACGGATTTGGAATAGTTCCTGAAATGCTTGGAGAAATAGACAGGGGGCTTAAATCAAAAGGATACGAAACATTGGAACAATTCCAGAGAGACGGGGGGTTTGTTAAGTAATTAAAAATGCAAGAAGCATTGGCTGTTTACGAGGGGAGAATTGCAACGCATGACAGACAGGTTTTCTACGGGCAGATTGCAATCAATAAAAGAACAGGATTAATTGTTGATGTTTTTGAAGGAAGCCTTGGACATCCCGTAACAAGAGTTTTTGGAAATTCCTGTCTGATTTTTCCGGGAATGGGCGACGTGCACATTCATGCAAGGGAGGATGAAACAGGAAAGCAAAATTACAAGGAAGAATACAAGACGGCTGCAAATGCCGCATTGAATGGCGGAATGGTTCATGTCTCGGCAATGCCAAACACACCAAATCCTTTAACAACAAAGAAACAATTTCAATGGCATCGAGAAAGAATCAAAAAAATAAATCATCATGTTTCAATCTTGAATTATGCCGGGATTGGAACAGATACTTTTCCTATTGAAGAAGATATTCCTTACAAATTATTTTTAGGGCCTTCTGTTGGGACATTATTTTTCAAAAGCAAGGAGAGTGTAAAAGATTCACTCAGCAGATACAAAGGAAAGAAAGTCAGCTTTCATGTTGAAGATTTTGACATTCTTGAAAAATATAAAAATAGAAGAACGCATGCAGAAAGAAGGCCTGTTGAATGTGTTGAAACCGGCTTGGAATATTTATTGCCTATAATTGAAGAATTTGAGATTGAAGCAAAACTTTGCCATTGGTCAACAGGAGGAAAAGGTTTTGAAATGATTTCTAAGCACAGAGAAAGAGCGAAAAAAAACGGATTGCCTTACACGACTGTTGAAGTTTCTCCATTGCATCTTATTTTTGACACTTCAATGACAGATGAAGATCCAAGTTTGTGGTTGAGAATGCAAATGAATCCTTCAATACAAAATCCTAAGCATAGAATGGAATTAATTAAAGGGCTAAGGGAAGGATTTATAGATGACCTAGCAACAGACCATGCACCGCACACTGAAGAAGAGAAAAAAGCCGCATTTGCAAAATTCAAGGAGGATTTTCCAGGGCTAAGCAATGTGGAAATTGCAGAAGCCATTAAAGAAAAAGATTATGGGCTTTATCTTGAAACTTGCAAGGAAAATGGGACTTCCGGAGCTCCATGGCTTGACACATATTCAAATGTTTGCGTTTGGCTAATGGAAAACCATAAATTCACACCGCAAGACATTGCAAGAGTCGCAGCTTACAATCCTGGAAAGTTTGTGAATCAATTTCTGAAAAACCAATTTCCTGGCGTTGTTTTCGGAGAGGGTTTTGGAATAATTGAAAAAGATTACGTTGGAAGCTTAACGGTGCTTAATACCAACAAACCACAGACAATTGAATCAAACAATCTGAAAACAAAGGTCGGATGGTCTCCTCTTGAAGGAATGAGATTTTCAGGAGGCTTGGAAGCTGTTATTGTTCGCGGAGAAGACGTGACTGGAAAATTTCTTAATTGAATAAAATTTATAAAACACAAATTCCTATATTATTAATGGTGTTGGAAATAATTGTCGGAACAATTGCAGTCATTTTAATTCTTGAAGGATTGTTTATTTCAGTTTATCCTAAAAAAACTAAAAGAGCTTTATCATTTCTTACAAAAAAAGAGAAAAAAATCAGAACTTTTGGAATTGTAGAAATTGTCTGTGGGATTATTTTGCTTTTGGCAGCAATGTGGTTAAGGGGAATTTGATTTACAGCTCTGCTCTTAATAAATCGTAATGAAGAAGACTGGCTTCCAAATTACCCACTGTTTTATTGCCGAACATTTCATTTCGCGTTTTATTTATATTTTTTCTTACGGTATCCAAGAGTTGTAAAGGGCTTCCATTTCCAGTATCCTTAATCTGATAAATGTATGCAGAAGCGCACATCTCTACAGAAAAGACAGCATATAAACCAGTAAGGAACAGTAACATTGTCCTGTACGGCCTAAACCTCTCGCCATGATGTTCTTCTTTTCCTTCAGAATAATTTGACATAAGCCTTGAGGAAAATAATTTGATTTAAAAAGTTATTTGTTGATTAATAGGGGGTTTATGATCGATTCTCCGACAATTTCTTCGATTTTGCTATGCTGCCTTTTTTCTTCAATAGCCTGCGGAAGTTTTAGCAGATTAAATTCTCCAGTATAATCTACATAAATGCCGTACACCAATAAAGCAGACACTACTGCCAAAGCCAAAATTCCATGGCTCGCGGCTTTGGAAGCCATTATTATATCGCCAACCCCTTTTTCTATATCTTCTTTATATCCATTTATTCTGTATCTTATCAATCCATAAACAGGCATAGCATTCAAGATATTTCTTATATTCATCAATTAGACAGAGGTATTTATTTAATAAAAATTATTGTGATTGCTGTTTTTCCATTTCCAACAAATATTTCGGATATAAACGTTAATTTTTCACCCCCCCATAGTAACTACATGTCGTAAGATTTATAAAGTTTGGATTATGAAGATTTACATGGAAAAAAGGATATCAAGAAGAAGTTTTTTGGAGGGATTAGTTGGAGTTGCGGGAATCGCAGTTGCTTCGAAACTTTTGTCTGCTTGCGGTGATTCCGGCGGAAGCAAAACTCAAAGCAAACCGATTGCAGATGTTGGAGTAAATTTCGGAAACGGTTATAGCGGAAAAGTAACTTATTTGTTAACGGGAAGTTGCGAATACGGAAATGTAAGCAGGGTGTCTGCAAGCCTTAATGGACATGATTATAAAGATTTTGAAAATGGTACATCAATAAGCATTCCAATAGAACTTGGAACAAACACAATTAATGTTGTTGCTTATGACGAAAAAGGAATGGCTTCGGAGCCGTTTGTCTATTCTTTTGAATCTCCGACGGAAGCGGAAGCGAGAGAAGTGATTGAGGGGGTTTTGGAAGCGAGAAACGATAAGCACACTGGATATCTAATTGGTGAGACAGATTATGTAGCCCCTACAGATCCAAGCCCAGATAATTTTCATACTATTGATTATAATATTGATATTGGCAATCTTGCCGATGGTGATGCAATCATAGAATATGTTAGCCATACTGACGATTTATCTCAAGAAAATTTAGACAGGCAATATCTCAACAGTTATGGTGTTCCAAATAGATATCTCACAAGACTTCCCTTGGAAGAAATTGATAGTAGGCTTAATGATTGGATTGATAACAACTGGCAATAATTTTCAATATTTTATACTTTAAACCATAATGAATAATAAGAAAAATGACGATTGAAAAATTGTTCAAGCCATTGAAAGGAATTGCAACGGGACTAGCGATGCTCGTGGCTGTTGCCGGTTGCGGTGACGGCGGAAGTTCAAGTGTTTCCGACCCGGCAATAAAGATAGCCAGAAATTTCGGAAACGGTTATTCCGGAGAAATTGAATATGACATCTCCGTTGAAGCCA